>PVBE010475273.1_pt1 | contig 19868 bp, 24 predicted proteins | sample 1631181 | NCBI WGS metagenome assembly PVBE01 (sample SAMN08397723, study PRJNA350692) | Marine metagenome, whole genome shotgun sequencing project. | isolation source: water | place: Pacific Ocean | collected 2012-04 | reverse complement strand
CAGGTTGAAGAGCCCCACCTGGATGCGCTCCGCCAGGTCCGGCATCTCGTTGATGCAGAAGATGCCCCGGTTCACCCGAGGGATGAGGCCGTAGTGGATGGTGAGCTCGTCGGACAGGTAGCGACCCTCGGCCACCTTGATGGGATCGACCTCGCCAATCAGGTCCGCGATGGAGATGTCGGGGGTCGCCAGCTTCTCCGCGTAGCGCTCGTCGCGGTGGAGCCACGCGATCTCGACGTCGTCGCCGAACTCGGCCGTCCTGTCCAGGCAGGCGCGGCAGATGGGGTGGTAGGGATTGTCCGAGATCTCACACCCCGCGATGTACGGAATCTCCTCGTCCAGGAATCCCACCAGGCTGCGGATCAGGCGCGACTTGGCCTGGCCCCGCTCGCCCAGGAAGATGATGTCCTGGCCGGCCAGAATGGCGTTCTCGACCTGCGGAATGACTGTCTCTTCGTACCCCATGATGCCGGGGAAGAGCTGCTCCTTGTTGCGCAGCCGCTCCATGAGGTTCTTCCGAAGCTCATTGCGCACGGGCACCACCTGGTACCCGGACTTCCTGAGCTCCCCTACGGTCTTCGCTTTTCGCGCCTTCGGCATCCCGGCCTCCAGACCCATTGCCCGTCCTGCGGATCGGGCTCATCCATGCGTACGTGTCAGTGCGCCCCGGCGCACCAGTCTCACACCCCCGTGCGACTCCTGTCAACAGCGCCCTGTGCACCGCGTCACGCCTTGAACCCCCCTCCGCCAGCATGGTACTATTCGTGCGCACCGTCAGGGGGAGAACGGGAGGTCCCGTGGCGCCCCGCAAGCAGGCCATCATCGCCCAGCATCCGCCCCAAGGTTCGGGCTCGACGCCACGCCAAGGTCCGGCGAGCGTCCTGGTGCAGGTCTTTCCGCCGTTCCGCGCGCGCGTATCGCTCGAACGGCTCAAGGAGCTTGCCCTGGCAGCCCTTGCCGTCGGGAGGGCGCCGGACGGGCCGATGGCCGAATCGCAACCGCTCGCGCTTGGCGTGGTGATCGCCGATGACGAGACGGTGCGCGACCTCAACCATCTATACCGGGGTCTGGACGAGACTACAGACGTCCTCGCTTTCTCCCCGGTCCACGCGGGCCCGTACGAGGGCGAGAGCGAGCCCCCGCCGCCGCCGGAAATCGCGTTCCCGCAAGTCGAAGGCCTGGAGGAAGATCTCGGGGAGGTGGTGGTGGCGTTTCCGCAGGCCGAGCGGCAAGCAACACAGGGGAGCCGCGCCACGGCGGATGAGGTGGACCTCCTGGTGGTCCACGGCGTCCTGCACCTCCTGGGACACGACCATGCGGAGCCCGACCAGGAGCGGACGATGCAAGAGCTGGAGCGCGCCGCACTTGCCCAAGTCGGGCCGGGGCGCTGAGGCCCCCAGGGCCCTCGCGGGCAGCCGCGGAGTGAGCGTCGGAGGCGGGGTGGGGAAGGTCGGACCGACATGACGACTGGCAGCGTTCTCTATCGCAAGTGGCGGCCCCAGCGCTTCGCCGACGTGGTGGGCCAGGCGCCGGTTATCCAGACCCTGCGCCAAGCGGTGCGGCTGGGACGGGTCGCCCACGCCTACCTCCTGTGCGGGCCGCGGGGCACCGGGAAGACGAGCACCGCGCGCATCCTGGCGAAGGCACTCAACTGCCGAAGCCTTGCACCCAGCTCCCCCGAGGCCGCCGACGCCGATGGCGAACCCGACAACACCTGCCCCTTCTGCATGGCGGTCAACGAAGGCCGCGCTCTGGACCTGATCGAGATGGATGCGGCCAGCACCCGAGGCATCGATGACATCCGCAGTCTACAGGAGCGGGTGTTCGGCGCCGGTCCCGCGGAGGGGCGATGCAAGGTGTACATCCTGGATGAGGTCCACATGCTCACCGAGCCCGCCTTCAACGCCCTCCTCAAGACCCTGGAGGAGCCCGCCCCGTGGGCCTACTTCGTGCTGTGCACCACCGAGCCCCACAAGGTGCCCGCGACGATCGTCTCCCGCTGCCAGCGGTTCGACCTGCGGCGCATCACCCCACGGGACGTGGAGGCCCAGCTGGAGCGGATCTGCGAGGCCGAGGGGACCGAGTGGGAGCCGGAGGCGCTCCGAGCCGTCGCTCGGGCCTCCTCTGGAAGCCTGCGGGACGCCTGCAACATCCTGGAGCAAACGTCGCTCTCATACGGCAACCGAGTCTCGCTCGAGGGGGTCGAGAGCCTCTTGGGGCTGAGCAAGGACCCGCGAGCGCTGGACCTGGCCCGCCACGCCCTTGGAGGCGACCTGGCGGCGGGCCTTACAACGATCAGCGAGGCCTCGGCCGGCGGGCTCGACCGTCAGTCGCTGCACCGCCAGGTGGTCGATCACCTGCGGTCGGTGCTCCGGTGGAAGTCAGAGGTCGCCACGGCCTCGGACGACTCGTTGGACGTGCAGGAGGCCCTGAAGTCGCTGGCGGCGGCCACGCCGTGGGAGACGCTGCTGCGGGCGGTCCGCCTGTTCGGCCAGGTGAACCTGCGCAACAGCGACGGCCTCTCGACGCTCCCTCTGGAGCTGGCGCTGATCGAATGCGCGTCGCCCCCGGAAGCCCCCGCGGCTTCAGTCGCGGTCCGGCCCACGGAGATCGCGGCGCCGCCCCGGCCCGCCGCTCCACCCCCACCGGCCGCGCGACCCGCAGCCACTCCACCCGCCGCGGCACGGCCCCCCGCAGCGCCCACGCCTGCCCGCGAATCCTCTGCGATACCGGCTGCGATGCCGGACCCCGGCCGCGCCGAGCGGGCGCCCGAGGCGCCGCCGCCGAGCGCCCCCCCTCCTCCAGGGGATGGGCGGCCTCTGAACGAGGAGCAGTGGAGCGCCCTGCACCAGCCCCTCAAGCGCTATCGAGGCAAGAAGTACGTCCTGGGGTCGCTGCTCCTGGACTGCCGGTCGCACTACACTGATGGAACGGCTCTGGTGCTCGTGTTCAAGAACGCGGCGAACCGCGACCGTCTCGAGGAGGAGATGGAGCACCCACCGAGCCGGGAGGCGCTCGACGACGCGGTGCAGGCCGCCCTTGGCGGCCCCCACGACCTGAAGCTGCTCCTTGTCGATGGCGGCGGCGGCGACCCTTCGACGTCCCAAGGGCACCTGGTGCGCGCCGCGGTGGCGATGGGCGCGAGGATCATCCCGGACCGAGAGGAGAACCGATGAACCGACAGTTCATGCGACAAGCGCAGCAGCTCCAACAGCGGCTGGAGAAAGCCCAGGAGGAGCTGGAAGCCGCCACGGTAGAGGCCACGGCCGGGGGCGGCATGGTCACGGCTGTGGTGACGGGGAAGCTGCGGCTGACCTCGCTCACCATCGACCCGGAAGCGGTGGACCCGGACGACGCGGAGGTGCTGGGAGAGATGGTGATGGCAGCGGTCAACGAGGCGCTGCAGAAGGCCCAGGACCTGGCGCAGCAGAAGATGGGGGCGATCACCGGCGGCCTCAACATCCCCGGGCTGACGTAGGGGGAGAGTCCTCATGGCGACGGAGGCGGTTGGCAGGCGCAGCCACGGGCTGCCGTCCGGCCTGGGCGGGGTGCTCGCCGCGCTCCTGGCGGACCCGGAAGTGGCGAAGGCGCAGCAGCGGGCCAACGACCCAGACCTGCTGCGAAGGCTGCAAAAAGCGTGGGTTCGGGGCCAGTTGCGCTCCCAGGACGTCGAGAAGGCGCAAGGCACCCCTCAGGGCAAGACGCTAGCGCAACATGGCCCCGGTCGGGCGGCACTGAGCGTCTTTCTGGCAGTGGCTTTGGCGGAGGAACGGCAGTTTGGAAGGGTGGCCCAGGTACTTGGTCCGGCCGAGCAGGACCCCAGAACCAAAGCATCGGCCGCGGCAGCATCGGCCGCGGCACTGAAGGCGCGCGCGTTTGAGGAGTTGGGTGAAGAGGCCTCAGCGGATGTCTGCATCAACGCGCTCGAAAAGGACCAGGCATATCGGTGGCTCACACCCCTCTTCCAGAACCTGGAAATCGTGAGTGCCAATCGAGGCGTCATGGCCGTCGCAGCGGGGGACAGCCGGCAGTTCGAAGCTTCGGCTCTTCGTTTTCTTGCGATCCACCACCGGAGCGTAGAACAGGGATTTCAGCACCCAATGGACTCCACGCTGAACGCTTTTCGCCTGAACCTGCAAGGCCAGCATGAAGAGGCTTTCCAGGCTCTTTGGTCGTACGGATATGACCAACCGTCACCGGACGAGAGGGAGAACTGGCTGACACGAGCCCCGATGGAACGCGAGCGTCTCCTGGAGGAGGCGGACGGCCAGGCGCTGGAGGCGCTGGAGGAGTTCGCGGAGCTCGTCCGCCTGCTGGCCATCGAAGACCCGTTCGAGCGGTGGGACGAGCTCGCACGGGTCATCAGCGCCGACTGGCCTGAAGGGCTGTCCGAAGAAGACGCAGTTAGTCAAGGTCGGGAATGACATCCGCGCGGACCGTCCAGGAGTTGGTCATTGATGCCGACGTGTTTGTAGATGCCCTAGTCCACCCCCGGGAATACCACTCGCCTCAGCCGGGGAACCCAGAACGACATGCCGCCGCCCCCTACGTTGAAGGCCTCAAGAGCGGTGACTACGTGAGCCATCTTCCCAGGCTCAGTGTCATCGAGACGTGCGCCACGGTGCGGAGGGTCGTCCGACGCCTTCCCAAGGCCCGCGCTCTGGCCATCAGTCTCACATTCCGGGAGTGGGAGAGAGATGGGGCCGCAGTGATGCATGACATCGACGAGGCGTTCGCGATTCGGGCCGTCGATGCAGCAATTCGGTACAATCTGCGAGGTGCAGATGCAACGTACGTTGCGTTGGCAGACGCGCTTTCAATCCCTTTCAAGACAAGAGACGGTCAAATCTTGGCCAACTATCCGGGAGCCTCCCCCCCATGACCTACCTGCGCCCGGACCCCCTGCCCACCGTCGCGCCTGTGGCGCGCCTGGTCGAGGAGCTCCACAAGCTGCCCGGCATTGGCGCCAAGAGCGCCCAGCGCCTCACCTACCACCTCGTGCGCATGCCCATCGAGGAAGCCCGAGCCATCGCGGAAGCCATCCTGGCTGTCAAGGACCAGGTCGGCTCGTGCCGCATCTGCCAGAACATCACCGACCAGGATCCCTGCGCCATCTGCACCGGCCCATCCCGGGAGCGCGGGGCCATCTGCGTCGTCGAGGAACCGCTGGACGTCCTGGCCGTCGAGCGGACCGGGGTCTACCGAGGCCTCTACCACGTGCTGAACGGCGCCATCTCACCGATGAACGGCGTCGGCCCCGACGAGCTCCGCATTCGGGAGCTCCTCCAGCGCCTCCAGGCCGGCGAGCAGCCCGACGCCGACGGCGAACGGGTTCGCGAGGTGATCCTGGCGACCAACTCCAACCTGGAGGGCGAGGCCACGGCGATGTACATCCAGCGGCTCCTGACCCCGCTAGGCATGCGCGTGACGCGGCTGGCTCGGGGCCTGCCCACGGGCGCCGAGCTGGAATACGCCGATGAGCACACCATCATCCGCGCGTTCGAGGGCCGCCTCGACTTCTGAGCCGCGGCGCCGCCGTCGGGTGCGCGCGAGCACTCATGGCCGCCGCGGGGCCTCCCCTGTGGGCCGAACGAGCCCGAGGAGCGGAGCGGATGCAGGGCACTGACCGGCCCCGCCTCTACAAAGCGGACGGGGTAGTCCTCAAGCAGATGCCGCTGGGCGAAGCCGATAGGCTTCTCACTATCCACACCGACGCCCTGGGCAAGCTGCGGGCCGTGGCACGGGGGGTTCGTCGCCCCAGGAGCCGGCTCGCGGGCCACCTGGAACCGCTCACCCACGTCCGGTTGCTGGTGGCGCGAGGGCGAAACCTGGATGTCGTGACCGGGGCCGAGACCCTGCGGGGCTTCCCCAGGTTGCGCGACGACCTGGGCAGCATTGCGCGTGGGCTGGTCTGCGCGGAGCTCGTCGACGCGTTCACCGTCGAGGGCCAGCCCAACCAGCCCCTCCTGGACCTCTTGGTGGAAACGCTGGCTCGGCTGGAGGAGGGCGCGGGCGACTCGCTCCTGTGGCACTACGTGTTTCACGTCCTGCGGCTGACAGGCTTCATGCCTGAGCTCCACAACTGCGTGGTCTGCGGCAAGGAGGTTCTCCCGGATCGGCACTCGTTCAGCCCCGGCCTAGGGGGCGTGGTGTGCGCGGAGTGCGTGCGGGCCGGGATGCCCGGTGTCCAGCCCACGGGGGCGGGCGCGCCGGTGCTCCCACTCTCGTTGAGCGCCATCAAGGTGCTCCGCCACTTCCGCGACCACTCCTATGACGCGGTGGAAGGCCTCCGCCTGGGCTTCGATCTACTCCGGGAGCTGGAGCGGCTGCTCGGCGGGTACGTCCGCTACCTGCTAGAACGAGCGCTCAAGAGCTCGGCCTTCCTGGCCAGGCTGGACCGGCTCTCGCGAGACTCGGTGGCCCGGGGCCCTCAAGCGCCCGCCCGCCCGCGCGTATCCTAGCCTGGACGTGGCGGCGCTGGACCCACCGGCGAGTCGACGCCGCCCTTGCCCCGTGCGTGGGAGAGTGTTATCGTTCGTCGATGGAATTCGTCGAGGCCCGGACCCCCAACGGGCCGGTTGAGGTGTGAGATGACGAGTGCGGCAAAGTCGGGCGCGGCTCCACGGCGGTTCCGTCTGCGTGTCGGAGACGAGTGGTTTGCCGTCGAGGTGCAGGACAGCGGCCCCAGCGCCGTGCGCGTCCTGGTGAACGACGAGCCGGTGGACGTGGAGATCGAGACCGTGGCTGAAGAGGCGTCTGCGCCGTCGCCGGGGCGTCCCACGCACGTCGAGAACCGGGACCTCAATCCGCCGGTCTATCACGTGCTGGAGAATCACCTGCGCCTGGGCGTGGAGTCGGGAAGAGCGGCCCAAGCGGCGCCCGCTCCCGCCCCGCCGCCGCCATCCGCGGTTGGCGATCCCAAGCGCATCGTGGCCCCCATGCCGGGCCGCATGATCAGCGTCGCTGTGAAGCCGGGGGACCAGGTGGCCGCCGGAGACGAAGTGTGCGTCATGGAGGCGATGAAGATGCAGCAAAGCATCCGCGCCTCCGCTGCCGGAGTCGTCAAGGAGGTCCACGCCGAGACGGGGCAGATCGTCGCCGTGGGTGCGGTTCTCGTCGAGTTGGAGTGACGACGACCCCTCTCGGGGCCTTGGTTCGCCTGTAGCGTGGGAGGCGTGGCGTGCTCTTCCTGTCCATCCTCACGATCGATCGGGAGCGGGATCCCGAGCTTTGGGCAACGATGTGGCAGGGCGTCTCGCCGCCCGGACTCACGCTGCACCACGCGTACTTGGGCGGGAACCGGCTTGTCTTCGTCTGGGAAGGGAACACCGACGCAGAGCTCCTGTTCATGGAGCGGTGCAGCCAGGTGGGCGACCTGGAGACCTTCCCGGTGATCGACCGGACCGACGGCTGGCAGCTAGCCTTCACCCGCGACCTGGACGGGTTCAGGTCGATGATGGCGGGGCGGGGCCTGAGCGATGAGCAAGTCGACGCCGCTGTGGACTTGCGCTCCGCCGCCCACGACGCCCCGAACCTCTTCGCGGCGCAGCGCGTGGCGCGGGAGTGGATCGAGCGACAGGAGGGCGGCTGAGGCCGGGGCCGTCCCTGGCTCGGACAGGCCTGTCGTGATCCTTTCCCGAGGGAAGGACGGAAGGCTCGCATCGAACGGAGAGGCCGCATCCCGTTCGGCCTCGGGGACAAGTCGCTCATCTCCCCTTGAGCCGAGCAAGTAGACGACACCGAGGCATGCGATGCAATCCCCAGAAGTCGTGATCCAGGTGGAGGGCCTCGTCAAGCGGTATGGCGAGCTTACCGCAGTGGCCGGCGTCTCCTTCGAGGTTGCCCGCGGGGAGGTCTTCGGCATCCTGGGGCCCAACGGCGCCGGCAAGACCACGGCCCTGGAATGCATCGAGGGGCTGCAGACCCCCTCCGGCGGTCGCGCGGCGGTGCTCGGAATAGACACGCAGGAGCACGCCGACCGGGTCAAGGCGCGGATCGGGGTCCAGCTACAGGCGTCGGCGTACTTCGAGCAGCTCACGTTGACGGAGATCCTGGACCTGTTCGGGCGCATGTACCCCACCCGCCTCCCACCCCTGGAGCTCCTGGAGCGCGTGGACCTGGTGGAGAAGGCCAAGACCACAGTCAACAAGCTGTCCGGGGGGCAGAAGCAGCGCTTCACCCTGGCCGCGAGCTTGGTGAACGACCCGGAGATCGTCTTCCTCGATGAGCCCACCACCGGCCTGGACCCGCAGGCCAGGCGCAACGTCTGGGATCTCATCGAGCGGATGCACGGCGAGGGTCGGACCGTGGTCCTGACGACCCACTACATGGAGGAGGCCCAGGTCCTCTGCCAGCGGGTGGCGATCATGGATGCGGGACTCATCGTCGCGCTGGACACTCCCACCAATCTGGTGCTCGGCCTCCCGGTCCCCTACCGGATCCGGCTCCAAGCGTCGGCGCCACTGCCCGTGGGGGAGATGGAGCGGCTCGACGCGGCCCGGGAGGTCCACGCCCGCGACGGCGACTCGTACACCGTCACCTCGACGCACGCCGCGAAGACGCTCCCGGACCTGCTGGCTTTGGTGGGACGCATCGGCGTGACGCTCGACCATCTGGAAGTCATCACGGCAACCCTGGAGGATGTCTTCCTGGAGCTTACCGAGAAGGAGCTGCGGGAGTAGCGCCATACTGTTCGCCTTGGTCGTGGCCAACCTCAAGCTGATCTACCGGGACCGCCAGGCCCTCTTCTGGGCACTCGCCTTTCCCCTCATCTTCCTTGTCATCTTCGCCCTGTTCGATTTCGAAGGCCCGACCTCGGTAGAGATAGCGGTCCTGGACCATTCCCAGAACGACATCTCGCGGGAGCTGGTGGCTGATCTCGAAACGCTGGACATGCTGGAGCTCGAGACGGGGGCGGACGAGGCCGCCGCCCGCCAGCGCATCGCCGACGGCGAGCTGGGGTACCTTCTGATCATCCCGGAGGGTCTGGCCCCCGCAGGAGGCGCGGCGCAAGCTCCGGCCTCGCTGACGCTCGTCTTCGACGAGAACCGCGTGATGACCAACCAGATGGTCGAGGGGCTGGTCCTGCGGTTCCTGGACGGCGCCAACCTGAGGCTCCAAGGCGTCCGGCCGTTCCTGGCCCTCCAGAAAGAGGGAATCAACGGGCGTCAAGTCAGCTACTTCGACTTCCTGCTCCCCGGCTTCGTGGGGATGGGCGTGATGACCTTCTCGATCATCGGGATGGCGTCCGTGCTGACGCTCTACCGGCAGCAGCGCATCCTCCGACGGATCCAGGCAACGCCGCTGCGGGTGCGCACGTTCTTCACGGCTCAGGTGCTGGCGTGGCTGGTGCTCTCGCTGGGCCAGGCAAGCATAATCCTGCTCGCGGGCACGGTCATTTTCGGCGCGCGTGTGTACGGGAACTACGCCTGGGTGGTCCCTCTGGTGGTCCTGGCGAACCTGACATTCCTGAACCTTGGGTTCATTGTCGGTTCCATCGCCAAGACGGTGAACGCCGCCAGCGGGCTTGGGAACGCCGTGGCGATGCCGATGATGTTCCTCTCGGGGGTGTTCTTCCCGACGGACAACCTGCCGACCATCCTGGCGAGGACCGTAGCGTACCTGCCGCTGTCGCCGATGCTGGAAGCCATGCGTGGGGTGCTGTTGGACGCGCAGCCGCTGTACAATTACCCGGCTCAGCTTGCCCTGCTAGCGGCCTGGGTGGTGGTGACGGGGGTAATAGCGATACGCGTCTTCAAGTTCGACTAGGGCAGAGGCTGGCGCGTTCCGCACGGGCAACTAGGTGCAACCCTCGGGTCGAAAGGCACGGGAGCGCGAGGGTCTACTTGGCGCTCCGTCCGCTGCGGAAGAGCCGCTCGAAGCGCGCCGCGCTGCGGTAGGGACCGACGACGGCAAGGTTCATCTTGTCGCGCACGATGATATCCCGCGCCACGGCCTGGAGGTCGTCGGGCGTGATGACGTCCACCAGCGCCACGATCTCGTCCACGGGGGACACTCGGCCTCGCAGCAGCTCCTGGGTGCCGTTCCAGAGCGCCACGCTTCGCGTGTCCTCCATGCGGAGCATCAACCGTCCTTTGACCAGCTCCTTGGCTTTGGCAAGCTCCGCGTCGGGAACCCGCTCCAGCATTCGCTCCACCTCGTCAAGCACCAGCCCCACAGCCTGCGGCGCGTTCTTCGGGTCCAGGGCGGCGTAGATCGAGAGGGTTCCCGTGTCGCGCAGGTGGCTGGCGGCGCTGTGAACGTCGTACACCAGGCCGTGCTTCTCCCGAAGCTCGACGAACAGACGGCTGCTCATCCCCTCGCCAAGCACGACGCTCAGGAGGTCCAGAGCATACCGTTGCGGGTGCTCCGACGGGAGTCCCCGGAGCGCGAGGCAGAAGTGGGTTTGATCGCTCTTGCGGGTCTCCAGCCGCACCCTGGGGGCGTCCTGGCTGTCCTCTGCTGGGAACCACGTGCCCGGCGCGCCCCCCGGCCAGTCGCTCAGGCGCCTGGCGCAGTCCTCCAGGACCTCGTCGTGGTCGATGTTCCCGGCGACGGTGACGATGGCGTTGGAGGGGACGTATTGGCGGGCCATAAGGCCCAGAAGATCGTCGCGGCTCAGGTTGCCGACCGAGGTGGGGGTGCCGCCGACGTCGCGCCCCAGCGCCTGGTCGGGCCACAGCATCTCGTCGATAAGCAGACCCACGCGCTCGTCCGGGTGGTCGTTAGTCATCGCCAGCTCTTCCAGGATCACACCCCGCTCCTTCTCGATCTCCTGTGGATCGAAGAGGGAGTTCCGGAGCATGTCCAGGAGCAGGTCCAGGGCAGTCCCGAAGTGGGTCTGGGCGACCTTGCACCAGTAGACCGTCAGCTCACGGTCGGTGCTGGCGTTCATGAACCCGCCGACGCCTTCGATGGTCTCGCTGATCTCTTGGGGCGAGGGCCGCGTGGGCGTGCCCTTGAAGTAGAGGTGCTCGATGAAGTGGAAAGCGCCCGCCTGCTCATCCGTCTCGTACCGGGAGCCGCCACCGACCACGACGCCGATGGAGACCGAGCGAGTGTGGGGCATGGCGCTGGTTATGACCCGAAGGCCGTTGCCTAGGACACTCTGCCGCAACGCGGGGTCTGTCAAGGGTGTGCTGCCCTCCTGGAATGGTGTGGAGCGGTCCGGGCCGATGGGTGAGCGCCTTGGGGTTTCGGGGTCATACGGCCCGAATGACAAGCCCCAGTGTACGGCGCGGCGGCCCGTGGGGTCAATTTCACGCCAGTTGGTTGGCGTCAGCCAGGACGTCGCGGGCGGGGGCGCCGGCGTGGGTAGTGCCTGAGAGCCGCTGGTGCCGTATGATTGGTGCGCGCCGGAGGTGCGACTTGAGCCTGGTTCTTCTGTTCTTGTTGGTGCTGTGGACCGTCACGGTGGGGACGACGCTGCTGGTCGCCCGTAACCGCATTGGGCGCGCCGGGGCGTCCCTGGGAAACGAGCTACTAGCCCGGGGTGTGGCGCTCGTCTCCGCGAGCGTGGCCCTGGGAGCGCTGGGGCTTGCGGGCTCGCTCTTCACGGCCTCGACCGACGTGCTGCGGCTGGTGCCGTTCCTGTGGCTGGCGGCCGCGGCGCCGCTGGTGGTCCCGCCCCTGGCGTGGCGGGGCGCGCTGAGGGTCAGCTCGATGGGCTTGATCCTAACGTCGGTGATGCTCAGCGCGGCGGGGGCGCCGGTCCTGGCGCTCTACGTGCTGGCGCGGCTCATCATGACAAACCCGGAGATTATTTGAGCTTGCGGGAGCCCGCGTGATGCCCGAGACAGCAATCGTGATCTCTGTAGCCGCAGTCGTGCTTGCCCCCGCTACGGCGCTTGGGGCGACCTTACTGACGTACCGCCTGGCCTCCCGACGCTTCCGGCACGATGTGGAGGAGACCAAGTGGCAGCGGATCCAGGAGTCCTACGAGAAACAGATAGCATCCGCCGAGAAGCGAGGTGACGGGGCCAAGGGCGCTGAGCTGCGACGGGAGTACGAGGGGCAGCTGGAGGCATGGCGGGCGCAGCAGGATTTGGAAGGCGTGGCGCCCCGTGCCATTTCCGCCGGGGGGGTGCCCACCCTTGAACCTGCGGAGGTCGAGCGGCTACGAGGGCTGCTGGCGGCCTCCGCCCCGCTGAGCCCGGGCGCTCTCTCCGCTGAGGACCACTGGCTGCGCGGGAACGCGTTGCACGAAGCCGGGCAGTACGAGGAGGCGCTGGCAGCCTACGATCGATCCCTGGCCCTGCGGCCGGACGACCCCGAGGCCCACAACAACCGGGGGGCTGCGCTGGGGAACCTGGGTCGCCACGAAGAATCGCTTGCGGCCCACGACCGGGTGCTGGCCCTGTGGCCCGACTACCCCGTGACCCATAGCAACCGCGGGGATGCGCTGGCTCACCTGGGCCGCTACGAGGAGGCGCTAGCAGCCCACGACCAGGCGCTGGCCCTGCGGCCGGACTACCCCACTGCCATCTACAACAAGGCGTGCGCTTACAGCCTGATGGGGGACGGCGAATCGGCGCTGGAGTGGCTGGAGCGCGCCATCGCTGCGGACAAGTCGTTCCGCGCATCGGCCCGCACGGACGAGGACTTCATGTTCCTCCGCGACCACCCGAAGTATGGGCCGCGGTTCCGGGAGCTTGTCGGGGAGTAGCCATCCCGTTCGTGGTGAGCCCTTCGTCCTTCCCCGGGGGAAGGATCAGGGCAGGCTTGTCGAGCCACCGGCGCCATCGCGGCCTTCGATCCTTCCCACTGGGAAGGACCAGGACGAACGGAGGGCGTACCCGCTTCTGCCGAGTTCAGGCCCATGGCGAAGAAGCCCCCTCTCCCTCCCACGCCCTCCGCACTCCTGGCCCCCCAGTGCAATCCCCGCCCTCTTCCGTCAGGGAGTGCACATCAAGCGCAGAACGCGCACAGGAGTGCATGATACGCATGGCTGTTGGCGAGAGGTCGGGGGAGCCCACCGGAGTGTTCCGGCAGACCGATTCGCGACTCGTGACACGGGCACGGGCGGTCCTCGCCTCCCGCCCGGTGAGGCGAGCCGCCGCCCAATGCTCCGTCTTCCTGGGCACCACACGGGCGCTCGCCCCAACGGCCGCGAAGGCCTCCGTGACGGCGTTGACGATCGCGATGGTGGCGGCCTGGGTGGCCAAATCGTAAACGGACGGAGGTGCATGATGCGCACGTCGGTCGGTGGGGATTCTCACGAGGAGTCGCGGATACACAGAATAGCCTGGCGGGTGGGACGGGGCGCCGGGGAAGTCGCGTCCCGTGGCAAGTCGGTCGCCCGCTCGCCGCAGGTCTGGCGGGCCGGCACCCAGACCGCCGTTGTCGTGGCGGTCAGCCGTGGCCTCATGCCGGGTGCGATCGGCAGCAGCGCGTCGCTGCTGGCTGTCGCCGTCGTTGCAGCGTGGTCACAGTCGCCAGAGATGGGAGGAGCGTGAGATGCGTATAGGGTTCAGCAACTGGTCGGGATCACCCGAGGGAGTGGTAGGAGTTTGGACAGGTGCCAAGAGACTGGGCGGAAAGTTGTCGCCCCATCTAGGGCCCGTGATCCAGTCGCCCCGAGTATACGCCGAGGTCATACCCGGCCTTGTGCTCATGGCGACCACAAGGGGTCTCGTGTCGCCAGCCACGGGGGCCCGCCTGTCGTCCTTGGCCGTCGCCTCGGCGACTGCATGGTTGGCGAGGCCGAAGACAGAAGGAGCGTGAGATGCGTATAGGTAGGGCAGACTTCGATCGCGGATACGCAGGGCGGGTTCACCAGGCGGTGTTCGACGCCGTGCCGGAGGACGAGGCGGTGGACGAGTCGGAGCTTCGAGCAGCCTATGACCGCGCCGGGGAGGTCGACAAGCCGTCCTTCGAGCGGGTCGTGGACGACCTGCGCCCCCAGGTGGAGCGCAAGCGCATCGGCGAACGGACCTTCTACATTCGCCGCCAGCCGTTTCTCACCACCGCGGAGGTGGCGCGTCGGCTGGGCGTCTCCAAGCGAACGGTGCAAGCGTGGGCGCAGCAGGGTAAGCTGTTGGGCCAGCAGGTGGGCGGGCGCGTGCGCTTCGCCGCCGAGTCGGTGGAGGACTGGATGAAGGGACATCGGACCACGACAGCCTACACCGTGAGCGACCCGCCGCAGGCCCAGGTGTGGGACAATGAGAAGGATGCAGGTTATGACCGACAGTAGTCGCAGCGACGTTGTGCTGGTGCGGATCCAGCTGCCTGGGAAGGACGTCCCGTCTCTGCGGCCCGTCCTGGTGCTGGCGACCGAGACGTATCGGCAGGAACGCGACCAGGTGGTGGCGGCCGCGATCACCGGCGACACGACCCGGCTCCTGCCGGGCGACACAGCGATACAGGAGTGGCGGGAGGCCGGGCTGCAGGACCCCTCCGTTGTGACCGGGGTGCTGCTCACTCTGCCCGTCGAATCCATTGAGAAGCGGCTCGGGCAGCTATCGGCGGTGGACCTGAGGGCGGTGGAGGCAAGCCTCCGGCTAAGCCTCGGCGTGTAGGCCAGCCGCGACCCAGCCCCCACGAAAGGCACGACTGTGTTGAGGGTTCTGAGGCCCCACGGGATGACCAGGGACGACGCCAGATGCCGCGTCGAAGACCATGCGGCCGAGCTCATGGAGCGCCTCGGAACCTCCGTCACCAGCGTCGTGCGGGCCTGGAGCGGCGATGCCATGTCCTTTGCGTTCGCCGTGCGCGGTGTGCGCGTCCAAGGCACCGTTCACGTCGACGAGACGGATGCGATCCTGGACTTGGAAGGCCGTTCTTCCAGCGACCGAACGGTTCTGAAGTTGTTCGAGTCGCGGATGCGCTCGGAGATGGAAGAGGGGCTGAAGGGGATCTTCGCCGACTGATATGTCACTTCGCCGGATGGCGTGGTGTGGCGTCGATAGGGGAGAGTCCGCGATGGACGGCACTCTGGATGTCCATGGCCTCACATGGCGACAGGCAAGAGAAGCGTTCGTCGAACGCCATAACGACGCTGTCCTTGTCGCCGGCTCGGGCGTGCCCCAAAGATTGGATGTCGTGCACGGCTACGGTTCCACCGGTGAGGGAGGCGTCATCCGTGGGCGGCTCAGGAAGTTCCTGGGGGGGAACGGGGCCTACCTGGAGTTCACCCTCGGCGAAAGCCTGGACGGCAATCCGGGACACACCATCGTGATGCCCCTGAAGCTGCTGCCTGCCAAGGACGAGGAGCTGGCCCAAGCCGTCTTCGACTACTGCGTTCAACCACGCACGTCTGGCAAGATAACGGGCAAGCTCCGGCGGCACGGCGCGCCGGAGGTGCTGGCCGCGATATCCGCGTTGGAACGCCAGGGCAGGCTCCGCCCGGTGACGCGGGGCTCCCTGAAGCTATACCAATCCGTGTGATTGCCCCCTGGACCTTGGGATCGCCCCCGGAAACCAATGCGACGAACATCGTCACCCAGGCGGAAAAGGCTTTGCCGCCTAGGAGCCCCCGTGCTATAATGCCGTGGATTCTTCGCGGCGACCAAGGGCCCGCGGGTCCGGTGGCCGGACTAAGGAGTTGTGTGGCAAAGGCACGAGAGTACGAGATGATCGTGGTGCTCAGCCCGGCTATCGACGATGAGCAGGCATCGGGCACGGTGGAGCGCATTCACGGCGTCATCACGGGCAGTGGCGGATCGCTGATCAAGCACGAGCCCTGGGGGATGCGCCGACTGGCCTATCCGGTTCAGGACTACAACGAGGGGAACTACTTCCTCACCCAGTTCAGCGGCCAGCCCGACCTCACGCGCCAGCTCGAGGGTGCCCTGCGCCTCTCCGAGGAGGTGCTTCGGCACCTGGTGGTCAAGCTGGGGAGCTAGCGAGCGTAGCGAGCGCCGAGCGGACGACCGCTCTCGCGCCGGAGCGACACCCCTATGTACAATCGAATCATGGCCATTGGCAACCTGGGCCGGGATCCGGAGATGCGCTACACGGCCCAGGGTGTACCAGTGACCACATTCAGCATCGCGACCAACCGCGTCTACACAGACGCCGCGGGCCAGCGCCAGGAGGAGACCCAGTGGTTCACCGTGGTCACCTGGCGACAGCTCGCAGAGCAGTGCAACCAGTACCTGGTGAAAGGGAGGCGAGCCTTCGTCGAGGGGCGCCTGCACTCCCGTACCTGGGAAGGGAACGACGGTCGGCCCCACTTCGTCGTCGAGATTATCGCCGACCAGGTACGTTTCCTCGACCGGCCGGAGCGCGGCGGGGAGGCCTGGGCGGGCTCGGAAACGGGCTCGGAGACGGGCTCGGCGGATATTCCAGCCTCGGATCCCGATGACCTGCCTTTCTAGCGAGCCTGACCCCCTTCTACACGGAGGTTTCTGCGGACGATGACGACCCCTGGACAGACACCATCGGCACCACAGGGCGGCCCCGGGAGGCCAGCCGGCGCACCCCCCGGGCCACGCCCCGGCGGACCCCCACCCCGACCCGGGGGAGGAGGTGGTGGTTGGCGCGGCGGCGGCGGACCGGGCGGACCCGGTGGACCGGGAGGACCCCGTGGACCCGGAGGACCGCCGCGCGGCGGCGGGAGGGGCCGACGGTTCTACCCTCCTCGGCGTCGTGTCTGCGCCTTCTGCGTGGACAAGGTCAAGCACATCGACTACAAGGACGTGGGCAGGCTTCGCCGCTACGTGTCGGAGCGCGCTAGAATGGAGCCCCGGCGCAAGACCGGCACGTGCGCCAAGCACCAGCGCGCTGTGGCGCACGCCATCAAGCGGGCGCGGCTCCTGGCCATGCTTCCCTTCACCGCCGACCATATTCGAGCCACCGGCTGGCGGGGTTGATCCACTCACCTTGCCGCGCCGGCTCGTCCGGCCAGTGTCGGCCGCGGTGGATGCGAGCTTCGCCCGTGCCGTCGCGCGCGGGTGAGTGCGCCCGATGAGCGGGGGAAGCGATGGCTAACAGGAATCGAGCCGGGGCCAACCGCGGTGCCGCGACGCGCCCCCGGAACCGCAGGCGACCGTCCAAGAAGCGGGAGCGCGCCGCTCTGTTGCTGGGGGCCGTCGCCGTTCTCGTCATCGTCACCATCCCCGCTGTCGGCTACGTGATGAACTTCGTCATGCCCCCCCGGGAGACCGTGGTCCAGGTGAACGACACGCGGTACACGCTGGGAGACATCGTAAAGCTCCTGCGGGTCTTCCAACGCGAGGCGGAGGCGACAGGCGGCACCATGAACCTGGGGATGCTGCCGTTCCAGGTGGTGAACACCCTGGCGGAGAACGAGCTCATGCGCCAGGGGGCGGCGCGGGAGAACCTCACGGTCACCCCGCAGGAAGTCGATGACGAGGTCCGGCTGCGTATCCTGGGACCCCTGGACCCGGAAGCCGAAACGACTCAGGAAGAGTTGGACCTGGAGTTCAAGGAACGGTATCGCACCTACCTGTCCGTGATCCAGCTCAGCGAGGACGAGCACCGCGACATAGTCCTCCTGGACCTGTACCGAGGGGCGCTCCAGAGGACCCTTGGCGACAGGCTGCCGCAGCAGCTTCCCCACGCCCACTTGTACAAGATATCGGTGGAGACGGAGGAAGAGGCGGACGAAGTGCGCACGGAGTTCGCTCGCGGCGCCGTGCTGGCTGACCTTGTGGAGAAGTACGACGGGGACGCGGAAGCGATCCGCAAAGAGGGGGAGGTCGGCTGGACCCCCATAGGACTCAACCCCCAGCTGGACCCACTGATCTTCGAAATACTGGTGGTCGGGGAGCTCTCAGAGCCCCTGCCGGAGCTCAACCCGAACACCAACGAACTCGCTCTGGTAATGTACCTGGTGGCGGCACGGGAGGACGAGCGAGACCTGGCTGAAACCGACCGGGGCACTCTCGAGCGTCTGGCGTTGGCGGAGTGGCTGGCGGTCGAGCGCGAGCTGAGCAGCGTCGAGAACCGCTTCGACTCCAGCCAGTACGAGTGGGTGATCAAGCAGCTCCAGCTCTCGGCCCAGCAGTAGGAAGGGCAGGGGACAGTGCCTCCTGAAGAGGGCGTCGGCGTCGGCCTCCTTGGAATGGGAGTCGTCGGGAGCCAGGTCGCCCACGGCCTCCTCCACCGGGGTCCCCACCTCGCCCGCCATTCTGGCCGCCCCGTCACGCTCCGGCGCGTCCTGGTGAGGGATCCAAGCCGCGTACGCTCCGTCCGACTGCCCGCGGGGCTGCTGACCGACGACGCCGACGATGTCCTGAACGCTCCGGACATCGCCGTGGTCATCGAGGTCATGGGCGGCGAGGAGCCAGCGCGAACGTACATTGAGCGCGCGATCCAAGCGGGCAAACACGTGGTGACCGCAAACAAGGAGGTCATCTCCAAGCATGGCCCCCACCTGTTTGATCTGGCCCGGCGCGCGGGGGTGGACCTCAGGTTCGAGGCCAGCGTCGGCGGCGGCATCCCCATCATCAACCCGCTGCTGCGAGACCTCCTCGCCAACGAGATCGGCGCGATCCGCGCCATCATCAACGGCAACACCAACTACATCCTGACGAAGATGTCCAAGGACGGCCTCGACTTCGCGGTCGCCCTCGCCGAGGCCCAGGAGCTAGGCTACGCGGAACCCGACCCCACGAACGACGTGGAAGGGACCGATGCCGCGTACAAGGTCGCCATCCTGGCTTCCCTGGCGTTTCACACCCCGGTCTCCCCCTCCGACGTGTATCGAGAGGGGATCACCCACCTCCAGCCGCGGGACTTCCAGTACGCCCACGAGCTGGGGCACGAGATAAAGCTATTGGCCATCGCCCGCAAGGAGGGCGCGGCCGTGCAGGTGCGAGTCCACCCGGCGCTGGTCCCCCAAGAAGCGTCATTGGCCAAGGTGGAGGGACCGAACAACGCCATCGAGGTGCGGGGCGACCTGGTGGGCGCCGTGGTGTTCTCCGGCCCGGGCGCCGGCGCCGCGCCGACCAGCAGCGCCATCTTGGGGGACCTGCTCGTGGCCGTAGGCCGTGTCAGCGAAACCGGCGCCGCGTCGGGGGAGCGAGCCGCGAGCGGCGACGACTGGCCGGTGCTGGCCGTCGAGCCGATGGCCGACCTGGAGACAAGGTACTACGTGCGGCTGAATGTCGCGGACCGCGCGGGGGTTCTCGCGCGAATCGCGGACGCCTTCGGGCAGCACGGCATCAGCGTCGCCTCCGTGATCCAGAAGGACGCCGACGCCCAGGAGGGAACGGCGGAGCTGGTGATCACCACGCATCCCTCCAGGGAGGCGCCGATGCAGCAGGCGCTGACGGACCTGCGGGGCCTGGACGTGGTCAGGGACGTGGCCAACCTCCTGCGAGTCGAGTCGGAGTAGCGTCGCGCCAGAGCCGCGGCCGCCCGTCGCGCGGGGTCGGAGAGAACGGAGCGACACATGGGAGAGGGTGTCCTACGCCGCTACGGTGAGTTCCTCCCCCTCACCCCAAACACCCCACTTATCACGCTGGGGGAGGGTGACACTCCCCTGGTCCGAGCGGACCGCCTGGCCGAGCGCCTGGGCTTGGACAATCTCTACTTCAAGCTTGAGGGGTGCAACCCCACGGGGTCATTCAAGGACCGTGGGATGGTGATGGCCATCGCCCACGCCGTGGAGCAGGGGAGCCGCGCGGTAATCTGCGCCTCCACGGGGAACACCAGCGCGTCCGCGGCTGCCTACGGGGCCCACTGTGGCCTGGTCACGGTGGTTCTGGTGCCCAAGGGAAACGTGGCGCAGGGGAAGCTCGCCCAGGCCATCGCCCACGGCGCCCATATCCTGGTGGTCAACGGCAACTTCGATCGGGCGCTGGAGCTGGTGCGGCTCCTCTCCGAGCGCCACGCCATCACACTGGTGAACTCGCTCAACCCCTACCGGCTGGAAGGCCAGAAAACCGCCTCGTACGAGGTGT
>PVBE010363886.1_pt1 | contig 19870 bp, 10 predicted proteins | sample 1631181 | NCBI WGS metagenome assembly PVBE01 (sample SAMN08397723, study PRJNA350692) | Marine metagenome, whole genome shotgun sequencing project. | isolation source: water | place: Pacific Ocean | collected 2012-04 | reverse complement strand
TTTGCGTGATTCATAGGTAAAGTCGCACAGTTTAACGTCAACTTGGACTGTTAGGTGGTTGAAAGAATCTCGCTGAGGTGTTCTATGAACCATCTTGCAAAGTGACTTTTAGGCAGATCCTCTGGTGGTGTGATATGCCTTTCATCTTTGCAGAAGACTTGTGCCGTAATAGTTTTGGATTCCATCGTTTCAAGTGGATTTGCCACTATTGCATCTATTTTTTTTCTTTGTAATTTTTCGATTGCGGCTTTGGTAAGCTCTGCTGGATCTTCGAGTGCAAAGCCAATTATTCTTTGATCAGCTCTTTTATCATGTGCTAGTTTGGCTATAAGATCCTCTGTTGGTGTCATCTCAATTGTCATTTCGTTCCCACGCCTAATTTTTCCTCTGGTTTGCCATCCTTTTGGAGTGAAATCAGCTACTGCCGCTGCCATAATCAATACATCATGGGAAGGCCACAATTCCATTAATTTTGCAGAAAGGTCACGTGTAGAGGTGAAGGGGATGGTATTTAGTCGAGGATGGGACGTTTGACTTAGAGTATTTGGACCAAGAAGTAGCGTGACTTCATAGGAATGTATTGCAGCAGTTTGTGCCAGAAGACACCCAAGTTTCCCAGAGGAGCGATTTCCGAGGAATCGAACATCGTCAAGGGGCTCTGCTGTGCCGCCAGCTGTGATAAGAAGCCGAGTTGGATTTGTTTCATTCATAAAAATTGGAAGAGAATCACTAACGTAATCGAATACGATGATACTATAGTGTTAGCGGCGACAGCGCTGTTTCATATCTTATGGCACGAAAACTACGAAGAAAAATTGGCGAAATCCTTATTGGTGGGGGTTCAATTACAAAAGAGCAGCTTGCTGCTGCTCTAGAAGCAGCCTCAGGTACCACTAAACGAGTTGGTGAAATCTTACAAGAGCAGGGCGTTTGCGATGCAAGTGTAATTGCCAAAGCTCTCGCTGAGCAATTCGGTATGCAATTCGTTGCGCTTGACGGTTCAGATGGTGAGGACAAGCCAGACCTTGATCTCATTCCAAAAGATATTATCCAAAAACATACCATTGTTCCTTTAACAAAAGTGAATGACAAATTGAAATTGGTTATTCATGACCCATTGAATCTGGAATTGCTCGATTTGCTTCGTTTCCGTTTGAACTGTGAACTTGAACCAGTCCTCTCAACAAAGGAGGCAATCTTATCATTCATTTCTAGTGCATCGGGTGAAAAGAAGAGCATGCTTTCCGAAACATCACTCGTTACGGATTCGGTCGATGTTTCAGTTGACCGTTCCGTTGACAAGTCTGTGGACTCCTCGATCGATATGGATGATGAACAAGCCCCAATTGTTAAGTTGGTAGCGCGTTTCATTACAGAGGCAGTGCGCAACCGAACTTCTGATATTCACATCGAACCGATGGAAGATCGTGTTGTGCTTAGGTATCGAATTGATGGCGTCTGTCACGTTCGTGATAATCTACCAAAGAGAATGCAGCCAGCGATTCTTGCACGTCTTAAGTTGATGGCAGGAGTGAACATTGCTGAAAAGAGAATCCCACAAGATGGTCGAATTAAAATGGGAGTCGACGACGAACAGATTGACTTTCGTGTGAGTTGTTGCCCCGCCTATCACGGTGAGTCTATTGTCTTGCGTATTCTTCGACCGGATTCAGTTCGAATCGGTTTGCGTAACATTGGGTTTGAGCAAGAAAATTACGATGAATTTATGAAATTGATTCGCAAGCCAAATGGCATTTTGCTTGTGACGGGTCCTACCGGTTCTGGTAAAACAACAACGCTGTACTCTGCGCTTGATGTACTTAATCGACCTGACCGCAAAATTATTACCGCTGAGGATCCAATCGAATATAGCTTTGCAGGCATCAATCAGTGTCAAGTGCGTGAGTCAATCGGGTTGACTTTTTCTTCAATTCTTCGAGCGATGTTGCGCCAGGCACCCAATGTTATTCTAATTGGCGAAATTCGTGACCGCGAGGTTGCTGACATTGCAATCCAAGCAGCATTGACCGGGCACCTGGTCTTTTCGACGTTGCACACGAACGATGCGCCATCTGCAATTACTCGATTGATTGACATGGGTGTGAAGCCCTACCTTGTTGCGAGTTCAATTCAAGCGATTATGGCACAGCGTCTTATTCGAATTTTATGTCCAGATTGCAAAATAAAAGATGACAATCCAGATTCAAAGTTTTTGCGTATTGTTGGAATTGAAGAGGATGAAATTGCAACCTCGAATATTTGCAAAGCTGTAGGTTGCAGCAAATGCGGAAATGTTGGCTACAAAGGCCGAAAAGCAATTTTTGAAATGATGGTGATGAATAATGAAATTCGCGAACTTGCCTTTAATCGTTCTCCACTTGGGCAGATTAGACAGGCAGGTATTCGCAGTGGTATGCGGACGCTTGTCGAAGATGGCAAAGTAAAGGTTCTTCGGGGGGACACAACGGCGGAAGAAATTGCTAAATTTGCACAAGCAGATGCCCTGCTTGCAGACAATGTAGACATTTAACTTTAAAATTATCAGGCGAACACATTTATGTCCACAATTCAAATAGATAGATTACTTGACACCGTTGTGCGAACTGGCGCATCAGACCTTCACTTAACCGTTGGGCGAAAACCCACCCTGCGATTGCATGGCGGCTTGAAAAACTTGGATACAAAAGTTCTCGATGGTGATGACTGTGTTGCCTTGATGAAACAGATTACTCCTGAAAAAGCACAGCAAGAGTTACAAGAAGAGGGCAGTTGTGACTTTGGTTTTGCGTTTGGTACTGAGGCTCGATTTCGTGTTGCTATCTTTAGGCAGCGTGGCGATATTACTTTATGCTTGCGTCTTATTCCAAACGAACTTTTGTCGTTCGAGCAAATTGGTTTGCCGAAAATTTTGAAAGAATTGATTCGTCGTCCTCGTGGGTTGTTTATTGTGACTGGCCCAACAGGTTCTGGAAAAACGACTTCGCTTGCGACTATGATTGATTATGTTAATACAAATCTAGAGCGGCATATTGTGACTGCCGAAGATCCTATTGAGTACTACCATTACCATAAAAAATCAATTGTGAATCAACGAGAAGTTGGCAACGACGTGCCGAGTTTTTCAGAAGCACTTAGGCGCGTACTTCGAGCTGACCCCGATGTGATTCTCGTTGGTGAAATGCGTGACTTGGAAACTATTGAAGCAGCAATCCAAGCGGCTGAGACTGGTCACTTGGTCTTTGCAACGCTGCATACTACTGGCGCGTCTGGAACGATTAACCGGATTATTGACGCATTCCCTACGAATCAGCAAGAGCAGGTTCGGGTGCAGTTGTCTACGGCACTGATTTCCGTTCTTTCTCAGGTGCTATTGCGTCGTATCGATAAAACTGGTCGGGTTGCTGCCTATGAATTTCTCGTAGTAACCCCAGCTGTTGCAAACCTTATTCGTGAAAACAAAACCTTCCGGATTGACTCTGCGATTCAAACGGGACGTAAATTTGGTATGCAACTCCTTGATGATCACCTCTGGAGTTTGTACGAAAAAGGGATGATTGGGGCCGAAGAAATGATTGATAAGGGACGTGATTCGAATGCGCTAACCCAAAAAGTCCATGCATCCGGTGGAAAAGTCGGTCGTAGCGAGCTTGATAACCAAGATTCAAAAGCATAAAAGTTGTAATATTCCCCTTGATTTATGTGCACAACAAGCGAATAATCCAAGTGGCGAAAGCAAAAATCCCACGCTAAATGGTTGCTAGGGCTATTATGTTTGCGAATCATGTGTAAAGTCAGTAGTATCGTATTGGAATCCACCAAGTATGGCAAAATCATCAACATCAAGCAAAGATAAAAAAGATAAAAAAGTGGACCCGTCTCAATTAAAGGGTCGTCGTTTTGGTCGCGTATTGACGAAGCTCAGAAAACTTACAAGAGATCAAGTGCATGAAGCACTTGCGGTGCAGAAAGTGGCACGAAAGAAGGGGGATAGAAAGAAAATTGGCGAAGTCATGTTGGAGATGGGACTCATCAATGAATCCGAAGTCCTGCAAGCGCTTTCTGGTCAAGCGGGCTTGGCGTGGGTCGAACTCGATATTGATGCAATCCCTCAGATAGCTTTTGACACGCTTCCGGCTGAAAGTGCCACAACCTATCAAATTGTTCCAGTTGATTACGATGAGTCTTCAAAAGTTCTGACGATTGCCTTAAAGTCGCCGGATAACTTTAGAGCAGTGGACGACCTTCGTTTATTGATGGGGTTCAAAGTGACTGCTGTTGTATCTCCGGCGAACCAGATTGACGAAATCATTAAGAAACAGTATTCATCTGGCGGTCCATCAATGGCAGACATGATGGCCGACCTGGACAATATCGATGTTGGGGGAATTGACGGAGATGGGGATTCAGCAGACTTATCCAAACTTGCTTCTGCTGCATCAGACAACAAAATTGTTCGACTTATCAACTTAGTATTACTTCAAGCAATTAAAGATAAAGCATCTGATATCCATTTTGAACCTTTTGAAGATGAGTTCAAAATGCGATACCGAATTGATGGCGTTCTGTACGAAATGGTTCCGCCACCTATGCACCTTTCTATGCCCATTGTTTCACGCGTTAAGATTATGGCTAATCTCGATATTTCAGAACGACGCCTTCCACAAGATGGTCGAATTGAGTTGACTGTTGGTGGGTCTCCGGTTGACCTTCGTGTATCAATTTTGCCAACCATGTTTGGCGAATCCGTTGTTATGCGTGTACTTGACCGTTCAAATGTACAGCTCAATATGGACAAAATTGGCTTACGCGCTTCCGACTATGAAAAGATGGCTGACATTATTCATAGACCAAATGGCATTGTTGTCGTGACTGGCCCAACTGGTTCTGGCAAGACAACGACGCTTTATGCTGCACTTACGGAACTCAATAATCCTGACACCAAAATTCTCACAGCTGAAGATCCTGTGGAATATGACATTGATGGGCTCATTCAATGTCAAATCAACACTGACCAGGAGCTGACTTTTGGAAAACTCTTGCGTTCATTCCTCCGCCAAGACCCCGACGTGATTCTTGTTGGTGAAGTGCGTGACTTGGAGACAGCTCAAATTGCAGTCCAAGCATCGCTAACCGGTCACTTGGTCTTTACTACGTTGCATACGAACGATGCGCCTTCCACCATTCTTCGGATGGTAGATCTTGGTGTCGAGTCCTTCCTTATTACGGCGACTGTGGAGGCAATTGTTGCTCAACGGCTCGTTCGTCGAATTTGTAATGGTTGTAAAGAGGAATATTCTCCTTCTGATGAAGAGTTGTTGGAACTTAAATTGCATAAAGAAGACGTTGAGGGAAGAACATTTTTTCGCGGCAAGGGTTGTAGTACATGTAATAACAGTGGGTATCGGGGTCGGCTTGCACTTTTTGAAATCATGGAGTTCGACGATGCGTTACGAGAACTTATCCTTTCTCAGGCATCAACGGCTGTTCTGCGGATTGAAGCACAAAAACGAGGCATGCGCAGTTTGCGCGAAAGCGGTTTGCTTTCCATTTATGACGGACAAACAACAATCGACGAAGTTGTCCGAGAGACAATGCTTGATGACTAATGAACTCGCGAGTTATGCACTCGCGCAGGAGAAACATACATGGGAACTTATGTATACGAAGCGTTAAACGCTGCAGGAAAACCAGAAAAAGGCAGGATAGAAGCCGACAGTAGTGACGCAGCTATCGCTGCAGTTCGTCAGAATGGTTTTTTCCCAACTTCGGTTCGTGAGGAAAAACTTAAAGGCGCAGATAAAGCTACTAAAGACAAAAATGAAAAGAAAAAGAAAAAGGCAAAGAAAAAAGGCGGCATTAATCTCTCTATTGGTGGCATCAAAACCAAAACACTTACGCAATTTACTCGTCAATTGTCGACCTTGCAGGACGCAGGCTTGCCGCTGCTTCGTTCACTTCAAATTCTTGAACAACAACAAAAACCCGGAAAACTCAAAACAATTGTTGCCGACGTTGTAGAAGACGTTGAATCTGGTACAAGTTTGTCCGATGCAATGAGTAAGCACCCCAAGGCATTTGATCGTCTGTACTGCAAGATGGTTGCTGCGGGTGAAATCGGCGGCGTGCTCGATGTAATTTTGCAGCGACTTGCTAACTTTATGGAAAAAGCAGAGCGGTTAAAGTCGCGTATTAAAGGCGCTATGATTTATCCAATCTGTGTGATTGTTGTCGCCGTAGGTATCGTGACGGGTATCATGTACTTTGTTATACCAAAGTTTAAAGAGATTTTTGATGACTTTGATGTGACACTTCCCGGACTTACGCTTTGGCTCATTGATGCAAGTTTGTGGATTGCGGGAACGCCCGAACAGGGTGAGCAAGCAATTCCCGGTTTTATCTGGATGATTGCAATGCCATTTATTATTTTCTTCTTCTTTAAACTTGTTCGCAAGACGGGACCTGGAAGAGCTGTGACGGATATCATTTTAATGAAGATCCCTGTTCTTGGAAACTTGGTTGAGAAGACATCCGTTGCAAGATTCACCCGAACACTTGGAACGTTAATTGCTGCAGGCGTTCCAATTTTGGAAGCGGTACTTATTACTCGTGACACTTCGGGTAACCATGTTTACGAGAAAGCATTGACAGGTGTGCACGATTCGATTCGCGAAGGTGAGTCGGTTGCTGATCCTCTTCGCGAAGCAAAGGTCTGCGACTCTATCGTTGTCAACATGATTGAGGTGGGCGAAGAGACGGGTGACCTTGACGTCATGCTCATGAAAGTTGCTGACAACTACGACGAAGAGGTTGATGTTGCAGTGACGGCGCTTTTGAGTTTGCTCGAGCCGGCACTCGTTGTTGTTCTTGGCGGCATTGTGGGTACGATTGTGCTTGCACTCTTCTTGCCGCTTGTGAAAATGATTGAATCGGTATCAGACTCGGGATAATGCATGTGAGTACGCAACAACACACAACTCGGCATGGTTTTACGCTTCTTGAATTGCTCATCACAATTTCGATTATTGTGATTCTGATTGGTGTATTGACGGCTGCGCTCGTTGGAGCGCGGACCGCTGCGCAAGTCGCGGAAACAGAGTCTAGGTTAACGTCGCTTAACAATGCGACAGTGCAATTTAAAAATGATATTGGGTATTATCCTCCTATTTTGCAGGATGATGGAGATTTGTCGCGCCCGACAAATTCATATCCGAATGCTTTTTACAGAGTGACGAATCAAAGTTGGTATTCGATTACTTCTCCTGCTGAATATTTCTTAGGGTCTGGTGATCGCGAAAGGGATGGATACGGAAGGGTTGTTGGATCCTCAAATAATGATCCAGACTACAAAGAAATGCCTCGCTTTGGCCTTCGTCATCCGGGCGTTGATGGGGTTTGGAATGCAACGCTCGATGAGGATGGCGATGAGCCTTGGTTAAATGATGGTTCGCTTGCTTTGCGCCGCCCGACTCCAAGAGGAAAATTATATGGTCCTTATTTAGAAATTGAAAACGATCAGATGTACGGTCGAATAGTTATACAGAATGGCGCACCCCTGACAGATCCAGTCACGGACCAGGTTAAGGTTTTTTATCCGAATGACCCAGAATTAGAAGGTGCAACCAACACATCTCTAGTCATTGTTGACACGTGGGGCACGCCCATTCGGTATTACCGGCCGATTTACCCTGCGCCATTGAATCAGACCTCGCCTTATTCTGGGATTTCAAAAGTGTATCCTTTGAGTAATACGGTGGCGCGCCCAACGCTGAGCGATTTTTTTGCACTGCGCCCGTACGACTTTCGCCCCGGCCAAGTGATGAATGGCTCTTTGCCTGATCTTATGAATGGCGGAAGCAATCCAGCGGGTGATGTTTCAACAACAATGGAGCTACAAGCAGGAAAGTTTGCATATTTTTCTGCGGGTCCTGACCAAAAGGCAAATAATTTTATTCGAGCAGACGTGTATGGATTACCAGGAAATTCTGATCCAAATACTGCAACTCAAGAAGTAAACGAAGACAACATCGTACTGGTGGGTCCATAATGAAGAACCATGATAGAAAACGAACATTTAGCCGAGCATTTACGTTGATTGAAATGATGATTGTTATTGGCATTATTGGGATTCTTGCTGCGCTTACGCTCGGTATCTCAAGTAGTGTGATGCGAGGGAGTGAAATTCGCCAGACCGAAAATATGATGAAGATTCTTTCGATGGCATTTCAAGAGTGGGAACTTGAGAAGGGGCGTTCGATGACGTACGCTGGATACGCGCCGATACTTGGTGGTTCGTATGACACTGGCGAACCCCCTTATGAAGCGAGCGTTGCAGAAGAAGCATCTGGAGATGTACTCGATAACGGAGCCATGCAAAACGTATTGGCATCAAGAATGTCTGAAGTAATTGCTTTGCTCATGGATTCAGAAATTGCTAGCGGTATTATCCGAAAACTTTCGGGAGACTCCTTTGACACAAACGGGAATCTCATTGACCCGTGGGGTACCCCGATTGGAATTGTGTTTCCGGGTCCACCATTTTGGCAAGTCTACACAAGTGGCAATGTTGATCCCGATGATCATACTGCATTTGATTATGTTGGAGACCTTTCCGTCCTTGATCAAGTGGAGGATGGTCTTGGCTCTTGTATAAACGTTCGTCCTTACTTTGTGTCGGCGGGACCCGATGGGCTGTGGGGATTTCGATATCAGGCAGCCGGCGGTCCCGATCACGAAGATGCCGACGAACAAGCAAACTGGGATAATACTCTTGACAATATTTACTCCTACAAACCCTTCATTGTGGAGGATGCTCGTTGAGTAAAAGGAAATTACAAGTTTGCGCACACCATCGCTCATTTACGTTGCTTGAGTTGATTGTTGTCATGGTTGTGATGGCAATCCTCTCGGGATTAAGTGCAATAGCGTACCGTGGTATTTCAGAAAATCTGCAGATGTCTGCAGCTGTCAATACCGTGACTGCAGCACTTGACAACGCTCGTGCAATGGCAATTAAACAGAACCGTTATGTGATGACGGTCTTTCGGCCACGGCTTGACGATGATGGCACAACACAAGTCATCGACATTATCGTTGCGCAGTGGAATAGAGACTCAGCGAGTGCAGACAGAGGAGATGGCCGAGTTTGGACTTACGATCGCTTCATCCCCATTCCGGGAATGCTTGTTCGTACTATTTCAGGAGGAGTGAACGTCGCTGGCCCTGGGTACGGTGTTGGTGATGACGATATCTGGTGGGCGTGCACCTATCTTCCAACGTTGCAAATGGGCGAGCCCTTTGGCAGTCTAGTTGGCGTGCTGTATAGCCCAGAGGGCCGTGTGGTCGTGCGAAACGCAACCTCAGGTGCCGATCGAATTTGGGTAGACTTTAATCAGGACTGGGTACAAACCATCAACGCAACGACGCTCGTTGATTGGTCTGATCCAAACGTTGTGATTGCACCATGGGCCACGCCTGCAACGCCTGATTTTACTGCTCATTTTGATATTGAAATTGCCCAGAGTGAACCTTTCGTTAGTATGACTCCAATTCTGACGGTTTTTGATGAAGACGCTTTTCGAGAATCTATTGGGACAGGCGGAGTTGTAGAGTTTGATGATGTAGATGATCGAAACAGCAAGTACACAGAATTTATCGAAAACAATGCAGATCGAATTCAGTTCAACCGGTACAGCGGAGCGATTATGAAATGATTCGAACAAAGAAACATTTTGGCTTCTCTCTAATTGAATTGTTGCTTGCAATTTTTATCTTGGGTGTTGGCATTATTAGTATTGCTGCATTGTTTCCAGCAGGCATTGCGCAACAACAAAAAACTAAGGACGATGTGCTTGGTCCAATTATCGCTCGCAACGCGCTGACCATTTTACGTTCGCGACTTGAACAGGAAGACTTTGGTGGCGCAGAACTGCGCCCACAGAAAGCGACGCAACTCAGTGAATCGTATAACGGTTTTGACCCCCTTTGGTCACCAGAATTGTGCGGATTCACCTTGTCAACAGAATCGATTAATCCATGGCCAACAATTTGTGGTGACTGGATGTGGCGACGACCTGCGATAGTGCCATCGGATTATGGTGATAATGCCGATCCTGCTTCCCGCTCCGTGCGTGGGGCGATTGATATATTTGCAACGCTAGACACGGACGTAGTTGATACTCATGGTCCACCAAATATTGAGTACTGGACTGATATCGCCGGTTTGCCAGGCATTCCATACAACAGAGAAAGGCATCTTGATATTGAAGAACAAAACGACTCAGGGCAATATGAGTTTGTAGCTCTTGCCCCTCCAGTTGTTCGAATTATGGCTGGCGAACGGCAGTATCCGATGTGGGATGGCTTGCCAGAGGATGCGCCATCCCCACAGTATTATTGGGACTGTATGTTCCGGCGATACGAGGGAAGGATACTTGTTGCTATTTTTGTCTACCGTATCATCGACCCTTCGCAGGAGGGTGGATATACAGTTGACACATCTGGCCTAAGTTATCCTGATTTTCCAAGGCGCATCAACCTTCGTAACGAAGCATCGACTGGCTCGTGGGGATCTTTTAATGGAGGTGAAAATCTTACGGGCACCAATGGCGATGATCCAAACGAGCCGTTGAACCAGTGGCAATTTCCCGGTCAGTGGATTGTCGACCAGAACGGCAATGTGCACCATGTGCAAAAAGGAAGAAGACGAGTGAACGACGATCATGATGTGCGCCTGTCAACACGTCCGGCCCCGATCCCAGCGTTTCGATTTGGAGATGAAGATATTGAGGGAGTTAATGTTAACTGGTGGGACAAGCAATTAGATAATTCCATACCATTAGGGACGGGGTTTATTTACGAAGGCGTCGTCACAGATATCTGGTTTGTTCCCACGAAAGACACGTTGAACCGCCGAATTATTCCAGTCTATGCAACGGTGCAGGAGTTGTAAACGATGAAAAATCGAATTCAACATCTTGGTTTTACGTTACTCGAACTCATGGTCGCGACAGTGGTCTTGCTCGCCGTCATGATTGCAGTTGGTCGAATCTTTGGCACCACTAGCGATGTGTCCGCTTCGGGGCAAGCGATTTCGCAAACAATGCAGCAGGGAGTCGCTATCGAACAACAATTGCGAGAAGATATCGAAAAACTAACAATTGAGGGCTTCGTTGCCATACGAAGTGTTGCACTTGCAAACGATATGCAAGGCGAATACCTCTTGATCGATGACTCACTTCCGCCTGAAGCAATTATTCGGTGTGATCAACTTATGTTTTTTACAGATGGGTTTGCAACGCCGATGCTAAATACCGGGCTTACATCTTTTGCAGGGCAGGGTTTGGCGACTCGGTTGTATTATGGGCATGGTGTCAAGTTTCCAGAACTCAGCGGCATGGGGCAAGATGGCAATGGGCTTGAAGAATCGAGCGACCCTGTGTATTTTGACACTGTGTGGACGCCATGGCACGAGGGTATTGTCGATGTTGAGACTCGTCAATATAGGGATGGACAGACTGGTCGATTTGATCTCGTTGGGAGTGCGTACCAAGCAAATGGAACGCAGGGTCTTCCGAACAGTTGGACGTTATGCAGGCAAGCAATTGTGCTTGGAGATGATGACTATGAGGCACCGAATCATACGAGAAAAACCGTCTATATGGAGAAAGGTGTTTCATCGCACACTATCTTTCCGTGGGATCCGCGAATTGACTATCCTGTGAATGACGGTGATTACACATCTCCGCACGTATTGCACGGTCGCGTAGATATCGCTGCGACACAACTCGATGATGTTCGACAATCGGTATTGCAAATTGTTGAAGGTGATGAAACAGAACGTCCTTGGCGCAATCCGGACGTTCTAGATCAGCAGGAACTCATTGCTTCCACCATGTACTGGCCACGGGTTGAAACATATCCTGCGACAACCGACCGGTACGACCAAGCACTCATGTTGTCGGCGATTGCGCAGGGATGTGTTTCGTTTCAAGTGGAGTGGACGTACGACGAGGGTGTTGGTGAAGTGACTGGTGAGAACTGGGTTTCCTACACAGGCTATCAATACGATGATGTATTAGTGCAACCTTGGTGGGGCAGTTCGTATCGAGAAAATGATGGAACTATTTCTTTTAATACACTTAAATACTGGACGGAATATCCAGAGGAAGGCGATGTTCCTGCGCAACTGGTCAATCCTGACAATATTGAGCCTATATTCAATATAGGCGAGGGCCCCTTGTACGCTCCCGTTCCGACAGTACAAGATGAAGCAGCGGAGTATTGGGCAATTTTTGGGTACAACGGACACGATCCATTACATCCAGACTGGGTCTATACGCCAAGGCCAAGCGCACTTCGAATTACGCTTCGCTTACAAGACCGCGAAAACCGTCTTGGTGCTGGGTGGACATATCAATTTATTGTGGACTTGCCTGGACAAAAGTAATGCACATGAAAAATATCCTTTTAACTTCAAATCGCCGTGGCAACGCCCTTATCTTAGTCGTAGGCATTCTTGTCCTCTTGGTTCTTGTTGCAACTGCTTTTATGACACGAGTTCAAAGCGGACGAGTAACTGCGATTGCGCAACGTTCGTCTGCAGAAATAGAAGATCGCGCTCGCACTACAGGACGTGCGGTGGCTGATGAAGTTGCTATTGCATTGTTCCCAAGAGAAATCGTCAATGCCTATGGCGGACAAACAAATGCAAACACGCGCCGAGCGATTCCTTCGAAGAAGACGCTTCGGTATGGGCACGATACGAATATCTCGTTTCCATTTAATTTTGCGCCGTACGATGTGACGCCTTGGACTAACCCGCCAGATATAGATGATGTCCCTGATCTGCACCCAGGACCATCCAATCCGATGGGTGGTCCATCCTTTGGCGATACGAGGTGGCTTCGTGATTCCGAACCCCAACGCGGCGACGGGTATGACTTCGTGCAACAATCGATTCCGAACTGGAGCGGATTGGAATATCCTATCGACGGCACGCCCGAAACATTCACTCACTGGCGCCACCTAACAAACTTGTCAAGAAGTGGTAATGCTTGGCGAATAGCCCCTGACATCAGCGATATCACAGGCGTAGGATTAGTGACCGACCTCTCGATTCCAATTGAGCAGTGGCCCATCACTCGTCCAGTAGGGAATCCAATTGGCGGTTCGTACCAGTCGAACCTTTGGCATAATTGGACCACTTTGGGTGGCTGGATAGCGGCACAAACGGACTCAATAGGTATACCTCAGAATTTCTTTAACTTAAAAGACTTAGACTTAAATGGTGTCCATAGTGAAATTGGCGAACGTCCAATTGATGCCTTCGATCCAAAGTCGCCCCGGTGGTACGTTGAAAAATCGTTGGCAGATACTGATGGTGATGGTTTTACAGATGCATTGTGGCACTTAAATCCGCAAACAATCGCACCAGATACGATGCAAGTTGTGGCGGTTTCGGTGACGGATAACTCGGCACTTTTAAACGCAAACGTTGCTACTCGATTCATACGAAACGATGACAGCTTAAATGAAGAAAACAATACTGAAACAATTGGTCATACACCTGCAGACCTTGCTCTTGTTGGACAAAATGGTGTTGGGTTTGGGAATGTCATGCCATGGCGTGTTGGATTTATGGATAATCTTGCGAATTTGCCCGGCAATGATTTGTTGGAAACGCCATGGGTGTCGTACTTTAACATTGGGGAAGAATACGACGTTCGTGTTGACTGGAATACGAATCAATGGAAAGATCGCAGCAATGCAAGTTTGCTCGACGAACTTGGTATTGAGGTGGATGGGGGTAACGCAAATACAGTCTTTCAACTCGATATAAACCCTGAGCAGACAGTGGAGTCACAATACGGACGACTCCGATATTGGCAACTTGCAGGACGCGATCCGTTTGAGGCATCGTACGGCCTTCGTCCATTCACATTTTCGGATGAACTTGAACTTCGCGTGACAGAAGGCAATAATTATCAATTTGTCGGTTCCCGTTTTGAACGTGCGGTAAACGACATTCATGGGCTAAGTGATGATGATGACCCTGGCATCATTATCAATCAATTCCTTCGGAGTGATTTTGATCATGCACATGAAGCGAGCGAGTTTCGTGACCAGTTAGACAATACGCAACTTTTGTACGACAACCGACGCAAACTGACGATGTTCAGCGGTGCAAGAAATGATTTGTTGCCACCATGGCTTCGATGGGAAGATCGTTTCTGGAATCGTTACGATCCAGAAGGATTAGTTTTGCCCTGGGGCTACGATGCTTTTGATGTCTCTGCATATTATGATGCTGGCTTTTCTACGGCGGAAGCATTGCCCCTATTTGGAAGTGCGTTTCCTACGAAGGTGACTTTTGAGGTTTGGGAAGATTTTGGTTCGCTTGATGCCATCGTGCGAAATTGGCTTGCACAATCTCGCACAAAAGTTGACTTGCGAGAATATTACGCAGATTCAACCTTTGGTTCTCCATGGTGGGAAGCGAACGATGATGGCTATCTCACCTTTGCAGAGCGTGCTCCTCTTCAGTTGCTGCTTGCAATGACATCCGCGCAAGAGAACGGCACGGGTGCGCTTGACGATTCTGGAAAATGGGCACTCGGACCAACGGGCGATTATGGATTCCCCGAACCAATTGCGTTGTATGAAGACAATACATACCAGCAGACACGCCTCATGGCAGCGGGTTTTGCATCTAATTTGTTGGCGTATCGAGACGATGACGACCAGTGGCGCCAGCACTCGCTCTTGCCTTTTCAAGCATCCACGCTCACAGGCGACGAAGGTGAACCAAGTTCTCCCGGCACACTTGCTCGGTCAACATTACCTCTTTCGGCAGCGGTTTTGCCTCCAATACTCGGAAGGCAAGGGAATGCTGCTCTAGGCGATAATGGATTTTATTCCCCGTACAAAGACACACCCATCAATGGGGAAAATGGCAAGTCGATTCAGATGCTTGGGCTTGAGGCACAACCTTTTTTACTTGAGGCATTTTTAGCACATACACACCAAGCGAAGATTCCGTCCGATCCATGGGCATGTTGCTTTGGTGATCGATGTCTTGAAGTCTCGCAGGAGACGTGCGAGGGTTTGTTAGGTGGCGTGTTTCACGAGGGAGAAATCTGCCTTGGCCCTGATGAACTACCAGAAACTGGCGACGAGCCATGTATAGGCAATGGTGCTTGTTGTTATGCGTCCGGTGGCTGCGTTATGATTTTCGTTGCTGACAATGAAAATCCAATTGAGTGTTTGAATTTGGACGGCGACTGGCGGGGTATTGATTCAACGTGTGAAGATGATACTTGTATAGGTGCTTGTTGTGCTGAGGGTGAAGACCCGACTTCAGGTTTGCCAGAAAAATATTGTATTGAAACTTCCTCCTTTAGCTGCTTCGAGATAGGAGCGGCATTCAAGGAGTACGGCACTACATGTGTTGATACAGCGTGTGCTCCTTTGGGATCCTGTTGTTTTGCAAGTAGTTCTTGCATGAACGTGTTACATGAAGAACAGTGTGATGACCTTGGCGGCACGTACTATGTAGGCATTTTCTGTGCTTCGAAACCTTGCGAACGTGGTGCATGTTGTTTGTATTCCGAATACAGCACGTGTGTTGAAACCTCAGAAGATACGTGCTTGGATTTACTCGATGGTACTTATCAAGGCGTGGATGTGCAATGTGGTCCTGTTACGTGTTTCACAACAGGGGTCTGTTGCTTTGGAAGTAGTAGTTGCGTAGATGTTGTTTCCTTCAGCAGTTGTGCAGAAGATGGCGGAGTTTGGATTGAAGGAAAATCATGTGTTGATGGTTCGCTCTCGGCAACGTATGCAGCAACGCTCTATCAAGATACGTGGCTCGATGAGGCGCAACCCAATCAGGTACATGTTGTTGATACAACTTTGTTGGCTGGTGAACAGGCAGGTTCGATGCGTGGGCATGTTCTGTTAGATTTTTCAGTGCATCCAGCAGTGAATCCATCGAAGATTACTACATCGATTTTAGATTTGTCCTACGTCTCTCACCAGGGGACACCGTCAACGATGTATATTGGAAGATTGAAAGATATGTGGGAAGATACGGGTGCAACTTGGAATAGCAGGAACGGTTCAGTTGGTTGGTCTGGAGGAATCGGCGGCGGTCTTGGTGCTCTGGATTCGACATTGCAAGCGATGATTACTGTTGGCGAGGATGATGAAAGTGGTGTCCAGGTCGACATCACTCCCTTTGTGCAAGATGCCATAATCTATCGTAATCGGCGAGTCTCACTCATGTTGTATCTGCCCGATACAGAAGTCTCTGGTTCGACAAGTTACACGAAATTTGCAAGTTCTGAAGATGCCGATTCGTCACAATGGCCATCACTTAAAATTCAAATGCTTACCGGAGATAATCCGTGTGATGGTTCATGTTGTTTGGATTCTGGCTTGTGCCAACAAGTGACAGAAGAAACATGTTTGACGGAATTTAATGGAACATATGTTCCTTTTAGCAATTGTGAGACGACGCCTTGCAAGGGCGCTTGTTGTTTGAATGAAGGTGGCTGTGAAAATATTTCAGAAGACACGTGTTCGGACTTTGGCGGGACCTATCTTGGAAGGGATGTGTCTTGCTCTGAAAAATCATGTATCCCACAGGGAGCGTGTTGTTTAGGGAGCGGAAGTTGCTTGGATGTTATAAGCGCGGCTGCTTGTGTTGCATTAGATGGTACGTACGTTTCGGGGTTCTTCTGTGCGGAGAAGGTTTGTCTTGAATACGGCGCCTGTTGTTTTGCGATAGATGCGGGTGATTGTGACGTTATTTCCCGTGGATCATGCGAAACATTCGGTGGTACCTATAGAGGACTTGGCTCAACGTGTCAGGGCGACCCCTGCCAGATCCTTTCGTCGGGCGCATGTTGCATTCCGCTTGAAAATCCTGACTTTGGTGGTTGCGTGCAAGTTTTAGACGAATCGGCATGTGCAGGGATTAATGGCACTTTTTATCTTGATGACGATTGTGCAGGCGGTGCATTCGTTTGTCCAGACTTTGATCCTGCATCCTCGAGGGCGTGCTGTTTGGATACTTCCTTCTGTGTTGATAAGGTGCCGCAATCTATTTGCGAAGATGAACTTGATGGGTTCTTCTTGGACGGACCGTGTAGTGGATCGACCTGTACGGAGGATGACTATGGCGAAGAAGTGGCAGCTTGTTGTCTGTCAACGGGAACGTGTGTCGAAGTTCCTCAAGCAATTTGCGAAGATGAATTGAACGGTTTGTATAATGTAGGTGATTCGTGCGATGATGAGGGGTTCTCCTGTGAACCAACTGGCGCTTGTTGTGTGACGACGGGGCAGTGCGAAGAATTTATTTCATTGGAAACATGTAACGATGTCTTTGGTAACTACTTGGGAATTGGAACAACGTGTGAATCTGAGTTATGTATACCAAGGGGTTCGTGCTGCCTTACAAGCGGTAGTTGTATCGATGTTCTCAATGAAGAAGCATGTGAGAGCATGATGGGTGGTACTTGGAGCATCTACAACGAATACTTCACATCGTGCGTCGATGGTCCTTGTACTGGTTCTTGCTGTTTGCCTGACGGAGCATGCGTTGATACTGCAACATGGGAAGATAGCGAGAGTAATCTAGGTGAAGAGTGCCGCAATATGAGTGGTGTATTCATCCAAGGCATAACATGCCTAGAGCGCCCATGTGTAGGTGCTTGCTGCCTTAAAGAAGGTGATTGCGAAGTAGTCTCTCAAAACACGTGTGTGTTTGACTTGAATGGTGCATTTGAGTCGTTCCAAACAGATTGTGAATCTTTAGAAATAGCTTGTACGTTGTCACCAGAAGGCTCGTGCTGTTTGGACGGGAATGATGGTTGCTCGATTGTTCGACAAGATGTTTGTACTGCGCTTGGTGGAAGTTTTATCGAGGGAGGTGTATGTACAGCGCCAACCGATTGCCCTGGTATCCCATCGAACGCGCAATGGGCGGGCGCCTGTTGTTTAGGTGATATTTGTCTAGATGTTGAATCACAAAACAATTGCGTCGATTTTGGTGGTTCTTGGCTTGGTGAAGACACGAGTTGTGCATCCAACGGTTGCGTTGGTGCTTGCTGTTTGCCATCGGGAAGTTGTATTGAGAGGACTGCATCAGATTGTGCATCCAAAGGAGGTACGTTCTTGGGCAATAATACGACGTGCGATACGATTCCGTGTCGCAGCGCTTGCTGTCTCCCAAGCGGCTCTTGCCTAGATATCAAAATGCGACCAACTTGTGAATATTATGGCGGAACATTTATAGGGTACGGATCATCTTGCGCGAGTAGGCCATGCGACGGAGCATGCTGTTTAGATTGTTTGGGATGCGAACGAATTTCGTTGCCCTCATGTAATGAAATGCTAGGAACGTTCATTGGAATGAGCACAATTTGCGATAATGAACCATGCAAAACAGGAGCCTGTTGCCTAGACAGTGGAACGTGTGTAGATACGACTCTCGATAATTGCGAAACATGCCTTGGCGGTTGGTATAGCGGCGATGGGGAATTCTGTGTGTCCGACCCATGTCTCGGTGCGTGTTGTTTGTGGGCTGGCGGTTGTGAATTGCTTTCGATTGATACCTGTCGTGGCTTGTGGGACCCTGATGAAAATGAAAAATGGCATCGCGGTGAAATACCTCCAAAATACGAAGATCCGCCAGGGTATTGGAATGGCTTTGGCACGTTCTGTCCCGATACGAATCCAACTGATCCCTCGAGTGAAGTCGATTGTATTCATGATGGCGCATGCTGCTTGCCAAGTGGTACGTGCGTTGACATTATGGATGTTGTCAATTATGAAACGGCGCCGCTTGGCTTCCGGTATTTCTGCGAAGATTTACTCAACGGCGTATACCGTGAAGGTGAAAATTGTATAGACGAACCCTGTATTGGTGCGTGTTGCTTCACTGCAAATTGTGATTCCGATTGTGAAAACTTAACGAAGTTTGGATGTGAAGTTCGAGATGGAGACTTCATGGGGTACACCCTTTGTGAAGATACGTCTTGCCCAACGGTTGGTGGCTGTTGTTTTGACAGTGGAAGTTGTTCGGATCGTACGGAAAGTGATTGCATTGAGTTGGGCGGCAACTACCAAGGTGATGATAAGTCATGTGCAGGTCCAGATTGCGTGATGAACACGTTGGATGACATCGAATGTGTTAAATATTTCCTTGTGACAGATAAAATTATCGATTGTCCACAAGAGACGGTTTCAGTTGTGCAATTAGCCAATCCATTTGATCGCGAAATTGATTTGAATCAATATGCAATCAATGTGTTTGGGCAAGACATTCGATTGGAGGATTTAGAAGGCAAGCCGGGCTATGACAGATACATGAAACCGTCGACTCCTGAAAATCCTGCAACGGTTGTGTTGTATTCGTTGCCGAGTGTCAGTACCATTCTCGACCCTAGACCTGTAGAAGAGAGATCATTTAAGGATGATTGGCTTGATTTTCTTGACCTTGAATTCGTTGATGAGGAAGGCGACAACATCTTAAGCCCAGACACTATGTTGGTAGATGTAAACGCAGCGACTCCTGCCGATTTTTCTGGTGAACTCATAGACACAGATAGAGAGTATTACGATGAACTCTACCTTGCAGCTTGCTGCTATCTCGATCCCGATTCTGGCGAACATGGCTGTGCGTCTTTAAGTTACATTGATTGTCGCCAGATAGATGGGACGTGGGTCTATGGTTCTAAATGCGAAGAAGTCGATTGTTCCAAACCTCCAGTTACTCCAATTATTATTGATGGTCTTCCAAGTTTTGGGTTGTTTAAGTTCGATGGTGAACTTGACGTCAATGAGCAGAAGGTGCTTATTGATCGAATGG
>PVBE012171865.1_pt1 | contig 19874 bp, 22 predicted proteins | sample 1631181 | NCBI WGS metagenome assembly PVBE01 (sample SAMN08397723, study PRJNA350692) | Marine metagenome, whole genome shotgun sequencing project. | isolation source: water | place: Pacific Ocean | collected 2012-04 | reverse complement strand
TGAAATAATGCTCGCCAATGTGCTGGCTCGCAGGATCGAGCTGGATGCCCAATTCATCCTTCGAATGCATCATCAGCCGATAGACACCGACATTGACCCAGCCCGAATCACGGTCCTTGGTGAAGACCGACGCCATCGAGCCCAGCAGCCGACCACCGTCGCGCTCGTTCCAGTGCGGCGTCGGAAACATCTCGAGGTTCACGTCGTCGCCCTTGAGGATGTTTTCCTTGACCGGTCCCGTCTCGACCAGCCGCGGCGGGATGTGCTGCGACTTGTCGGTGATGCGGTCCTTCAGGGTCCTCAAGATCTGATTGCGGGTCGAGGTCTTGGGATCCATGCCCAGCATCATGGCCGTCCGGTACCATGACCGGAATGCGCCGGCGAACAGCTTGTTGGGTCCGGGGGCGGGATAGTCCGTGATGCTCTCGAGCAGAAGCGCCTGCGCGGCGTCGTCGTATTCGTCCCAGGTTTTTCGCAAGACGGCACCGAGCTCGTACTGCCAGTGCACCTCGTTCTTCACGCGGCAAAGCTGACCTTCGTCCTCGAGCGCCGCGATCCACGCGCGCAGATCATCATATGCGACGCGTGTGTCGTCGCCTGTCGCCTCTTGTCTTTCAGTCGCCATGTTGCGTCTCTCCCTTTCGCAACGCCCGCGGCGGAATGTCCCGCTCCGGATGACGACTTCCAACTTCACGTCACCGCGGACGCTCGGATCCATTGATGAGCGCAAGCGCTCCCTCGACCTGTCGGGGCGATCGTTGGACGCGACGCCCCACTCGATCGATTAAAGCTGAATATTACCTATTGTCAATAACTAACCAACAAAGGTAATTTCGAAGTCACACGATAGATGATGTGCGCATGATCGACGATCATTCAGCGGACGACGCGACGAGCGGCACGCCCGAGGGGGCGGAGAATGCCGCGCCGCTGACGGTCTCGCGGCCCGAGCTTCTGATCGACGGCTCCGACGCCCGGTTTCGGGATCTGGTTCACGGGTTGTTCGCACTCGCCGCGCGTCACGAAGGGGTGCGCAACGGGCATGCGGACTTCATCGGCCTGCCGGGGATCCAGTACACGATCTTGATTACGATCGGTCATCTCGTAGCCGACGGCCCGGTGACGGTCAAGATGATCGCCGACCATCTTCACGTCTCCGGCTCGTTCATTACGCAGGAAACGGGCAAGCTGGCCCGGCGCGGACTGATCACCAAGACGCGGCGAGCCGATGACCGCCGTCATGCGTCGCTCGTGCTGACATCCGACGGACAGCAGCTACTCGCCCGGCTCGCGCCCCGTCAGCGCCGCGCAAACGATATTCAATTCGCGGGCCTCACGCGGGCGGAGTTCGACGTCCTGCTCGATCTGGTCGAGCGCTTGATCGAGAGCAGCGAACAAGCGCGCTCGTTGCAGAAATATCTTACCGAGACCGATCCCGGTCCGCGTCGGAGGCGCGTCAGCGCCGACGTATCGCCGACGTCGCGCTCGAGCGCTTGATATCGGTCCCGCCGAGTCCGCATAGCATTTTTTTTACCATGGTGCCGTATGGATGGGCCTGAAAACGGGCCCGGCGTCCCGCGACGCTGAATCCCGAGAACGGACACGCCCCGGCCGGGGGGCGGAGACGGACGGTACGAAACATGGTTCTCGATACGGCGGTACACCTGTCGGCGGCGAACGTCGGCGAGCTCGAGCGCAGCCTCAAGAAGATATTCGTCCATGGCGCCAATCTGATCGTCGGATGGCATCTCGCGGCTCACGGCATCAAGGTCCTGCATTTGCCGTCCTATGCGCTGTCGGCGACGCCCGGGTTTTCCGCCGAGAGCCTCCAGCCAAGCAAGTTCGTCAGGACCGAGGCCGAATTCCATCGCCTGTCCAACATCGGCGCCAAGGTGAGCAGCATCCCGCTGTCGTTCGACGTCCCGCGTGAAGCCAATATGATCGCCGCCATCGACCGGGTGATGCGCAGATACTCGATCGCCCACTACCCGTGGCGCTGCATCTCGCTGTTCGACATGGTCGGATTCTCGAAATACGACCCGTTCGACAAGATCACCCTGATCACGATGCTGTCGCATCACATAACGGTGGCGGCGGAGAAGTGCCGCCAGCTCGAGCTGCCGGTCGAGGTCAGCATGACGACAACCGGCGACGGGTTCTACGTCTGGAATGACCATGTCGGTTTCGGCGCCGACGTGGCGCTGTATACCGTGACCATGCTGACGCTGATCTACAACTACGCCGCCCTCGGCGTGGCGCGTAACGCCGCGGTGCCCAACCTGCGCTGCTGCGTCGGCTTCGGCGAGCACTACGAATATTTCCAGCATCGCGCCAACGCGCGCGACCCGTTGTGCTTCATCGTCGGCGACGTGACCATCGAGCTCGCCCGCATGATGTCGGCCGCGGCCGACAATCAGATCCTGATCGGAAGCCATCGGCGCCCGGCGAAGAGCGGTCGGATCATCGATACGCCGGGCTTCGTCAAGCTCGCCCAGTCCGGGCTCGACCGGCTGATCGGCGTCCAGGTGCCGGGCGGCGAGATCGCCGGCATAAAGTCCTATCTGACCGGCGAGCGGAGCATGGACGACGACTACACCGTCAAACAGTACAGCGTCGTCGACAAGCACGACCGGCGCCACACCTGCTTCAACGCCAAGCTCAATGTTACCGACGCCTCGGGTCGCGAGGTCCATATCGGTTGTCCGGACCGCGACCTCGACGGTTTCGCGGCGCTGGAATCGGAGTCGGCGGGTGACGACCAACAGGCCGCCGAGACAGGCGCCTAGGCTGTCGTGTCGACGCGTTCGCCCTTCTCCGCCTCCGGCAGTGGGCGGGCGATGCCCACCTTGGCGGCGCGCAGCAGACGTTCCCTCAGGACGTAGCCGACCTCCATGATCTGGACGACCACGCCGGGCTCGGCATCGCCGGTCGGGATCTCGAACATCGCCTCGTGGAAATTGGGATCGAACTTCTCGCCCATGGGCTCGACCCGCTCGACGCCATGGCGCTCGAATACGGCCGCGAGCTCGCGCTCTGTCAACCGAACCCCTTCAATGAAGCCGTTCAGCGCCTCGTCCGGAGCGCCCGGATTCTCGGGCAGCGCCTCGATCGCCCGGCCGAGGTTGTCGGCCACCGACAACAGATCGCGCGCGAAGCCCGCGACGGCGTATTTCGCCGTGTCCTCGCGCTCCTTCTGCGCGCGCCGCCGCAGGTTCTCGGTCTCGGCGAGCGAGCGCAGAAGCTTGTCGTTGAGATCGGCGATTTCGGCCTCCGGATCGCGCTCCGCGGGTGCCTCGGCGGCCTCAAGGTCGCCGTCCTCGGGCGCCTCGGCGGCCTCCTCGACAATCTCCTCGGCGGCTTCCCCGGTGGTCTCCCCGGCGTGCGCCTCGGCCGCGTCTTCCGGAACGGGCTCTTCGCTCGCCGATTTCTCGGTATCGGGTTGTTTGGCTTCTGGTTCGCTCATCACTCTACCTGGAAGGGGCCTCAGCCGATTAAGCGGCCGACGACCTTGGCGGTGTAATCGACGATCGGAATTATACGCGCGTAATTGATTCGAGTCGGGCCGATGACGCCGATCGCGCCGACGATCTTTGATTGGCTGCCAATGAACGGTGCGACGATCATGGAACAGCCGGTGTGGTTGAACAGCGTGTTCTCGGATCCGATGAAGATCTGGACGCCGTCGGCGTCGCCGGTCAGCTCGAGCAGCCCGATCAACAGCTCCTGGTGCTCCAGCGCCTCGAACAGGCCGCGAACCCGCTCCAGATCGCCGAGCGCCTCGATGTCGTTCAACAGCTTGGACTGGCCCTTGACGATCAGCGAGCCCTCGGAGGAATCGCCGGCCCACGTCGCCAGCCCGGTCTCGACCAGACCCGAGGCGAGCTGGTCGAGCTGCGCCCGGCGCTGCGCGATTTCGTCCAGGATCTCGCGCTGCGCCTGGTCGAGCGTACGCCCGACGAGGCGGGCATTGAGATAGTTCCCTGCCTCGATCAGCGCCGAGGGCGGCGTGCCGACGGGCAGGTCGATGATGCGGTTCTCGACGATGCCGTCGTCGTTGATCAGCACCACCAGCGCCTGGCCATCGCCCAGATTGACGAACTCGACATGCTTCAGCGGCCGGTCCGTCTTGGGCGCGGCGACCACGCCGGCACAGCCGGCGAGCCCCGACATGGCAGCTGTCGCGTCTTCCAGCGCCTCGGTCAGCGACTTGCCACGCGCCGCGCACTGGCTTTCGATGGTCTGCTGCTCGTCGTGCGACAGCTCGCCGATCTCCAGCAGACCGTCGACGAACAGGCGAAGCCCGATCTCGGTCGGCAGGCGGCCCGCCGACGTGTGCGGCGCGAACAGCAGCCCCATCTCCTCGAGATCCGACATCACGTTGCGGATCGTCGCCGGCGATAGCGGGGTCGCGAGCCGTCTCGACAGCGTGCGCGAGCCGATCGGCTCGCCCGTGGTGACGAACTCCTCGACGATCTCGCGAAAGATCTCGCGCGACCGCTCGTTTAACTCGCTGACGATGCCCTTGGGCGCTGATTCCATGTCGGCCTCGTGGTGCCGCCCAGAATCTAGTTATTGAGGCGGTGAGCGTCAACGGCGGCCCGGATAATGAATGCTCGACGGTGGCGCGGGCTGGAGCGGTTCCACAGCGGTGGAAAATGCGTTAGCTTCGCGTCGAGATGGCGATGGACGTCGCCCGATCGCCAACAATTTAGCGAGGTTTCGATGCGACCTTCCGGCCGTGAAGTGGACGAGCTCCGCCCGATCAGCCTCGAGCCGGGCTTCGCCAAATATGCCGAGGGCTCGTGCATGGCGCGGTTCGGCGAGACCCACGTATTGTGCGCGGCCACCGTCGAGGACCGCGTGCCGCCGTTTCTCAAGAACACCGGGACCGGCTGGGTGACGGCGGAATACGGCATGCTGCCGCGATCGACCCATAGCCGCACCGGCCGCGAGGCCGCCCGCGGCCGCCAGGGCGGGCGCACGATGGAGATTCAGCGCCTGATCGGCCGGTCGTTGCGCGCGGTGATCGACATGAAGGCGCTCGGCGAGCGCCAGATTCGCCTCGACTGCGACGTCATCCAGGCCGACGGCGGCACGCGGACCGCGGCGATCACCGGCTCCTGGGTCGCGCTCAGGATCGCGATCGACGGTCTGATCGCCGACAAGCGCCTGAAATCGGATCCGCTGGCCGATTCGGTCGCGGCGGTCAGCTGCGGCATTTTCGAGGGCGCCGCGGTGCTCGACCTCGACTACGATGAGGACAGCGCCGCCCAGGCCGACGCCAATTTCGTGTTGACCGGGAAGGGCGGCATCGTCGAGATCCAGGGCACCGCCGAGACCGAGCCGTTCTCGCGCGACAGCTTCGCCGAGATGTTGCGGCTCGCCGAATCGGGCATCTCGCGGCTCGCCGAGTTGCAAACCGAGGCCCTCGGCCGCGGCTGAGGGCGAACATGACGCGGCGATTCCCCGGCGGCAAGCTCGTCATCGCCAGCCACAATGCGGGCAAGGTGCGCGAGATCGCGGATCTCCTGATTCCCTACGACGCCGAAATCGTGTCGGCCGCCGAGCTCGGCCTGCCCGAGCCCGAGGAGACCGGGACGACATTCACGGCAAACGCCGAGCTCAAGGCGCTGGCCGCCGCGCGGGCGGCCGGGTTGCCGGCGCTGGCCGACGATTCAGGGCTCGCCGTGGCGGCGCTCGACGGCCGGCCCGGCATCCATTCGGCGCGCTGGGCCGGCCCCGAGAAAGATTTCACCGACGCCATGGAACGCATCGACCGCGAGCTTGGGCAGGGCACCGACCGGCGGGCCTGGTTCATCTGTGCGCTCACCCTCGCCTGGCCCGATGGCCACCGGCAGTCCTACGAGGGCCAGGTTACGGGAACGCTGGTGTGGCCGCCCCGGGGCGACAAGGGGTTTGGTTACGACCCCATGTTCCTGCCCGACGGCGGCGAGCTGACGTTCGGAGAGATGGATGCGGACGACAAGCACGCCATCAGTCATCGCGCGGTGGCGTTCCGCAAGCTGATCGAGGCGTGTTTCGATGACGCGTGACGGCGCCGAGCCCGCGGTCTCGCTCTACGTCCATTGGCCGTTCTGCCTCTCCAAGTGTCCGTACTGCGACTTCAACAGCCATGTGGGCGAGGCCATCGACCACGACCGCTGGGCCGAGGGGTTACTTCGGGAGCTTGAGCATTTCGCGGCGACGATGGGACGACGGCGGCTGGTCAGCATATTCTTCGGCGGCGGGACGCCCTCTCTGATGCGCCCGGCGACCGTGGCGTCGCTGATCGACCGTGCCGCCGGCGTGTGGCGCGCCGGTCGTGATATCGAGATTACGCTCGAAGCCAACCCGACCTCCGTCGAGGCCGACAAGATGGCGGATTTCGCCGCCGCCGGCGTCAACCGGGTCTCGCTCGGTGTGCAATCGCTCGACGACCGGGCGCTTCGTTTCCTCGGCCGAGGCCACACTGCCGCCGAGGCGGCCGACGCGGTCCGGCTCGCCCGGAAGTCCATTCCGCGCCACTCGATCGATCTGATCTACGCCCGCCCCGGTCAGACACGCGAGGCGTGGCGCGAAGAGCTCGGACGGGCACTCGATCTGGTCGACGGCCACGTCTCGGCCTATCAGCTAACCATCGAGAAGGCGACGCCATTTCATGAGGCCGAGCGCCGCGGCGAGCTCGAGGTCCCGGATGAAGACCTCGGAACGGGACTTTTCGACGATACCCAGGAGATCCTGGAGGCCGCCGGCTTGCCGGCCTATGAAATCTCCAACCACGCCGCGCCGGGTGCCGAATGCCGTCACAACCAGGCGTGTTGGCTCGGCGGCGAATATGTCGGCATCGGTCCCGGCGCGCACGGTCGCATACGGGGCGAGGCGGGCAGGGAGGCAACCGTACAGCTCCGCGCGCCCGAGGCGTGGCTTGACGCGGTCGGCAAGCGTGGCCACGGTACCCAGCGCCGCGAGAAGCTGTCGCCAGTGGAGCGGCTGGAAGAGCTCGTCATGACGGGGCTCCGGCTGCGAAGCGGCATTCCCCGGCCGGCATTCGCCGACATCGCCGATCGCTCGCCCGAGGCCGCGTTCGATGCTGCCACGCTCGATCGGCTCATCGGCGGCGGTTTCCTGGCGCTGGACGAGGCGGGTCTCCGAGCGACCGGGCCGGGCCGGCGGCGACTGAACGCGGTGATCTCGGCCCTGATCGCGTGAACACCGCCCGCGTGCGGCACGGACTCGCGACCGGGCCGTTTGACGTGTATCAATATCGGCCGAGGCCTTGGGGGAGACTCGCAAGATCGACCGCGACCCGATGACACCGATCAGGATCGTCAAGGGGCTCGACGTCCCAATCGCGGGCGTGCCCGACCCGACGATCGGCGACGGCGCTCCGGTATCTTCGGTCGCGCTGCTCGGCGGCGACCATGTCGGCCTGCGTCCGCTGATGCGGATCGACGACGGCGCCGAGATCGCGCTCGGCGAGCCGTTGTTCGTCGACCGCCGGCACCCCGAGATCGTCTTCGCCGCGCCCGGCGGCGGCATCGTCCGAAGCATCAATCGGGGCGCCAGGCGGTCGCTCACCTCGGTCGTCGTCGACCTCGCCGAAAGCGAACCTCGGCGCGCCGCGTTCGATCCGTGGCCGAGCGGGGCGCTTGCCGCGCTCCGCCGTGACCAGGTCGTCGACGCCCTGCTGACGTCCGGGCTGTGGCCGGCGCTACGCACCCGACCCTTCGACCGGATTCCGCCGCCCGACGCCGCGCCATCGTCGATCTTCGTCACCGCCATGGACACCAACCCGCTCGCCGCGCCGGCCGAGACGATCATCGAGGCCGCGCGGCCGGAGTTCGCCGACGGGCTCACCGTCGTCTCCCGGCTGGTCGAGGGGTCCGTCTTCGTGTGTCATTCGCCGACGCTCGATCCGCCGCTGGGCGAGGGCGCGAATGTCCGCGCGGTCCGGTTTTCCGGGCCCCACCCCGCCGGCGCGGTCGGCACCCACATCCATTTCCTCGATTCCGTGGGCGCGGCGAAGACGGTCTGGCATCTCGGCTACCAGGACGTCATCGCCATCGGCCGCACGTTCGCTACCGGCACGCTGTCGGTCGAGCGCGTCGTGGCGCTCGCAGGGCCGGTGGTCGAGCGGCCCAGGCTGATCCGGACGCGGCTCGGCGCCGATATCGGCGCGCTGACCCAGGGCGAGCTTGCCGCCGGCGACCACCGCGTGATCTCGGGCTCGGTGCTGTCGGGCCGCCGGGCGCTGGGACCGGAGGCTTATCTCGGCCGCTACCACACGCAGATCTCGGCGCTCGCCGAGGCGGGCGACGGGCGCGGCCGGAAGAAAGGCTTCACGATCTACCGGCTGTCGTCGCCCGGCCGGCCGCGACGCGAGCGCCATGCGCTGACCACCGCGCGTCACGGCGCGCCGACGGCGATGCTGCCGCTCGGTGGGTACGAGCGCGTGATGCCGCTCGACATCCTGCCGACCCAGTTGCTCCGCGCATTGGTGATCGGCGATGACGAGCAGGCGCGTGCACTCGGCTGCCTCGAGCTCGACGAGGAGGATCTCGCGCTCGTCGAGTTCGTGTGCCCGAGCAAGGGCGCGTACGGAGCGCTTCTCCGGGCCTGCCTCGATCGTATCGCGAAGGCCGGATGATGGCGCCGCGCCCGCACTCCGCCGTCACCGCCGCCGCGCCCCACGTGCGCGACACGATGAGCGTCGAACGGGCGATGAGCTGGGTCGTCGTGGCGCTGGCGCCGTGTCTCTTCATGGCGCTGTTCAACACCGGCTACCAGGCCAACCTGGCGATGGCCCAGCTTGGCCTCGCCTCGGCGCCGGGGTGGCGCGGCGCCGTCCTCGACGCACTGGGGACGGGATACGATCCGGCCAATGTGTGGGCCGATATGTCGCACGGCGCGTTGCACTATCTGCCGGTCCTCGCCGTTTCATGGATCGTCGCGGCGTTCTGGCAGCACCTGTTCGCCAGGGTGCGCGGCCGCGACATCGCGCCGGGGATCGCCGTCGTCGCGCTTCTGTTCTCCCTCAGCCTGCCGCCGACGGTGCCGCTGTGGCAGGTCGCGCTCGGCATGTCGTTCGGCATCGTCGTCGCCCGCGAGGTGTTCGGCGGCTTCGGCATGAACTTTCTCAACCCGGCGCTCACCGGCCTCGCTTTTCTCTATGCCACCTACCCCAAGCAGATGGTCGGGGAAACTGCGTGGACCGTGGTCGAGGGCTTCACCGGCGCGACCACGCTGCGCACCGCCGCCGAGGGCGGCATGGCGGCGGTCAACTGGGCCGGCACCAACTGGATGCAGGCGTTCCTCGGCGGCGTGCCGGGGGCGTTCGGCGCGACGTCCGCGCTGGCGTGCCTGATCGGCGCCGTGGTGCTGATTGCGACCGGTGTCGCCTCGGTCCGCATCATGGCGGGCGCGCTCGGCGGCATGATCGCGGCGGCGCTTGCGTTCAACACCCTGGTCGGCGCCTCGATCCCCTTCGGAGAGCTGAGCTGGGTCTGGCACTTCGCGCTCGGAAGCTTCGCCTTCGGGGTCGTGTTCCTCGCCACCGATCCGGTGACGGCGTCACAGACCGATACCGGACGCTGGATATACGGGCTGATGATCGGCGCGCTGGTTGTCGTCATCCGCGTCGCCAACGTCGCCCATCCCGACGGCGTCATGTTCGCCATCTTGTTCGCTAACATCACCGCCCCCCTGATCGACCACCTCGTGGTGCGCGCCAACATTCGACGCAGGGCGCGACGTGATGGCTGACGATAACGCCAAGCGCCCCGGCGGCTGGTTCGCCCGCCTGCCCAACGACAGCCCGGTCAAGGCGGTCTTGGTCACGCTCGCGGTCTGCCTCGTCGGCTCGGCTCTGGTGGCGGGCTCGGCGGTGCTGTTGCGCCCGTTGCAGATTGCCAACAAGGAGGCCGAGCAAGGCGCGCGGCTCGCCCAGATCATGGCGCTTTTGCCCGACGCCAAAGGCGGACGCGTCGAGGCCCGCGTCGTCGATTTCGCGACCGGGTGGTTCGACCCGGCGGTCGACCCCGACACCTACGACCAGCGCCGTGCCGCGCGCGATCCTGCGACCAGCATCGCCATCCCGCCGGCGCGCGATATCGCCCAGCTCAAGCGCCGCGCGCGCCATGCGGTGGTCCATCTTGTCAGGCGTGGCGGCCGGCTCGACCTCGTCATCCTGCCGGTCCACGGTCAGGGTTTTGGATCGACGATCTACGGCTATCTCGGGCTCGCCGGCGATCTCCGGACGGTGGTCGGGCTCAGCTTCCATGAGCACGGCGAGACCCCCGGCCTCGGAGAGCTAATCGACGAGGCGTCGTGGCGACGCCAATGGCGCGGCAAACGGGTGTGGGATGAAAAAGGCGCCCCCGCCCTCGGCGTCGCCAAGGGCCCGGTCGAGCCCGGCGCGCCCGATGCCGCGCACCTGGTAGATGGCCTGACCGGCGCGACCTGGACCAGTCGCGGCGTCACCAACCTGCTCCGGTTCTGGCTCGGGCCTGATGGTTTCGGGCCGTTCCTCGACCGAATGCGACGACAGCGAGGCTCGTGATGCGAAACCCGATGATCAAGGCGTTTCTTCACCCGCTGGTCAACGACAACCCGGTCACGCTGCAGATCCTTGGGCTGTGCTCGGCGCTCGCGGTGACCAAGACGGTGGCGACGGCGCTGATCATGTCGTTGGCCGTGACGGTGGTGATCACGTGCTCCAACACCGCGATCAGCCTGATCCGCCGGCACATGCCGCGCAATGTCCGGCTGATCATCCAGATCACCATCATCGCCTCGCTGGTGATCGTCGTCGACCAAGCACTCAAGGCCTATGCCTACGGCCTGTCCAAGCAGCTTTCCGTGTTCGTCGGGCTGATCGTCACCAACTGCATCATCATGGGCCGCGCCGAGGCGTTCGCGATGGGCAACCCGGTCCGGCTCAGCATCATGGACGGCATCGGTAACGGCCTCGGCTATAGCTGGGTCCTGATCGTCATCGGCTTCGCGCGCGAGCTGTTGGGCTCCGGCACCGTGCTCGGCTACGAGGTGCTGACGACAGTGTCTGATGGCGGCTGGTATCACCCCGCCGCGCTGATGCTGCTGCCGCCGAGCGCGTTCTTCCTGATCGGGTTCCTGATCTGGGGTATCCGGAGCTTCGTCAAGGCGCAGGGCGAGGCGAGTGAATTCACCATCCCGCAAGCGGTCGACCGGACGGAGGGCGCGCGATGACCTCCTATCCCGGACTGTTCATCCAGGCCGCGCTGGTCGAGAACCTGGCGCTGTCGTTCTTCCTCGGCATGTGCATGTTCCTCGGCGTCTCGAAGCGGGTCGAGACCGCGCTCGGCATGGGGCTCGCGGTGTTCGTGATCCAGACCATCACGGTGCCGGTCAACAACCTGATCCACACCAATTTCCTACGCCCGGGCGCGCTCGCCTGGGCCGGTTTTCCGGACGTCGACCTGGGGTTCCTGGCGTTGATCTCGTTCATCGGCGTGATCGCCGCCATGGTGCAGCTCTTGGAGATGGTGCTCGAGCGTTTCTTCCCGGCGCTCCACCAGGCGCTCGGCATCTTCCTGCCGCTGGTGACGGTCAACTGCGCCATCCTCGGCGGCTCGCTGTTCATGGTCGAGCGCGACTACGGATTCCTCGACAGCGTGGTCTATGGCGCCGGATCGGGCTTCGGCTGGGCGCTGGCGATCTGCGTTCTGGCGGGCATCCGCGAACGGCTCAAATATTCCGACGTGCCCGACGGGCTCCAGGGCATGGGCATCACGTTCATCACCGTCGGGCTGATCTCGCTCGGGTTCATGGCGTTCTCGGGAATTCAGATCGGATGAGGCGGATGGGCGGAGCGGAAGGACGTAATGGTTGAGATCGGCCTCGGCGTCGCGCTGTTCACCGGCCTGGTGCTGTGCCTGGTGCTGGTGATCCTGCTCGCGCGCTCGCGCCTGGTGCCATCCGGCGAGGCCGTCGTCACGGTCAACGAGGCGAAAGCCCTTCAGGCGCGGATCGGCGATCGGTTGCTTGGCGTCCTCGGCGAGGCGGATATCCGACTTCCCTCGGCCTGCGGCGGGGTCGGCACCTGTGGCCAGTGCCGGGTGCGGGTGCTCGACGGCGGCGGCCCGGTCCAGCCCATCGAGCGCGCGCAGATCACTGCCCGTGAGGTGGCCGACGGCACCCGGCTCGCCTGTCAGGTCACGATCAAGCAGGACCTGTCGGTCGCCGTGCCCGAGGAAGCCTTCGGCGTCAGCCAGTGGCAATGCCGGGTGCGCTCGACCCGGAGCGTGGCGACACTGATGAAGGAGCTGGTCCTGGAGCTGCCGGCGGGCGAGACCATCGATTTCCGTGCCGGCAGCTACGTGCTGATCGACTGCCCGCCCCACCGCGCGAACTTCGCCGACTTCGACATCGGCGAGGCGTTCCGCCCCGAGTGGGACCGGCTCGATCTCTGGCGCCTCAAGGCCGCGCATCCGACGGCGACAACGCGAGCCTATTCGATGGCCAACCATCCGGGCGAGAACGACGTGATCATGCTGGTGATCCGTATCGCCATCCCGCCGCCGGGCGCACCCGACAGCGTACCGCCGGGCGTGGTGTCGTCGTATCTGTTCGCCCTTCAGCCTGGCGATACGGTCTCGGTCTCGGGGCCGTTCGGGCATTTCTTCGCGGCCGATACGGATGCCGAGATGGTGTTCATCGGCGGCGGCGCCGGGATGGCGCCGATGCGGTCGCACATCTTCAATCAGCTCGATCGCCGCGGGACGCGCCGGCGGATCTCATTCTGGTACGGCGCGAGAAGCCGCGCCGAGCTGTTCTACGAGGACGATTTCGACCGGCTCCAGGCCGCGCACGACAATTTCGACTGGCACGTCGCGCTGTCCGAGCCCCGGCCCGAGGACGATTGGTCCGGCGCCATCGGTTTCATCCACGATGTCGTCCGCGCGAAATATCTAGAGACCCACCCGGCCCCGGAGGAGTGCGAGTACTACCTCTGCGGCCCCCCGATGATGATCAAGGCGGTATGCAGCATGCTGGACAACCTGGGAGTCGATCCCGAAAATATCGTGTTCGACGATTTCGGTGGTTGAGCCATGACTTCCGAGCATTCGAGACGCAAGGTTCTGATCGGCGGCGGCGCGCTCGCCTTGGCTTCGCCGCTGTTTGGCCTCGTCGCGTGCGACGGCGCGGACACGGCACGACTCGCCGGGCCGACGATGGGAACCAGCTACTCCATCTCCATGACCGGGGCGTTGTCGCTCGCCGATCGCGAGGCGCTTCGGGCCGAGATTGAGGCGGCCCTCGACACCATCGAAGCCGGCATGTCGACCTGGCGGCCGTCGTCGGAGATTTCCCGATTCAATTCCGCCACGGAGGGCGATTGGACGCCGATCTCGGACGACACCCGGTTCGTCGTCGAAGAGGCGCGCCGGGTTGCCGCATGGTCGGGCGGCGCGTTCGACCCCACCGTGGGGCCGCTGGTCGACCTCTGGGGCTTCGGCGCCGGATCGTCCGGCCGCAAGATCCCGCCAGGCGAGCGTATCATGGCTGCGCGCGGCGAAATGGGTATCGAGCACCTCCGTGTCGGAGAGGCTGCGATCGCCAAGCGCCGGGGCGGTATGGCGCTCGATTTGTCGGGTATCGCAAAGGGGTTCGGGGTCGATCGGGTGGCCGAGATTCTGGAGCGCCGGGGCATCGGCGACTACCTGGTCGAGATCGGCGGCGAGCTGAGGGCGCGTGGGCTAAGCACACGAGGCCTTCCTTGGCGCATTGGGATCGAGCGGCCGGTCGCCGGCCGGCGTGTCGTCCAGCGCGTCGTCGGCCTCGATCGCGGCGGCATCGCGACGTCCGGCGACTACCGCAACTTCTTCGACCATGCCGGAACCCGCTATTCTCATGTCGTCGATCCGCGCACCGGAGCGCCGGTCGGTCACGGCCTCGCCTCGGTCACCGTGATCGCGCCCACGACCATGCGGGCCGACGCGCTGTCGACGGCGCTGATGGTGCTCGGCGCGGCCGACGGGATGCGGCGCGCGCGGCGAGACGACATCGCGGCCCTGTTCATCGTCGCCGACCGCGATCGGCTGATCGAGATGCCGTCGCCCGCCTTCGCTGCCCACCGGCCGGCTTGAGGAGTGACGCCATGGAGCTTTTCTTGATCGCATTCGCGGTGATGGCGCTGGCGGCGGGTGGCATGGCGCTCGGCGTGTTCGCCGGACGGCGGCCATTGCGGTCGGGCTGTGGCGAGGCGTCGTGCGAGCTGTGCGGCGGCGACGGGGCGTGCCCGTCCGAGGCGCCTGACGGCGGGGTCGCGCCATGAAGGGGGGCGGCACTGCGGGCGACTACATGTCGGTCGATCTGATCACATTCACGCCGGACATGGATATCCACCGCGCCATCAAGCTGTTGCTCGACAAGAGGATCTCCGGCGCACCGGTCCTCGACGACGGTGGCGCCGTGGTCGGCATACTGTCGAAGAAGGATTGCCTCAAGGTCGCGTTCGGCGCGAGCTATCACATGGAGTGGGGCGGCAAGGTCGCGGAGTTCATGAGCACCGACGTGCAATCGGTCGCCGCCGACACCGACATCGTCGAGGTCGCCGAACTGTTCCTCGCCAGCCGCTTCCGGCGCTTTCCCGTCATGCGGGACGGCGCGCTGGTCGGCGTGATCACGCGCCACGACGTGCTGCGGGCGCTCGAGGATCTGTGGTAGCCGCCGGCGCGGCGCATCAACGAAAGGAAATGTCATGCAGGATGTCGAGGTTGGCGTCGTCGGTCTGGGCAACATGGGATCCGGCGTTGCCGAAAGCTTCGCCCGCGCAGGCGCGAAACTCGCGGTGTGGGATGCGGCCGAAGCGGCGCTCAATCCGTTTCGCGGCCGCGACGGCGTCGCGGTCATGACGCCGGGCGACATGGCGGAGGCCGGCGCGACGATGTTCTTCGTGGTGCCGGCGACGGCCGAGATCGAGGCCTGCTTCGACGGTGACGACGGCGTGCTCGCCCGTGCCGCGCCGGGTCTGGTGGCCTACGACATGACGACATCCTTTCCCGCCGACACGCGACGCCTCGCGGGCCGCGCGGCGGAGCGCGGCATCGCCTATCTCGACGCGGCCATGAGCGGCGGCGCGACGGGGGCGGCGGCGGGGACGCTGACACTCATGATCGGCGGTGACGTGGCGGCGTTCGAGCGGACGCGCGACAGCCTCGCACCCATCGCCGACAACCTCTTCCATCTCGGCGCCGTCGGTTCCGGCCATACGATGAAGCTGATCCACAACATGGCGTGTCATTCGATCTTCATGGCAACCTGCGAGGCCGGGCGGATGGCCGAACGGGCGGGCATCGGGCTCGGCGACATGATCGAGGTGTTCAACGTCTCGAATGCCCGCAGCTTCGCCAGTCAGGAGCGCTTTCCGCGCCATATCCTGTCGGATGCCTGGGACGGGCGCTCGCGGGTCTACAACCTGCACAAGGATCTCTCCATGGCGGTCGCGCTGGCCGATGATCTCGGCGCCGAGGTGGCGCATGGTCGCGCCACGCTCGACCTCCTGAAGGCGGCCATCGCCCACGGCATGACCGAAAGCGATTTCACGCTCATCTACCGCGATTTCGAGGAAATTCGCGGCGCGGTGGATGCTTCGTGATCAAGGGTCGTTGGTAATGGGGCCAATCAGCGCGTATGATCGCCCAACGCCACCTCGGAGACCCAGATGAGCGACGAGCGCGAACCCACCGAAGACGAGCTGATCGATTTCATGGACTGGCTGATCGACCATAAGCTGCCGGACGAGCAGATCGACATGTCCAGGATCGAGGTGTCGCTGGATCCGATGGAGAAGTTCTCCGAGGACACCCTGGGTCCGGCGACCGGTGAGGACGAGCTGCCCGATTACGAGAATCCGAATAACCCGCGACCGATCCGCTGGTGGGACGGCGCGATCTACGTGGTCGATCTCGGCGACGTCCGCCTGCTCTACCGCCCGGCGTAAGGAATGGCGGACTAGGAGCCTGTCAAAGACTTGATCTCGTCGCCGCTCAGCCCGATCGTGCCGGCCGCGTCGATGATCCCGGCCCAGGTGGTGTCATCGATGACGATGCCGTCGCGGTCGCGCGCGATGCGGGCGGCGCGCTCCGGGTCGCCGGCGACCATTACCGGCGTGGCCGGGTCCGCCGGCGGCGAGGCCTTGACGTAGGCGATCAGCGCATCGATCTCGGCGCCGAGCCAGTCGGCGTCGACCAGCCGGCCCGGGTCGACGATGAAGCTCAGCATGTTGTTGATGATGCCGTCCTGGCGCGCCGCTTCGTCCTGGATGGTGCCGCCGCCGGTCAGCGCGCCGGCCAGGATCTCGCAGATCAGCGCGAGGCCGGAGCCCTTGTGCTCGCCGATCGGCAGCAGCGCGCCGCGCGGCGTCGAATACAGCACGCTCGGGTCGGTGCTCGGCCGGCCGGTGGCGTCGATCACGGTATCGGGCGGCAGTTTTTCGCCCTTGTTGAACGCCACCCTGACCTTGCCGGCGGCGATCTTGCTGGTCGCCATGTCGAGGACCACGGGCGGCGTGGTCTCGGTGCCGGGAACGGCGACGCAGACCGGGTTGGTGACGTATCTCGCGTCGGCGCCGCCGAATGGCGCCACCGAGGGCGAGTGATCGGTGACGTTGACGAAGTGGACCGAGACGAATCCGGCGGCCATAACTTGCTCGCCGAACGCGCCGACGCGGCCGATGTGATGGGCGCGCCTGAGGCCGCAGACCACCACGCCGGTGTCGCGGCAGCGGTCGACCGCCGCCGCCATGGCGCCGCCGGCGGCGCGCCGGCCGTAGCCGCGGTTGCCGTCGAACACCAGGATCGCGCCGTCGTCGCGCACCAGATCGGCCGGGGTGTTGGGTTTGACGAGCCCGGCGCCCAGATGGCGCACATAGGTCGGGATCATGCCGACGCCGTGGCTGTCGTGGCCGGCCATGTTGGCGTCGACCAGATGATCGGCGATCAGCCGCGCCTCCGCCGCCTCGCTTCCGCCGCGCTCGAAGATGGCCGCGGTAAGCGCCCTCAGCGGCGTCTGTTCAATGTGCATGGCCGTTCTCCCCGCCCGCCCGTTTAGCGCATTTCACCGACACCGCCCAGCGATTCCATGCCTCGGCCACGGCCTTCCGGAGATTGATCGCCGGCGGAGAAGGGCGCACAATGCGGCTTTAACATTTGGAACATGCGCCATGGCCGATGCACCCTATGTCGACATCGACGACTTGGTCGCCGTGATCCCGGACGGCTGCTTCCTCGCCATGCCGAAGGACGGCCGGACATCCGCCGCCGAGGCGGTGCGCGCCCTGATCCGGCGCGGCGTCTCGGATCTTCATGTGCTGTGCGTGCCGGTCGGCGGCTACGCGGCGGACCTGCTGATCGGCGCCGGCTGCGTCAAGACCATCGAGTGCTCCGGCGTCTCGCTCGACGAGTTCGGCTTCGCCTCGCGGTTCAGGGCGGCGGTTGAGGGCGGCGAAATACGCATCAAGGACGCCACCTGCCAGGCGGTCTACTCTGGTTTGCAGGCGAGCGAGAAGGGCGCGCCGTTCGCCTCCATTCGGGGCCTGATCGGCTCCGACATTCTGCGCTTTCGCGACGACTGGAAGGTCATCCAGAACCCGCTGGCCGAGGACGACGACCCGGTGGTCGTGCTGCCGGCGGTCCGTCCCGACATCGCGCTGTTTCACGCCCGTCTCGGCGATCGGCTGGGCAATGTCTGGGTCGGCAACGCGCGCGAAAGCGTCCTGCTCGCCCACGCGGCGCGCGATTCCATCGTCACCGTCGAGGAGATCCACGACGGCAACCTGATGGAGGACGAGCGCTACCTGTCTGGCACCATCCCGCCGATCTATGTCGGCGCCGTCGCCCATGTGCCGGGCGGCGCGCTGCCGGTCCATTCGGCCGAAACCGGCGTCGTCGATCGCGAGCACATGACGGCCTACGCCGCCGCCGCCAAGACCGAGGACGGGTTCCGCGACTATCTGGAACGCCACGTGATGGGCGCCCGCCGGGCGGCCTGAGCCATGACCCATTCACGCCAAGAGCTGCTGATCTGCGTGCTCGCCCGCATGATCGAGGGCCAGCGCAACGTCTCCGTCGGCGCCGCCTCGCCGATCCCGGCCGCCGCCGCGCTGCTGGTCCAGGCGCTGTCGGGCGGCGCGACCCGGGCCAGCCTGCTCGGCAGCCGGGTCCACAACCCGTCCAACGACGGCGGCAGCGAGTTCCACGACCGCGCCGGGCAGGGCCGCGTCGACGTGTTCTTCCTGGGCGGCGGCCAGATCGACGGCGCCGGCAACATCAATCTGGTCGGCATCGGCGAGTATCCCGAGGTCGATACGAGGTTTCCCGGCAGCTTCGGCTCGGCCTTCCTGTATTTCCTGGTGCCCCGTGTGATCCTGTTCCGCGAGGAGCACAGCCGCCGCGTGTTCGTTCCCAAGGTCGACTTCATCAGCGCGCCCGGCGCGAGCCCCGACAACGTCCATCGCCGGGGCGGGCCTCATGCGCTGGTCACCAACCTTTGCGTATTCGCCTACGACCGGGAGCGGCCGGGGTTTCGCCTTGAAAGCCTGCATCCCGGGGTGACGCTGGACGAGGTCCGCGACAACACCGGATTCGACTTCGAATGCCCCCCCGACCCGCCGCCGACCCCGCCGCCCGAGCCCGAGCGCCTCGCCCTGATCCGCGGCCGCATCGCCGGCGAGGTGGCCGAGACCTACCCCGAGTTTGCCTCGCGGCAGCTGGGATTTGTTCCCAAGACCTGAAACGCCGAGAATTCGTCTGATCACGCTTTCGTGTTTCTAATGGTTGGTTAAGTTCCGAGCAACTTTATTAAAATATGCATAGCGGATACCGCGGGTATCCCGAACCTTATATTCATACAATTCGGGCGTGTTCAGTTGGACGCCGCGGCGGGTCAACTGGCCGGGGGTGGCTGGATGTTGCCATCGATCCGACGATTCCGCGCCGACTGTCGCATTCTCATCCAGTCGCCGCTGTGCCGTCATGTGACGGTCGCGGTGTTCCTGGGAATCGTCGTTATCGAAGCGATTATCTTGCTGCCGTCTTACTGGCGGCGCGAATCGGAGTTCCTGACCCAGTTGGAGCGCGAAAGCGTCCAGGCGGCAGGCGTGCTTCTGTCGGCGGAAGCGGTCTCGGGTCTGTCGATCGGCGCACAGGTGCCCCTGAAGAACATCCTGGCGGCACACGACGTCGTGGGGATCGCCATTCTCGATCAGGAAGGTCGAATCCTGAAACAGGCAGGTGAGCCCGTCGGCTTGACCCACGCTGTGATCGAGCGCTCGGCGACTCGCCGATTGCGTTCACCCGACGGCAACCGATACGAGATTTATTTGCCAGCCGAGACGACTCACTTCCCAGTCGGCCTCGCGTTAAGACTCGATTCGACCTGGGTCGCTCCCGAGTTGGCGGCGTTCACGATTCGCATCCTCGGACTAGTCCTGTTGATCAGCGTGTTCGTTACCGTCGTGACGATGCTCGTCCTGGGTCAACGACTGATCTTCCCCATGCTTCGGCTGCGCGAGGGCCTCGGCGCGGCGAAATCCCTTCCTATCACGGCCCAGCTTCAGGTGCCGCGCGCCAACCGCGACGACGAGTTCGGCGACGTCGTTCGCGACTTCAACGCGATGATGCGCCAGATCGCCGAGTCAGGACACCAGGCGCGCAGCCTGGCCAAGTTTCCGTCGGAGAATCCCAACCCGGTGCTGCGCGTCGGCCCCAACATCCGCGAGTCGCTCTCGCACGTCTCTTTGGATTCGTTGGCGCGGAAGCGGCAGAGTTTACAAGATGAACAACTGCTCGAATTAATCCAACTCTTGATTGTTGTGTAATATCGCTCATCATACC
>PVBE010798488.1_pt1 | contig 19874 bp, 14 predicted proteins | sample 1631181 | NCBI WGS metagenome assembly PVBE01 (sample SAMN08397723, study PRJNA350692) | Marine metagenome, whole genome shotgun sequencing project. | isolation source: water | place: Pacific Ocean | collected 2012-04 | reverse complement strand
CTGAGCCTGAGCCTGAGCCTGAGCCTGAGCCTGAGCCTGAAGAAACGAGCGCAGAAGCCAAAACACGTAAAGAATTGGCAACTAATTTAATGGGCATGATGTCATCTTTTGCTGATACAGTTTCAACGATCAGAGATAAAGAAAGTGCAGAAGCCGCAGCGGCTAAATTTGATAAGATAGCAACCGATTTCGAAGCCCTTGCCTCAAAGATGGAGAAGGTCGGAGTTCCGACCGGTAAACAGATAGAAGAATTCAGCGCGTTGTTCTCCAAAACAGAGAAAGAGCTGCAAGAAAAAATGCAACCTGTACTTGGATTTTTACTTGGGGATGAAGAAGTAGGTGAGGTACTATCACCTGCGTTCCAATCATTCGGTGAGAGAATGGAAAAACTGAATCCTATCATTGAAAAATGGGGTGCTAATGGAGGTGAAGAAGAGGCAATCACAGTGGAAGAGGGAGAGATCCCCATTCCAATCCCAGAAGAAGCTCCTTAACTCATCATTCTGTTTTTATTAACTAATTCGATAGGATAAAAATTAAATATATTTCTTTGAGAAACCCTCATCTTAAGGTGAGGGTTTCTCTTTGATCGGATTAGATATTTTGAACGGTCACTATGTACTAAATGGAAAGATTAATTCATCTCCTGATATTCCCATTAGTCATTGCTTCGGCAAGTGCAGTTGAAATTAATCTTCCCGCTTCAGCTGAAATGCTGCAATCAATTGATTCAGTAATCAATGAAGCGGTCAATAAATCAAAAATCCCTGGCGGAGTCATTTGGCTAGAAAAGGAAGGTAATAAATATCACAAAGCCTACGGCCATCAGAGCCTCATCCCGGTCAAAAGGGTTATGAAAAATAACAGTATATTTGATGCTGCCTCCTTGACCAAAGTCATGGCTACTGCCCCCTCAATTATGATCCTGATTGAACAGGGGCGCATTGCACTTGATGACCCGGTCCGTAAATACCTTCCAGAATTTATTGGGGGAAACAAAAATAAAGTAACTATAAAGCAACTCCTAACCCACACTTCAGGGCTTCGCCCTGTCCTCCCAAAAAAACCAGCATGGCACGGTTATGACAAAGCAATAAAGCTAGGAATTTCGTTAGAACTTACTGAATTTCCAGGCAAGAAATTTCGCTATAGTGATGTTAATTTCATATTGCTAGGAGAAATAGTAAGGCGTGCCTCTGGAATGAAATTAGATAAATTTGCTAAGGAGAAAATTTTTCAACCATTAAAAATGCTTGATACAAATTTCAAACCTTCACGGAGTCTTCTGAGTAGAATTACACCCACAACTCGTGAAGGAAATACTCTGATCCATGGTATAGTGCACGATCCCTCTGCAAGAGCCATGGGGGGTGTTGCCGGACACGCGGGACTATTTACGAGTGCACCAGATCTTGCCCGTTACTGCCGAATGATTATTGGTGGAGGAGAACTCGGAAACATAAGGGTTCTAAAAAAAGCATCAGTGGAGCTAATGACGCGTAACCACACTGCCAAAATAAGACAAAAAGTAAAACGCGGAATCGGATGGGACATTGACTCAGTTTTTTCTAGTCCGAAAGGAGAAGGATTTCCCATAGGTGTATCATTTGGACACACTGGGTGGACCGGTGGCTCGGTATGGATCCATCCAAAAAGTAAAAGTTTCCTGATCTTCCTTAGTAACCGCAATCATCCCTACGAAAGACGATCAATAAAACCACTCCGCTATGAATTGGGAACATTATCGGGCAAAGCTCTTGGACTAAGAAAATGACTTATAGACCAAGCGTTGATGATAATAAAATCTCATCGGTTAATTGCCGCAGCTCAATCTTTCCGCAAGCTTATCAGGTAATCCAGCACTAATAATCTTGTCCTGGGCAGACTTAATATCGTATTCAACCCTACGGTTCACAATGCGTTGCCCTCCAAGATCATAAATACAATATGATGCTCTAGGGTCCCCGTCACGAGGTTGTCCTACGCTTCCAACATTGATTAAATATTTTTTCCCATTCTCAACATCCAAAACCCGTCCTGGCAACTCCTCCACAGTGGATGTTTTCACATAAAATGCGGGGACATGGGTATGCCCGATAAAACATACTGGAGTGTACTGATAACCAAAACTCTCCAACGCGTGAAACTTGCTCGTTACGTATCCCCATCCTCCCGGCGAATCGAGCGTAGCATGTACAATAGTAAAATCTCTTACCTGGCGAACCAATTTAAGATTCATAAGATAACTCTTATCCTCCTCGTTCAACTTGTCCCGAGTCCAAGACATAGACTTTTCGGCAAGAGGGTTTAATCCAATGAGTTCAGTGTCTGAAGAAACCACTTCATCATGATTGCCTTTAACTACTGGACAATCGAGCCCTCTGATAGTTGCTAAACATTCTTGTGGATTTGCATTATAACCCACAATATCACCCATGCAGACAAAATGACTGCAACCGTGATCATTTGCATCCTCAAGAACAGCATTTAGCGCCTCAAGGTTAGCATGTATATCACCAAAAATTGCAAATTTCATTTACTAGTAATCCAAAAGATTAGGAGATTTTATTATCATTGTCGAGTTACCCTAGCCCAGATTAAATGAGTATTTGTTCTTCAAACATCTGCACATCTCCTAAAAGACAACAAGCTATTATGCAATTCTTTAGTTCAAAGCAAATTCCACGAGCTTGACCGGCTCTAGCTAAAGACTTAGAAATCCTAAATGCTAAAGTCCATTTCTGTTGCCGGGTTCTTTGCTTTTCTTGTTACGCTTTGCCCAGCCAATGCGCCGGATACAGAAGTCGTAAAAGTGCCAAATACGATTCCATTAGCTCCAAAAGAGGCGATGCAACTCATTAATCTTCCTAAAGGTTTTTCTTTAGAGCTGGTCGCTTCTGAGCCTCAAATAAGTGAACCAGTTGCTCTTACATGGGATGGGAACGGAAGAATGTACGTTGTAGAAATGCGCGGATATATGCAGAGCATGGATGGGACAGGGGCAAAAGACCCAGTTGGTCGGATTAGTCTTTTGGAGGATACCAATGGCGATGGTCACTTTGATAAGCATAGTGTTTTTCTTGATGGATTAGTTGAACCAAGAGCAGTTCTTTATGTTGGTAATGGTTTGCTCGTTGGTGAACCGTCAGATTTGTGGTATTGCCGAGATACGGATAATGACGGTAAATCTGATACTAAAGATAAAGTCTATGATAAGTTTTCTTTACGAGATAGTAACGTTGAGCATAAAGCTAATGGGCTAATTCTTGGAATTGATAATTGGGTATATGTTTCTCAGCATGGGCAACGTTATCAATTTCAAGGTGGAAAATTCAGGCATGAAAAAGCACCAAGAGTTGGGCAATGGGGATTGGCTCGCAATGATGAAGGGCGTTTTTTGTTTTCAACAAACAGTATTCCTGCGATGGGGTTTTTCATTTCACCTGAATACCTTGTTTCAGGAAGAAATAAAGGTCCTGAAAAGTTAATCACCGGGACTGTTCTAAAAGTCGGAAAATATAATGAAGTCTGGCCTGCAATGACGACTACTGATTTGCAGAGTGGAGTAGGCGCATCTCGGAGTATCGATGGTACATTGCGCAGTTTCACCTCTGCTTGTGGGCAAAGTTTTTTCCGAGGTGATCGGCTCGGAGAAGATGTGAAGGGTGATTATTTTGTTTGTGAGCCAGTAGGTCGCCTCGTAAGAAGATCAAAAGTTAAATATTTGGATTCAGGTCACCTAGAATTATCTAACCCATATGAAGATAGTATTGGTGAGTTTATCACTTCAAGTGATGGTAATTTTCGACCTGTTAATACTTATACAGGTCCTGATGGTTGTCTTTATGTTGTTGATATGTATAGAGGCGTTATTCAGGAAAAAAGCTTTATGACGCCATATCTTAAGCAAGAGATCCTAAAATCTAAGTACGATAAAAATATTGGGCGAGGAAGGATTTATAGAGTTACGAGAGATGACTTTTCCCCAGGAGAAAAGCCTAATCTTTTAGACGCCGATCCTGAGCGTCTAGTGGCTGCTCTGAAACATCCTAATGGTTGGTGGAGAGATATGGCGCAAAGCATAATCGTAAACCAGAGACTAGTTAAATTAGTTCCTTTTCTAGAAAAAATCGTACTAGGTGATGCTGATCCTCTTGCCCGTCTTCATGCCTTGTGGACATTGAGAGGATTATCTAAACTAGAGATTAAAGTTGCCTTAGTAGCGTTGGAAGATGCAGATGAACGAATAATCTCGGCTTCTTTGCGGGCAGTGAATTGGTCGCTATCTGAATATCCCTATATTGAAACTATCATTGATGAAGCTAGCCCCATAGTCATTGCGCACATCATTTTGGCTGTCGGTCAGAATAAATCTCATGAAAGTAAGGGTTTGATTGTAAAATGCATTTCAAGATTTCCAATGAACGAAAGGGTTCTACGCTCTGTACTCGCTGTGACTTCAAGAGAAGATCTTAAAAGTTATAGATCTGAAATTATCTCAAACCCTGTTTTTCAAGGAGATACTAAAACCAAAAAAGCTGATGAGTGGCTAAAAAGGTGGGATGAATTTGTGCTTAATGAGTAAATTCTTTGAGATAAGAATTTATGGAAGGAAATAATTATTCACTTTTCCCTGTTATTCTTAGAAGCACCCAAACTCGTCTCTAGCTTTGTAAATTCAATTAAGTCCTGACGTCTAAATATTTCTGGAGATCTTTTCAGAAGTTTTTTTAATGCTTCATATGCCTGCTCTTGGTTTGCAGGATCTGTTGCCAATAACATCAATAACTTACGATTGTAAAAAAAAGGCGCGTTCTTATCATTAACAATTTCTCGGTAAACTGCTAATGCCGCTTTTAAATCTTTTTTCACTTCAAGTAAATGCATTCCTAATTTAGCGTAATCCAAATAAGTCGACCCATTTGAAAGAGCCGCATCTTCTAGTTGTTCAAGTGACATTTCATTTGCCGCAATCAACGCAATATGATCCTCTAATCTCTCCATGTCTCTACGAACAGTCAATGTGAGTCCCTTCGTACGAAATCTTGTACGATTGTATAAGGAAGAAGTTACCTCATAAGCTGCTTCCTCCTTACCTTCACACCTTGCTAAATGAGTCGCGTAAGCTCTAAAAACATAGGGAGGTGCATCATCGGCCTGAGAAGACTTTAGGTACCATTGAGAGGCGAGCTCCGAGTCTTTATATTTTTGAGAATAAATGTCAGCAACAACCATGGGCAATCGATAACTTTCTGGGACCCATTCTGCACCTTGCTTTGCAAACTCCAAGCCCTTCTCCAAATATCTGGGCATCATTATATTTTTCATCTGCCAACTCTCAACACCATCCTCAGCCCACTCAGATTTGTTTCTATAATAAGCATAAGCATTCCATGCCAAGTCCCAAGCAGCCAAGTCCCAATGCTTTGCAAATCGTGGCTGCAAAGAAGTAGTAATTCCGCGAAATTTTTCAACTGATGCCCAGTCCTTATCAAGAAAGGCCTGATGAGCTTTTAAATCATAAATACTGGCAATAAGTGATCGGAAACCCCCAATCGATCCAACAAAACTAGCCTGCGTTAGTTGTTCTCTAGCAGACATACTGGGAGCCCAATCGCGAAATCCTTGTTCTTTGAGCATTTTTTCAGTGCTCATTTCCATAGGAATACGAACAAAACCAAAACCACATAATATGGTCAAAGACAATAGAAGGCGCCGATAAGAATACGCCCTTAATTTTATACCAATACTCAAAGTTCTTTCTTCGCGAATAATATCCAACTAATCATGCTGTAAATGGTTAAGTAAAAACCAGTCAGACCAATTAACCTAAACATGAGCGTAGTGGAAATGGACTGCCCAGTTATAATCCCATCAAAAATATTGAACATTTGCAAATTAGGAAATACAACAGCAACAATTCCGGCAATGAACCTTTGTAAGGCCCCATGCATCTGACCCTCTGGAAAATAATACTCTAAGGCCAAGGACTGAGCATGCCCAATAAAATAAATAACTAAGCTAACAATAATTGTGAAAAGAGTTGAACTGGCAAACGTAGATACAACGAGTGCAACGCCAGCTGCGACTGCCGCCTTTAAAAAAACCGCCAGTACGCCAAGAAGGAGTTCGGGCCGCACTCCTTGAGCAAAGATGGTCTCCTTCAAATATTCTTTCTGGGCATCACTTGCTCCGCCTCTAATCATCTTTATTTCTTCAGCTAAAATTCCATGCTGCCGAAAGTATAGGACCGCAAAGAAAAGACATGACATGAGGACAAGACTCACGGCAACGAGAAGAATAATTCCAATAAGTTTACCAACTAAATATTCAAACCTTGGTACGGGCTTTGTCAGTATCGTGTAAAGGGTCCTATCTTCTATATCTTTTGGGATAAGTAATGCTGTTCCCACGATGGAGAAAATACTCGCAAATAATGTCATTGCTCCAAATGAAACATCCTTCAAAATCTTAAGTTCCTGCTCAAAAGTAAAATTAAGAAAAAGGAAATTTGCACCTATAATCAATACGCTGAAAATGAGCATGAAATAGAACACCTTCATGCGTACTAGCTGAGTGAACGTATTAAGTGCTATTGCCCAGACACGAGATAATGAGAATAACTTGTGTGGCAAAACAAGATCCTCCTTCACGCTCTTAACTTTATCAGCACTCATGAGTCTTTTCTAACATCCTCTGATTCTGCACCAGTCTCTTTTAAAAAGAGTCTTTCCAGAGTCGTTTTAGGTTTACCTGAACGAAGCAAGCTAGTTCCTTCACTGGCTTGAACCAACTTATCGATTTGATCTAAGATCTTATTGTCTGCGTGTTCTAAAATAATCTCAGTCTGACTCTCAATTTCTATGAGTTCTTCTAACTTTCCTTCCTTGACTAGTTTCCCCTGAAAAATAATACCAACCCTATCGCAAACTTCCTGAACCTGCTCTAGCAAGTGAGAAGAAAGAATAACCGAGATACCACGTTGCTTAAGTTCTATTATAAGATCACGAATCTTACGCGAACCGGCAGGATCAACTCCAGCCGTAGGTTCATCAAGTACTACAAGCCTAGGATCCCCTATTAAGGCCTGCGCTAAGCCTATGCGTTGTAACATGCCCTTCGAATAACCTCCGAGCCGCCGGTCCCTTGCATTTTCTAAATCAACTAAAGAAAGTAATTCCGATGTTCTTTCTTTAATTTTGCGACGAGATAGTCCACACAGCTTTCCATAAAAAGAAAGTGTCTCTGCTCCCGTTAAATATTTATAGAAATAGGGATTTTCAGGTAGGAACCCAACCGAACCTCTACTGGCTGTCTCACTACTAGACAATCCAAAAACTGCAGAACTCCCTGAAGTCGCAGATATCAATCCAAGCAAAACTTTCATTGTAGTGCTCTTGCCAGATCCATTAGGACCAATTAATCCATAAACTTCTCCAGCCTCAACGCGTAAGGACAAAGCATCAACAGCGACTACCTTTTCTTTACGAAAAGGAACCGGAAAGATTTTGGTCAGATTATTAATCTGGACAGCTGGAATAGTTTCTTCGGCCATCATTAATTAAAGATACCTACTACAATAAATTTTAGTCTAATTGGTTCAATAAACAACAATAAGAAAGTACCAATTTCAGGTCATTTATTGATTATGGACAGTAAATTTATACACGTGCTAACTAAAAAAATTGCCCCGAGCCAAGCAATTTACAGCTCAGCACGGGGCAAATCAATTTCGGATTTCCTTAGTAAAGAATCTTATCTATGAAACCTCTACCTCAATTTGTTTTGGTTTAGATGACTCGGCTTTAGGGAGTAAAACACTCAGCACTCCATTCTTAAATCCAGCTTTAACAGAATCGGGATCCGCGTCATCTGGGACTCGGAAATTTCTTAAAAAGGTTCCCTCTGAACGCTCCAAGCGATGAAGTGTCTCGTCCTCTGTAGAACTTTCAAATTTCCTATCACCTTGAATAGTCAATTTACCGTGCTCAACTGTGACCTGAACACCCTCTCTATCCACCCCAGGAATTTCAGCATCAATCCTGTATCCGGATTCGTTTTCGGTAATGTTCACGGCCGGAATCCAGTCCGCTACAGGATTTTCGGCGCTCTGATTTTTCTCATTCAGTAAACGCCCACCATTGTAGACAAGATCTGAAAGCTGATTAGTAACATGATGAAATTCTCGGAACGGATTCCAATTAATAAGATTTGTCATAATTTTTCCTCCTTAGATTAGTTTGTATTTTTTATTGTTAAAACCACTTTGGGGTTTTGCTATATATTAGATACATATTACATAGCTTAAAATATGCCAATTGGTGCAAACAACATCACTATGCGTTTACTACCAGTATGTTATAAATATATATTGAGATTTTTTGCGCGCGCTAATTGTGCCATAATGTCTCTTATTGGAGAATTTTTCTCCTTTCAAAGAGCCATTATGACCCTTGTTAAAATTACTGCTACTTCCCTTGTCCAATTCACAAAAAACTCCAAACTTATTCGATGCGCGTTCTGATCATACTCATTTGTCTAAATCTGAAAATCACTGCCAAAGAAATTCCATACATTGATTTGGCAAAGGAAACGGATCGTCAGGTGATCGTTGACAAGGAAAAAGGACAATACTTAGGCCATCCGACCACTACACTGCTCAGTGATGGAAAAACCGTTCTTTGTGTTTATCCTAAAGGTCACGGCAAAGGGCCCATCGTTTATAAGAGGAGTAATGATGCGGGAAAAACATGGAGCAAACGCTTGCAAACCCCCGCTAGTTGGACCAGCTCAAAAGAGGTCCCAACATTATTCCAAGTCACTGATAAAGAGGGCAATGATCGTATCATCATGTTCTCAGGTCTTTACCCCATACGAATGGCGTATAGCAATGATGAAGGAAAAAGCTGGAGCGAACTAAAATCTATAGGTGAATTCGGAGGAATCGTTGCAATGGGAACCATGATCTCAGTAAAAGGAAAACCCGGACATTACCGTGCCCTTTTTCATGATGATGGCCGCTTCATTTCAAATCAATCCAACCGAAAAAAACCAGTGAAATTCACACTATATAGTTCACTCTCAGTGGATGGAGGAATGACATGGCAAAAACCAGAAACTATATATTCATCAACAGAAATTCACCTCTGCGAACCAGGCTCCGTACGTTCTCCTGATGGCAAGCAAATCGCAGTCTTATTGCGTGAAAATTCTCGACGAAAAAATTCATATGTTATCTTTTCTGAAAACGAAGGGAAGACCTGGACAGAACCGAGCGAACTACCCATCACACTGACCGGTGATCGTCACACAGCAAAATATCTCCCTGATGGAAGACTTTTCATTTCCTTTCGATGCCGAACAGCGATCGGGTCTAAGTTAGGAGTCAATAATAGTCCAATTCCATATGAGGGGGACTGGGCAGCATGGATCGGAAAATATCAAAACATTGTTAATGGGAATCCGGGCCAATACGTAATTCGAATAGCAGATAATAAAAAGAGTTGGGACACAACCTATCCTGGCGTGGAAGTACTTAAGGATGGAACCATACTAACCACGACCTATGGACATTGGCAAGAAGGCGAACAACCGTACATTATTTCGGTCAGGTTAAAGGCCAACGAAATCGATGAATTGGCACAAAAATCACCAAAATTAAGTATTAAGTCAGATACGATGCACTTACGGTAATGACAATAAACTAACGATGTAATAAGTATGTGAAAGCCATAGTTTTCTTGACCTTCAAAGTTAGAAACGCACAGAATATTACATTAGCCGCTCAAATGAAAAATTCTTTCACGCTCATCACATTGATCACAGCACTGATGTCATTTGCTGTTGGAAATGAACTAGATCATGCCTCGAAAATGGCAGCTAGTCAGAAGATTTTCAGTAATGAAATTAGAGGAATGCTGATCGAACGTTGTGTCAAATGTCATGGTGGTAAGAAGACACGTTCTGGATTCAATCTAACAACTCGGCAAGGACTATTATCAGGTGGAGACCAGGGAGTTGCAGTCATTGCAGGAGAGCCCAATAAAAGTCCAATCATAACGTACTTGCGTCACACTAAGGAACCTTTCATGCCGCCTAAAGAATCTAGACTTCCTGATCCATTAATAGAAAAGATCGAAAGATGGATAGCTTTGGGCGCAGCATATGACAAACCTCTTATAGATAATGCCACAAAACAAAATGAGGGCCCGATGGAAGTCACTGATGAGGACAGGTCATATTGGGCATTCGCACCACTCAAAACCGATTTCCCTTCCGAAGCTAAAGTTGATGATTATGTAAAAACCGACGAATCATCCTCACCTAGAATCCTGGCTCGTCGGCTATACTTTGATTTGACCGGACTCCCACCATCCCCAGAAGAAGTTAACCAGTTCGTAAATGACAATTCGCCAGAATCTTATAACAAATTAGTCGATCGATTACTCGAATCCAAACAGTTTGGAGAAAGGTGGGCTCGGCACTGGCTGGACATCGCTCGTTTTGCTGAAAGCCACGGATTCGAGCAAGACTACGATCGTAAGTTTGCTTTCCATTACCGGGACTTTGTCATTCGTGCCTTTAATGAAAATATGCCTTATGACCAATTCGTTCGCTGGCAAATTGCCGGAGATGAACTTGCCCCGAGTGATCCAATGGCAATGATGGCAACAGGATTCCTGGGAGCCGGTGTCTTCCCAACGCAAATCACTATCAGCGAAGCTGAACGTGTGCGCTATGACGCCATGGATGACATGCTAGCTACGATGGGTAGTGCAATGCTTGCCACAACTATAGGCTGCGCAAGATGTCATGATCATAAATATGATCCGATCCCTACCAAAGATTATTATAAAATGCTTTCAGCCTTTACGACCACAGTACGTAGCGACATCAACATTGATATGAGTTCGCTCGACAATAAAGGCAACGACGAACTTACACAAAAAATCAAGAAAGCGAAAGACGCTCGTGATGATTACGAAAATAAGGGTCTAATTACAGCATTCCGTACCTGGAACAGGAAAAGACTGGAAACTAAAGCAGCCGCAACAACAAATCCTCAATGGGATATCCTTTCCCCCAAATCACTCCTCTCCAAGGGTGGTGCAACATTTTCTTCTCAAGGCGACGGTTCACACCTAGCTAGCGGTAAGAATCCAGCATTAGATACCTACACATTCATCACTTCAACACCAACTGACAATCTCAGGGCCTTTCGTCTAGAAGCTTTAGCTCACAAATCGATGAAAAATGGAGGGCCGGGCCGAGCAAGTAACGGAAATATTGCCCTGAGCGATCTCAAGGTCACCTGCGGCGGAAGACCGATTAAATTAGTAAATCCAAGGGCAACCTTTGAACAAAATAACTTACCAGTAGCCGCAATAATTGATAACAATGCAAAGTCAGCTTGGGCACTAGATCCACAATTCGGTAAAGACCATGCAGCCATATTTGAAATAAATAATCCCGCAGACTGCAAAGCTGGAGAGGACCTAGTGTTTGTTCTGAAATTTGAAAACAATAACGGTCATAATATAGGTCGATTGCGTTTATCATCCTCAGCGCATGAGCCAGAAACACTAACCTTTACTAAAGGAAATGCCAGTCCTGAGGAAATAGCTACTAATCAGATTGATAAGCTGATCAAGGCAGCAAAGGGACAATTCAACAATAAACTGCGCACTAGACTACTTGAAATCTATAAACCACTCGATAAAACATGGCGCGAACTCGATAACAATCTTACCAAGATTGAATCTGAACAAAAAAAGGCAATCACTAAAGTCATGGTTTGCAGCGACGGTAATAAAGTCAAACCCATGCGCCACCATACAAGCAGCGGTAGCATCCCAAACTTTTACAAGCAAACTCACTTTCTCAAACGGGGAGACACTCAACAAAAAGGCGATGTTGCCGAGTTAGGATTTCTCCAAGTTCTTACTAGAGGCGATGTTCCTAGGCCAGAAAAAAGCCGAAGTGCAATCGCCGACTGGATCACCGACAGTGAAAACGGGGCAGGACACTTACTTGCCAGGGTCATTGTCAACCGTATCTGGCAACATTATCTTGGCCAAGGTATCGTTGCTACCCCCAATGACTTTGGATTTCAGGGAGAACGACCAAGCAATCCTGCACTACTTGACTGGCTATCTCATGAGCTAATCAAGACAAAGTGGAACCTCAAACACATTCATCGAACCATACTAAATAGTGATGCTTACCGAGCAAAACGCCTGCCGCGCAGACTCGAAGCGGAAGCTATCCGTGACAATGCTCTTGCTGTAAGCGAACTGATGGATAAGAAAATGTATGGAGCAGGAACACTGAATGAAGAAATGCGCAGACGCAGCATATACTTCATGATAAAGCGCACTAAATTAGTACCAATCATGCAGTCATTTGACTGGCCTGACTCGCTGACAAGCTTAGGGAAGAGGTCCGTGACCACAACTCCAAGCCAAGCCCTCATTTTCATCAACGATCCTAATATGCGACGTATGGCAGAAGGCTTCGCAAAAAGAATCTCCGGAAAATCTGATCCTATCAAAGAAGCTTACCAGGTAGCATACGGAAGGTTCCCATCTGATAACGAGCTCACTGCAGCGGTAGCATTTATTGAAGAACAGCAAAAATCACACAGCAACGATAAACACAAAGCGCTTTCCGACTTTTGCGGTGCATTGATGAGCGCTAACGAATTCATCTATATCGAATGATTAAAGACAACCATTGTGGACGCATAGAAAAAGCCTTCACCAAGCGCGAATTATTACAACGTGCTGGGGGCGGCATCGGTATGCTAGCCCTCAATTCTTTATTAATTGGAGAAGGGAAAGCCAATACAAATATCGGACCAAATCCAATGGCTGCACGTTATCCACATGGCTTTGGTAAGGCAAAACGCGTGATCTGGCTCTTTATTAATGGCGGCCCAAGTCATGTTGACACTTGGGACTACAAGCCAGGACTCGAAAAGGCAAACGGCAAAAAACTTGAGGGCTTTGACAATACCACGGGGTTCTTTGACAAGGCAGTCGGCCCACTACTCAAGTCACCGTTCGAGTTCAAGCAATACGGTAATAGTGGAATGTGGGCATCTTCTATTTTTCCACACCTCTCTCAGCATGTTGACAAGATGGCATTCATAAAGTCATTCCACACTCAGTCCAATAACCACAGCCCGGCACTTTTCATGGCAAATACTGGAGTGCCCAGAATGAGCCATCCCTGTGTAGGAAGTTGGGTCACTTACGGACTAGGAACAGAAAATCAAAACCTTCCCGCATTCGTAGTCATGTCGGATCCACTCAATCGTGGATTACCTAAGGGTCACGCAGCAAACTGGGGCAGTGGATTCCTTCCAGGTGCATTTCAAGGAACTTGGGTAAGATCAAAGGGAGAACCAATCCCTAACCTTAAACGCATTGCTGGCCTAAGTGATCAGCAACAACGTGCACAACTCAACTTTGTTGGTAAACTTAACACAGCACACGAAAAACGTCATCCAGAAGAAACACAATTAACCGCACGAATCAAAAGCTTTGAACTGGCCTACCGCATGCAACAGGAAGCGCCCGAGTGTTTTGAAATCGACAATGAACCAGAACACATCAAATCTCTGTACGGAATCAGTGAGAAGCGTTGTGCACATTTTGCTCGTCAGTGTTTAATGGCAAGACGCATGATTGAGCGTGGAGTGCGTTTTGTACAGATATACTCAGGAGGGATGGAAAATGCACGGAGCTGGGACGGTCATGGAGACATCAGAAAAAACCATACCCAATTCGCCGGTGAAACCGACCAACCCATTGCGGGATTGCTTGCAGATTTAGAACAACGTGGAATGCTCGATGAAACATTGGTAATATGGGGAGGGGAATTTGGACGTCTCCCAGTCTCTCAACTCTCAGGAGGAAAACCAACGGGGCGAGACCACAATCCTCATGCCGGTTGCTACTGGTTTGCCGGAGGCGGTACCAAAGGAGGGACATCTTACGGTGAAACGGATGAAGTAGGCCATAAAGCGGCAGTCAACACTGTAGAAATTCATGATATTCATGCAACAATCCTTCACCTTCTAGGAATGGATCATAAACGACTCACTTACCTACATAGTAGCAGGCGTTTCAGATTAACCAATGTGTCTGGGAGAGTGATTCACGATGTTGTTGCTTAACATTGTTGTCCTGAAAAGATTCCAGCATTTACTGCAAACCAATAAACTAAATCCATGCATCTGATCCTCTTTATTCTTTTCTTTGCAATGACCGGCATAACCAAAGCTGATGATTGGCCCGGATGGTTCGGTCCTGAACGGGACGGTGTATGGCGCGAAAAAGGGATAGTAAAAAAATTTCCGGAAAACGGGCCAAAGATATTATGGAAAACAAAAATTAATAGAGGCTATGCAGGTCCGGCCGTTTCCAAAGGTAAGGTCTTTATAATGGATCGAGAGTTAAATAAAAATGCTAAATCTCCCGATAATCCTTTTTCAAGAGGCGAAATTCCTGGCAACGAAAGACTCCTCTGCATTGAAGCTGAGAGTGGTAAATTAATTTGGGAAAAGCCTTATGATTGTGATTATACAATCAGTTATTCTGCTGGCCCCAGAGCAACTCCAATAATCGAAAAGGAACGGGTTTACACAATAGGAGCGGAAGGTAATCTATTTTGCAGAAAGACAAGTGATGGTTCTACAATATGGGCCAACGACTTTAATACTGCCTTCAACATAAAAACACCCACTTGGGGGTTTTCAGCCAGTCCCTTGATTCATGGTGAACTACTTATATGTCTTGCAGGGGGTCAAGGATCAGTGGCTGTCGCTTTTGACAAATTAACCGGCAAAGAACAATGGCGATCCCTGAGTTCTAAGGAACCTGGATACGCTCCACCAGTGATCGTTAATCATGGAGGCAAAGAACTTCTCATTGTCTGGACCCCAGAATCGGTGAATGCACTAAATCCCAAGACAGGAAAGAAAATATGGTCAATTCCATGGGAACTACGTTTTGGTCTTAGCGTAAGCACTCCTCAACTTGTTGGAGATATCCTTTTCTTATCTTCATTCTACAATGGCTCAATGGCTCTAAAAATTATAGCTGACAAAGAACCCGAAATTATTTGGAAAACAGCCAAAGTAAGTGAAAAAAGAACAGAGCATCTGCATGGCATCATGAATACAGCCGTCATTAATGAAGGCTATATTTATGGAGCCTGCAGCTATGGGGAATTCAGATGCCTATCTCTGAAATCAGGAAAAAGGATATGGGATTCACTTGAACCTGTTGGTTTGGAAAGGCCCTCTCGTTGGGGAACGGTATTTGTTACACCACATGAAAATCGATATTTCTTGTTTAGTGAAACTGGTGACCTTGCAATCGCAGAACTATCAAAGTCCGGATACAAGGAAATCAGCCGCGCTCATGTCATTGAACCAAACGGTATCGACATGAGGCAACGCAAGATCGTCTGGTCTCATCCAGCATACGCTATGAAATCTTGTTTCATCAGAAATGATACAGAACTGATCAGGGTATCACTCTCTTCTGAATAAGTTCTCGGAACGGGTTTAGACCTTAGCAGGATCAACTGCTTTATAATTACCTCCGAATCGCCTCGCAATATCTTTAAGAATAGCCTGGCCAATACCTTTGACGCTAATACAATTTACTTTCGGCAACCGGCTCCCAGTATAAATCCTCTTTGCTTCTTGGAGGACAAGATCCACAATGGCGGTGTTGTTAAGTTTCTGACCATTTTTAGAGGTCCCAGGTTCACCATCAGCAATCAAGAATACTGAACTAGGTTTCTGAAAGAACGCTGCTACCAGTGCCAAATCCATACGAGAACTGCCGCTAGTGCCTGCCAAAGCCTGCACTGCTCCTGGTAAAATGGGAGTGTACTTGATCCCATTATTATCGGCACCTCTAGTGCCCCACTCTGATGTTCTAGTTCTATCAAATGCTCCTCCACCTCTTTTATTGATGAAATAAGCATTCATCCAGGTTTTTGCTCGCGCAATGTTACCAGAATTTGCCTTTACGGGCTGTGGAGCAAATCCATCACAATCTTTTCCAAAACAAATTATATTGAAGCTAATATTTGGAGATAGAGCAGCAAGTGTACGGACAATCTCCCTCCTGAGAGCCTTTATCCCATTAGGACCACAATTATTATTCATGCTGGTCGAAGTATCTATGACAAGAATTATGCGGTTCCCACCCCCGCTAGTTCCGAAAAATTTTGCACCTCCTCTACCGTCCCCAAACCCACCGATACCAAACCCATCACCAAAATCATTCCCGAATGCAGGTGTATCTGAAAAGGTTGTGATTTCTGGCATCACTATGGATGAGGCATTCGTTGCGGTAATTGTATTATCGGCTCTCCTAGAAGGTGGAGCAGGTTTTTCTAATGTTACCTTTTTAGCAAAAGAACGCTTCTCCGGAACCAGATCAGCATTTGAAGAACTGGCCTCAACAATCATTTCGATTTCTTCTGAATCAAAATTTGCTATGACCATGAAAGCTAAAATTGAAAAAATAACTACGTGGACAAAAACAGCAATCCCTAGTGAAAAGGCCTGAGATTTTTTTCTTTGTGATTCGGGAAAATCATCACTGATTTCCTCTTCTGCCAAAAAATCGTTAGGTGTATTCTGTTCCGGTGGGCGGAACCTATTTGATTTTTGTTCAGACATTATAGTTGGGCGGATTAAAAAAATCCGAGTACCGGCTTCTTCTTAATATAACGCTTATCTTATCCCTTTATTAGCAAATAATTAATTATGATAATTAACTCTCGGCTAATTAAACCAATTCCAGGGAATTGATGTGAAAGGCAATGTTTTTGACTCATCCTTGTCTTGCGTGACAGCTATTCTCTCATGCCCATCAAGAACAAGCATCCCGCGATCGCTTTCAGCACGAGACAAAGGTTCATGCCCAGATCCAGGCATTCCAACGCAGGAAGGAAGCACAAACAATAGTAACGCAAAAAACGCCTTCATAATTATAAATCTTACAAAATTAGCGACTTATGTGAAACAAAAAATATCATTATAACCCATCTTCCTTAACGACGAATTTATTTCTTTAGGGCGAGGACCAGAGACCTGAACCTCTTTTTCTTAGGGTCTTTTAGTGACTTACATGCACATTTCCCATCTACCAATTTGTCAAAGGAGTCTTTTTGAACAACTCGATGAGCAACGGTCCCATCATCACTAAAGATTCGAATCTTATCATGACCTAGAATTGGAGCAATCGCTTCGGGATTTAGGTTTGTAAAAGATTTAATTCTATTAGGAACACTTCCGGGAACGCCGTTCCAAGAATAAAGAACAGAACTTAACTTATCAGATCGATCTCCTGCTACTAAAAAATACCGCAGGTGATAAGAAGAATACTCAATTGAACGAATGCCTCTGCTCTGCACTTTAAGGTAAACTGGTGCTCCAAACATTGGCTTCGATTGACCATGAATTACCGCATTAGGATTTTTAAGAGGAATAAGTAAGGCCTGCTTTCCAGGTATCGGATTCCTCAGTCCGATGTAAAGAGCGCTACCATCGGCATTAGTCGATAAACCTTCAATATTTAAACCGTTCTCTTTAGGGGCCAGCGATTTTCCAGAATCTTCGCCGATGACACCAACACTAGCCTTCAAATTAAGATCCTCACAGGATAGCAAGGCACTCAGTAAATCATCAATAGCAATACCTTCCGGTTTTAAATCAAATTTTCCTTCTTGATTAATAATTTTAGTGGCAAAAAAGCGATACCTGCTACTTCTCCATTTACCTTTCTTATTACGACCATGAGAAGTTATCCAATAAATTAAATCCCCTACACGTGTACATGCCTCAATGTCTGATTCAGGGTGTGAATCGTCTTGGACACCAAGAAATGTATCCAGAGAATATTGTGCCAAAGGCATACCTGGACGCTCCAAAGAATAGATCCTGAGAATATTGTCCTCATCATCAGCCACAACAAACGTATTCTTATCTAAGGCAACTGCAGCAGACGCGTCACAAGATCCATAAAAAAAAGTTTCCTCTGCCGCAACTACAAGACACTGAACTGCCATCAGAATGGCTAGAATAATCTGCATGCCTCTCATTGGTTTAAATTAGCCTCAAGATGACAGTTTTGAAACCAAAGATATATGACTTCTAATGAAAATCATTGTCTTTTCAGCTCATCGATCTGATCCCTGATCAGTGCAGCTTTTTCAAATTCAAGTTTTGAAGCCGCTTCCTGCATTTCAACCTTCAGTTCGCTAATGACTTGAGCCACATCAATATCATCGTCATTTCCTGCCAATATCTCCTCAGACACTTTTGTCCCACCAAGAGTCATATGTAATGATTCCTGATCAGCGCGACGAACACTTTCAGGAACAATATCATTGCTTTCATTGTATTCGACCTGCCTTCGTCTCCTATATTCAGTAATATTGACAAGCCCTTCTATGCTCTTTGTCATTTCATCGCAAAATAGCACTACTCTTCCTTCAACGTGTCGAGCTGCCCGGCCGGCCGTCTGAATTAGTGATGTTTCACTTCGAAGATAACCTTCCTTGTCAGCATCCAAAATACAAACTAAAGCAACCTCAGGAAGATCAAGCCCTTCTCGGAGAAGATTAATTCCCACAAGAATATCAAATTCACCAGCACGCAGTGCTCTTAAGATTTCCACCCTTTCGATCGCTCCAATGTCACTATGCAAATATCGAACTCTAAGATCAACATCACGTAAATAATCAGTAAGATCCTCAGCTGTTCTCTTTGTGAGTGTAGTTACGAGGATCCTATTACCTGACTCAGTTGCACTCCGACACAGTTCAATGGTTTCATCTATCTGGCCTTTCAATGGCTTAAGTTCAACTAAGGGATCTAGTAACCCTGTGGGTCGAATGATCTGTTCAACGATCAAATCTTGGCCAGAATCATTAACATTAAATTTATCAACTTTCTGAGAAGAGCCTGAAATATGAGGGACTAACTTTGGTAAAATCTCACCAGATCCTTTCTTCTTACTCTTCTTAGGTATGTATTTTGAATTTCCAACCTTGCTATTCTCTATCTCAAACCTTGCAGGTGTTGCGCTTACATAAACACGCTGACCCGTTAGATCCATAAATTCATCAAATTTTAGTGGCCTGTTATCAAGTGCACTCGGCAATCTGAATCCATAATCTACAAGATTAGTTTTTCGGGATTTATCCCCCTCATACATTCCTCCTACCTGAGGCACAGTGGCATGTGATTCATCAATAACGGTCAAATAATCCTCAGGGAAAAAATCAAGCAATGTAGAAGGTCGAGAACCAGGTGATCTTGACCCTAAGTGCCTAGAATAATTCTCTATTCCTTGGCAAAAACCCATTTCCTGCATCATTTCGATGTCATATTCTGTTCTTTGCCGGATCCTCTGAGCCTCAATAAATTTTTGATTCTTTTCAAAAAATGCCACTTGGTCTTCGAGTTCAATACGAATTTCTTTGATAGCGCGTGCCATCTTATCAGCTGGAGTAACAAATTGCTTAGCCGGGTAGAAATTATAATTATCTAAACGGGATATAATGTTTCCACTCATTGGATCAAAGGCTGAAATTCTATCAATTTCATCTCCAAAAAATTCGACTCTGATCGCTTCATTATCCAAATAAGCAGGTATAACATCAACCACGTCTCCACGAGATCGGAACTTACCACGCGTAAACGCAACATCGTTACGCTCATATAGCATATCAACTAGCCTTGTTAAAAACTTGTCCCTGTCCATCTTCATGCCTACATGGACAGGGCACATCATGTCCTTGTAATCATCTGGAGACCCCAACCCATAAATACATGAAACGCT
>PVBE012629311.1_pt1 | contig 19879 bp, 21 predicted proteins | sample 1631181 | NCBI WGS metagenome assembly PVBE01 (sample SAMN08397723, study PRJNA350692) | Marine metagenome, whole genome shotgun sequencing project. | isolation source: water | place: Pacific Ocean | collected 2012-04 | reverse complement strand
TGATCCAATCGATCCGCGCCCAAGTCTCGCTTTCCTCGGGCGGCAGCGCGACGATGCGGCGAAAGGTCTCCTCGATCGAGTGCCGGCGCCAAGCCGCCGCCTCGTCGCGATAGGCGGAGACGTAGATCCGGTCGAGAACATCGGGATCGCGTGAATAGCGGGCGTAGTGAAAGCCACAACCGGCACACCGCACCCAATGCCGGGCATATCCGTCGCCCCCGACGCCGGCCGCCATTTCATAGGCGTCCGGGCGATCATAGGCCAACAGAACCTCGTACCGGCTAGCGCCACAGAGCAGGCAGGCAGACGGTGTCAGTCGCGAGGCCAATGCACCGCCTCCGTCGCTCGCCGTCTCGATCATGGCTCACGGACTCGCTTCGATTGATACCGGTTGGCTCCGACGGCTCCCCGTCGATCGGGTCAGGCGCAGCTCAGGCAGTGAACACCTTCTCCAGGGCTTCCAGGATGACCGGCACGTCGCTTCCGGTCAGCGAGTAGAAGAGCCGCTGATTGAGGCGTCGTCGGCTCACCAGATTGTCGCGTTCGAGACGGTTCAAGTGCTGTGAAATCGACGACTGGCTGACATTGACCAGTCCGGCGAGTTCGCTGACTGACTTCTCGCCTTCCAATAGGTGGCAAAGAACCAGCAATCGGTCCTCGTTCCCCATGGCCTTCAGCAAGACGCTCGCGGTCCGCGAGTTTTCCCGCATCCTTTCGATATCCACCGTCACGGTGAAGATACTCCCCGACATACGTTTCCCTGGCAACTCGCCGAAGCCGTGCATTTTACCCGGCCAGCGGACCCCTTGATAGACGGCTCGGGTTGAATTGGCAATGCGAAGCGCCACGATGAGCAGGAGTTCGACGCGAAAAAAGTCAACCGCGGCGCATGATGGAGGGAAGAAAGCCCGACCTGACGTGTTTATTAGTCGAATAGGCAAAATAGACAGCATCACCGAGGGGACCCATGGCACAGAACACGAAAATCGAGCACTCGGCCTCGAAGCAAAAAACTTTCGACCGACGACAGGCACTGGCACGGCTCGGCCTAGGCATTACCGCCGCCTATGTCACGCCGACGCTACTGACCTTGAGCGAAGCCTTCGCCAAGGGCGGTGGCTCCGGCGGCGGTAGTGGCGGCTCGGGTGGCGGTGGCAGCGGCGGTGGCGGCAGTGGCGGCTCCGGTGGCGGCGGTGGCGGAGGTGGCTCCGGTGGCTCCGGCTCCGGCGGTGGCAGCAGCCCGGGCGATAGTCACGGCGCCTCTAGCCCTGGTGACAGCCATGGCGCTTCGAGTCCCGGCGATAGCCACGGCGCCTCCAGTCCGGGCGATAACCACGGGGCCTCTAGCCCGGGAGATAGCCACGGCGCCTCGAGTCCGGGAAGCAGCTCGCAATCGAGCAGCGGGGTCGGCTCGAACGGCCCCAGTCCGGTTTGATCGAGTCGGAGAGGCTCATGCCAAGCCGAGGGGAGGGCGACGTGGGTGATCGAGTTGTTCCACGCCGGCGGATTGTGCAATAGACCGACGGCATGACGGCGCCGACGTTGCGACTTCACTTCGATGGCCTCGAGGATCCGGTTCGGTTGACCGGCTCCGAGAGGCTGTTGGCGTGTCTGCCCCGAATCTTTCGGGATTAGCGCTTCGTGGTAAGCCAAGGCAGCGCCGATACACCGATCGCCATCGAGGACGAAGGCGATGGTTTCCGGCTGACCTCGCCCTGGCTGAAAGGACCGGTTCGCCAGCAGCACGAGGTCGACGCCGCCTGTGTTCTCGTCGCCGAGCTCTACCGGGCCTACCTCGCGGACCATCCGGAGCTTCTCTGCTTGCACGGCGGCGCGGTCGAACTCGGCGGCCGGCTGGTCGTATTCCCAAGCCAGTACCGGGCCGGCAAAAGCCTGCTGGGCGCCTGCTTCGCCGCCGCCGGAGGCCGCCTCTTCGCCGACGATGTGCTGCCCATCGGTCGTGAACACGGCTCGGAACAAGGCCTCGCCGCCGGGGTGGCGCCACGCCTGCGATTGCCGTTGCCCGACGACCTCGGCCCCGGCGCTCAGCGGTTTTTCGACCGTCGCCGGGGCCCGGCCAGCGAACGCTATCTCTATCTGGAGCTGGAGCGGGCGGAGCTGGCGCCGAGAGGCGCGCGGGCACCGATCGGCGCCTTCGTGTTGCTGCAGCGCGAGGCCGGCGCCCGAGCGACGCTTTCACCGATTGGCGATGGCGAGGTGCTGCGCCAGGTGGTCTGGCAGAACTTCGCTCGCGAGACCGATGCCGCCGGCATCCTCGGCCGGTTGCACGCGATCGTCGGCGCCGCCGGCTGCTTCCGACTTCGCTATGGCCGGGCCGAGGATGCGGTAGCGTTGTTACGCGAAAGCTTCGCCGATTGGGAGCCGAGCCTGAACAGCGCCAAAGGCTCGCGCCGCCAGGTCACGGCGGAGATCGAGGCAGCTTTGCCGGCCGGTAGCTTTCGCCAGCGGCCGGGCGTGGCCGAGACGCTGGTCGATGGCGAAGGCTTCCTCACCGATCCCGACGGCGTCGCGATCCACCACCTGAACCCGCTCGCCCAAGCGCTCTGGCGTCTGCTGGCCGAGCCGATGACGGTGGCGGATTTGGTCGAGCTGTTGCGCGCCGCCTTTCCCGACGCCGACGTCGAGGCGATCGATCGAGACGTCGGCTTGTTGATCGAAACCTTGACCCGCAAGCGCTTGCTGCTCACCGCAGGCACGCCAGACTAAGGCAGCGGCACCCTAGCGGGGGCGATCGGCAGGCCGGCGACGTCGGTCGAGATCCGGTAGACGCTGCCGGCCTTGTCGCCGCTGGCGCCGCGCGAGCCTGTGACGATGTAAAGATCGCGGAGGCCATCGCCGCCAAAGCAGACGCTGGTCACCATCGGCAGCGGCACGGGGATGCGACGGCGCTCGGCGCCGTCGGCTTCGAAGACGATGACCCGGCCACCGTCGGCGATGGCGACCCAGACGGCGCCGTCCTCGGAGACGGCGAGACCGTCCGGTATGCCCTCGTCAACGCTGGCGAAGACCTGGCGTGGGCCGACGCCGCCGTCCGGCAGGACCGCGTAGCGCCAGACCGCCTGGGTTCTCGAGTCGGCGTGATAGAGCGTCTCGCCGTCGGGCGAGAAGCCGAGACCGTTGGTCAGAACGATGCCATCGGCCAGGATCCGGCTGCTGCCGTCGAGGTCGATCAGGTGCAGATGCGCGGGCCTCGGTGTCACGTCGGGATCGGTGGCGCGAAAGGCCAGCGAGCCGACATAGATCCGCCCGGCCCGGTCCGTCGTCATGTCGTTGAAGCCCAGAATGCCGGGCGCCGCGTCGCCCTCCAACAGCGCCACCGTGTCGCTGCCGGCGAAGCTCTTGTAGGCGATATTGCGGCCACTCAGTACCAGACCGCCGTCGATGTGCGGCACCATGCCGCCGATGCCGCGCCGGTGCGGGAAGACGCTCGCCACCTCGCCGTCGCCGCCCAGGCAATAGACGCCGCCGAAGATCACGTCGGAGAAGAGGAGCCCCCGCTCCGGGTCCCAGACCGGCCCCTCGATCAGACCGTAGCCGCTCGCCAACGCTTCCATGGGGCTTTTCCTCCGCTGCTTGCCGGTGGCCATATTAGCGTGATCACAAACGCCTCGCATCGGCCATGGTTCTCCATCGCCCTTGCCGGTAGGATCGCCTGCAATCAACCGCACCGCTTTGCCAGGAATCCGCCGATGACCGCCATCCACTACCGAAGCGCCCAACAATTGTCCGAGGCCATCCGCGACAAGGAGGTCGGCTGCGTCGAACTCCTCGACCACTTTCTCGGCCGGGTCGCGCGCTTCAATCCGGCGCTGAACGCCATTATCTGTCTCGATGCCGAACGGGCGCGGAAACGAGCCCGGGCCGCCGATGCCGCCCTGGCCAAGGGCGAATTATGGGGCCCGCTGCACGGGCTGCCGATGACGATCAAGGAATCCTACGACATCACCGGCCTGCCGACGACCTGGGGGGTGCCGCTGTTGCGCGACAACATCGCGACGGAAAACGCCCATGTCGTCGAGCGTCTGCTGGCCGCCGGCGCGGTCCTCTTCGGCAAGACCAACGTGCCGATCTATCTCGCCGACTGGCAGAGCTACAACGAGATCTACGGCACCACCAACAACCCCTGGAACTTGGAGCTGACGCCGGGAGGCTCGTCCGGCGGCTCGGCGGCGGCCTTGGCCACCGGCATGTGCGGGCTGGAGGCGGGCAGCGACATCGGCGCCTCGATCCGCAACCCGGCGCATTTCTGCGGCGTCCTCGGCCACAAGCCGACCTGGGGCATCGTCCCGCCGCGCGGCCAGGCGATGCCCGGCACCGTGGTCCCCTCCGACATCTCGGTGGTGGGGCCTCTGGCGCGAAGCGCCGAGGACCTGGCGCTCGCCCTCGACGTAATGGCCGGCCCCGACACCCTGGACGACGTCGCCTGGCGGCTGGAGCTGCCGGGGCCGAGGCGGACGCGACTCCGGGATTTCCGGGTCGCGGTCAAGCTCGACGACGAGAACGCGCCGATCGAGGCCGAGTACAAGAACCGTCTGGCCGAGATCGCCCAAACGCTGGCCCGGGCCGGCGCGACGGTGAGCAATACCGCCGAGCCGGAAATCGACAACAAACGCGCCTGGGAGGTCTATATCCTGATGCTCCGGGCCGCGACCTCACGCCGCTCCAGCGACGAGGATGTCGAGCGCATGCAACAGACGGCGATCGAGCGCGGCCCCGACGATCCGTCCTATTTGGCGCGGATGGCCCGTGGCGTCACCCTTCCCCACCGCGATTGGTTGCAGCTCCACAACGAACGGATGGCCATGCGCCTCGCCTGGGACGCCTTCTTCCGCGACTGGGACGTGCTGATCTGCCCCGCCGCTCTGGGCCCGGCCTGGCCGCACGACCAGGCCGGTGAACGCCACGATCGCACGATCACGGTCAACAACCGCGAGGTGCCGACCACCGATCAGATGTTCTGGGCCGGCTACCCGGGCCTCGTCAACCTACCCGCGACGGTGGCCCCGATCGGCCTCACCGGCACCGGCTTGCCGCTCGGCGTGCAGGTGATCGCCGGCCATCTGGAGGACAAGACGGCAATCGAGTTCTGCCGCCTGCTGGCGCAAGAGATCGGCGGCTTCCAGCCACCGCCGGGCTACGAATAACGGGTCGCCCCCGGCCAGCCAGGAGCAAGTCCGATGCAACTCGCCCGTTTTCCACGCGTTCGCCTGGCCCATCTGCCGACGCCTTTGGAGCCGCTGGAATCGCTCTCCCGGCACCTGGGCGGGCCTCGGATTCTGGTCAAGCGAGACGATTGCACCGGCCTCGCCTTCGGCGGCAACAAGACCCGCAAGCTGGAGTTCCTGATGGCCGCCGCACTGGCCGAAGGCGCCGACACGGTGATCACCGGCGGCGGGGCGCAGTCGAACCACGTCCGCCAAACCGCCGCGGCCGCCGCCAAGCTGGGCTTGAAATGCGCCCTCGTACAACAGACCGCGCAGCCTTGGGACGATCCCGACTACACCACCACGGGCAACATGTTCCTCGACCGCCTGTTGGGCGCCAGCTCGCATCCGGTGGCAACCGAGGACGACCGGGCGGCGGGCATGGAAGACCTGGCCGAAGCGATCCGCGCCGAAGGTGGCAAGCCCTACGTCATTCCGGGCGGCGGCTCCAACGCGCTCGGCGGCCTCGGCTATGCGGCTTGCGCCCTCGAGATCGTCGCCCAGGCCAACCAGATGGACCTCGCCATCGACCATATCGTGCTGCCCTCGGGCGGTGGCGGCACCCAGGGAGGCCTGGTCGCCGGCCTGGTCGGCGTCAACGCCGGCATCGGCGCCATCGGCATCGACATCGACGCCGAGGCCGAGGCGGTCACCCAGCGGGTCGGCGCCGTCGCCCGGGGCAGCGCCGGGCTGCTGGGAATAGAGGGCGGTATCGGCCCGGACCGGGTGGTCGTCGAGGCGGCCTATGCGGGCCCGGCCTATGGCGTGCCGACGCCCGAAATGGTCGAGGCGGTGACCCTTCTGGCCCGCCTCGAGGGTCTGGTGCTGGACCCGGTCTACACCGGCAAGGCGATGGCCGGCTTGATCGATCTGGTCGACCAGGGTCGCTTCTCGAAGTCCCAGACCGTGGTTTTTATCCACACCGGCGGCACCCCGGCGCTGTTCGCCTACCGCTCGGTCTTCGGCCAAGAGGCAACCCGATGAGCGGCACCGATCACGAGTTTTCCCATCTCGGACCGGAAGGCTTCATGCCGATCCGCTACCGGCAATGGGGCCAGCCCGAGAATCCGAAAGTCCTGGTCTGTGTCCACGGCCTTTCTCGCAATCGGCTCGACTTCGAGGCCGTCGGCGAGGCCTTCGCCGAGGACTACCGGGTCCTGGCGCCCGACATGCCGGGGCGTGGCGGTAGCGGCTGGTTGGACGACAAGGAAGCCTATGCCCAGCCGCTCTATGCCCAGGTATGCGCCACCCTGCTGGCCGTCGCCGGCGCCTCGCGGGTCGACTGGATCGGCACTTCGATGGGCGGCCTGATCGGCATGGCGTTGGCGGCATCGCCCGGGACGCCGATCCGCCGCCTGGTCGTCAACGATATCGGACCCTATTTGCCGGCGGCGGGGCGGCGCGCCAATGCGTCCGGCTTCGGCACCGACCCGCGCTTCGCCGATTTCAACGAGGCGGTCGATTGGCACAAGGAATACCGGGCCGGCTTCGGCCCACTGTCGGACGCAGGTTGGCGGCGGATGACCGAGGTCTCGCTGCGCTAGCTCGACGGCGGCGGCTATGCGCTGCACTACGACCCCGGCCTGGCCGTCAATCAGCGCCGCCTGCTCGACCGCGACGTCGAACTCTGGGAGGTCTGGGAGGCGATAGTAGCACCGGTGCTGACGATCTGGGGCACCGCATCGAAGCTGCTGCTGGCCGACACCGTCGAAGAGATGCGGAAACGCGGTCCCGGCACCGAGGTGCTGCGGGTCGAGGGCGTCGGCCACGCCCCGCCGCTCGCCGGCGACCACGTCATCGACGGCATTCGCGCCTTTCTCGCCGACTGAGCCATCCAAGGAGGAGCCCATGACGACGAATTTCACCCCGGGCGAGCCCTTCGCGGGCGTTTTCCCGATCGCACCGACCCCTTTCACCGACACAGGCGAGCTCGATCTCGAAGGCCAGCGCCGGGTGCTCGACTGCATGGTCGATCAAGGCGTCGACGGGATCTGCATCTTGGCGAATTATTCCGAGCAATTCCTGCTGTCGGACGCCGAGCGCGAGATCCTGCTCGAGCTCTGCCTCGAGCATGTCGGCGGCCGGCTGCCGGTGATCGTCACCTGCAGCCACTTCGCGACCCGCCTCGCCGTCGAGCGGGCGGAGCGGGCCGCGGCCGCGGGCGCCGCCATGTTGATGTTGATGCCGCCCTACCATGGCACCGGGCTCCGCGCCGGGGAGCAAGGCGTGCTGGAGCACTTCGCCCGCATCGCCGAGGCGGTTTCGATCCCGATCATGCTGCAGGACGCGCCATTGAGCGGGGTCAGCCTCTCGGTACCGTTTCTGGCCCGGCTGGCGGCCGAGGTACCGGCGGTGCGTTACTTCAAGATCGAGACGCCGGGCACGGCGGCCAAGCTCGGCGCCCTGATCGAGGCCGGCGGCGAGGCCATCGCCGGGCCTTTCGATGGCGAGGAGGCGATCACGCTGATGGCGGACCTGGATGCCGGCGCCACCGGCACGATGCCGAGCGCGCTGTTGCCCGAGTTGATCCGCCCGGTGCTGACCAAGCACCGCGCCGGCGAACGGGATGCCGCGGCGGCGGCCTACGCGCGGATCTTGCCGCTGATCAACTTCGAGAACCGCCAATGCGGCCTGCGCGCCACCAAGACAGCACTGGTCGAGGGTGGCGTCATCGCCAGCGACCACGTCCGCCATCCACTGGAGCCGCTGGACCCGGCGACCCGGGCCGGCCTGCTGGCGCTCGCCCGGCCGCTCGACCCGATCGTGCTCAGCTGGGGCAAATGAGCTCAGACCTGGCCGAGGAATTCCGCGACCCGTCGATTGACCCGTTCGGGGAATTCCCAGGCCGGAAAGCCACCCGCCTCGGGGATCATCTCTCGCCGGGCCCTGGGCAGTCGCGCTTCCAGGTATAGGGCGGCCTCGAGGAAATCCGGCAGGTCGTGCTCGCCGTTATAGAGCAGCACCGGCATGTCGATGGACGGGAAGCTATCGTCGATCGGAGCAACCACCGCCGCCTCGCCCGCGAAAAGCCACGGCGCGCCGGAGAACTCGGCCACCATCTCCCTATGCGCCTCGGCCCGGCATTCCACCGGGTGCCGGCGCATCACCTCGAACCAGGCGCCCTCGGCGCACCACTGTCGGCAGGCCTCCGGCACGCCGTCGCTCAGAGCGATATCCCGGGCCTGCTCTAGCGCCGCGTCGACGCTGGCCATGGCGCGGCCCGGCACCACGGCGCCTTCCAGGATCAACGAGTGGAATCGGTCGGGCCGCTCGGCGGCCAGCAGGAGGCCGAGCGCGGTTCCCGTGTGCGTCGCCCAGAAATGACAGTGCCGAACCGCCGCCTCGTCGAGGGCACCGGCGACCGCGGCCGAGAGTTCCCGATGCCCGAATGGTCCCGGAATATCGGTGGAAAGGCCATGCCCCGGCAAATCGACCAGCAGGATCCGATAATCTTGGCGGAAGGCCGCCACCTGGGCCCCGAAGACCCGGCGGTCCTGCGTCATGCCGTGCACCATGACGAGCCAGGGCGCCGCCGCCCCCGCCTCCAAAACCGCCTCGAACCGCGCCGCCATCCGCGCCCCTCGCCTTTCCACCGATCACTGAGACGAAGGGTAGCGCAGTTCGCCGCGGTTGGAAAATCCGCTGTTGGCCGAATAGCCTTCTGGCGCCCGGGCCTGGCATCTGGCAAAGATGGGCGGCGCCCCAGCCGAACACCCGGCCGGGTGACAATGCAGGGCGGCAATGTTCATTTCCTCCGACCACGCCAAGGGGCTGTCGATCACCGCGCTCGGCGTTCTCTTCATCAGCCCGGACACCTTGCTGATCCGGCTGGTGGCGATGGACGTCTGGACGCTCGGGCTCTGGCGCGGCCTGCTGCAGGCCGCCGGCATCACCGTCGTGCTGGTCTGCATCTACCGGGTCCGGACGCCGGCGATCTTTCGGGCGATCGGCTGGGCCGGCCTCGCGCTCGCCGTGCTCTTCGCCCTCAACACATTGATCTTCCTATCCGCGATCATGAGCACCAAGGCGGCCAACGTGCTGGTCATCGTGGCGACGGCGCCGCTGTTCGCGGCCGCCTACAGCTATCTCTTCCTGAAGGAAGCGGTGGCGCCCCGGACCTGGATCGCGATTTCGGCGGCGATCATAGGGGTCTCGCTGCTGGTCTGGGACGGCCTCGGCCAGGGCACCATCTTCGGCGAGGCCATGGCGCTTCTCGCCGCGATCCTGCTCGGCGCCAAGTTCGCCATCATTCGCGGCCGCCGCCAGGTCAACCTGGTGCCGGCGATGGTGGTCTCGGGGCTGGTCTATGCCGCCATCGCGCTACCCATGGCCGAGTTCGGCACGGTCGAGGGCGGCCAAGTGCTCTGGCTCCTGGTAATGGGCCTCTTGGTGATCACGCCGGCGGCGGCGCTCACTACCTACGGGCCTCGCTTTCTGCCGGCACCGGAGGCGAGCCTTCTGACCCTGGGCGAGACCGTGCTGGGCCCGCTCTGGGTCTTGCTGGTGATCGGCGAGACGCCGACGCCGATGGGCCTCGCGGGTGGCGCCGTGATTTTGGGCGCGCTCGTCGTCAATGCCCTTCTCGGCCTCCGCAGCTACCGCAAGGCGGCATCGGGCGGCGGCTAGCCGTCGAAGCGCTTGACGGTGCCGGCCCGGCTCCGACAATCTGGCCGACGGTCCGGCAAATCTCTCATTTGAAAGGAGCCTCGGATGCGGCTCGACGGCAAGGTGGCGTTGATTACGGGCGGTGGTAGCGGCATCGGCGCCGCGACCGCCCGCCTCATGGCCGAGCGCGGCGCGGCGGTAACCCTGGCCGGTATTCCAGCGGCCGGCATCGAGGCGGTAGCGGCGGAGATCGTTGCCGGTGGCGGGCGCTGCCTTGGCGTCGCGACCGACGTCAGGGCCGAAAGCGACCTCGCGAGCGCCGTCCGACGCACCGTCGAGAGCTTCGGCAAGCTGGACGTGGTCATCGCCAACGCCGGCGTGCAGCGCCACAACACCGACGTCGACCTGCACCGAATGGACGAGGCCGAGTGGGAATTGACCCAGGACGTGAACCTGAGGGGCGTCGTCAGGACCTGTAAGCTCGGCCTGGCGCAGATGGTCGAACAGGCGAGCGGCGGCGCGATCGTCATCGTCAGCTCGATCACCGGGATCAACGGGCGCACGCCCAACGTCTCGTACATGACCGCCAAGACCGGGTTGCTGGGCCTCAATCGGCATATCGCCGTGCACTACGCCCGGCACGGCATCCGCTGCAATGCGGTCTGTCCCGGCGCCTTGGAACAAACGCCGGACTGGGACCAGCACCCGAACCCCGATGGGCGAAAGACCGCGATGGAGGCGGCGATACCGCTCGGCCGGCTGGCGACGCCGGAAGACATCGCACCCTGGATCGCCTTCCTCGCCTCCGACGCCGCGAGCTATGCGACCGGCGGCTTTCATGTCGTGGACGGCGGCATGACGATCGCCTGACCCACCGTGGCGCGATGAGCCGAAGACGCCTTCTCGTTGTCGCGCATGTGCCCTCGGCCAATACCGAGCGGCTGCGGGACGCCGTCGTCGCCGGCGCAGGCCTCGACACCACCCAAGCGATCGATGTGGTGTCGCTTCGCCCCTTCGACGCGGGCCCCGACGACGTTCTGGCGGCCGACGCCATCGTCCTCGGCACCACCGAGAACCTGGGCTACATGAGCGGCGCGCTGAAGGATTTCTTCGACCGGGTCTACTACCCCTGCCTAGAAGAGACGCAAGGCCGTCCCCATTGCCTCTATATCCGCGCCGGCCACGACGGTACCGGGACCCGGCGCGCGGTCGAGAGCATCGCCACCGGCCTCAAATGGCGGGCGGTGCAGGAACCGTTGATCTGCCGCGGCGAGTGGCGGGACGCCTTCGTCGAGCAAGCCCACGAACTCGGCCAGGCGATGGCCGCCGGCCTGGACGCGGGGATCTTCTAGCAGGCTGCTGATAAACTCGCATTATCCAAGTCGATAGGTAGCGCGAGTATCTCGGCACGTCATTCCCGCGAAAGCGGGAATCCAGTAACCTTATGAAAAATCGGAAGGTATTTTACGTTGCTCTGGATTCCCGCGTGCGCGGGAATGACGACCAAGTGTCGAATTCGGAGCGTCTGAGACATTTTTCAGCAGCCTGCTAGACCACCTTCTGCGCCCTCAGCGCCTCGATCTCCGCCGCGCCGTAGCCGGCGTCACGCAGCACCGCGTCGGCGTCGGCGCCGATCGAGGGGGCGAAATTGCGGAACCCGCCCGGGGTCTCGGAAAGCTTGATGGGAATCCCCGCCTGCATGACCTTGCCCGCTTCCGGGTGCTCCAGCTCGAGCACCATTTGCCGGTGCCTGACCTGCGGATCCTCGAAGACCTCCGGCACGTCGTAGACCTTGCCAACGCAAACGTCGGCCTGGATCAAGAGATCGAACCACTCGTCCCGGGTCTTGGTCAGGAACAGGGGTTCCAGTTCGGCGCGCGCCGCGGCCTGCTCGGGGCCAGCCGGCTTGGCGAAGTCGCCCACCTTCATGGCGCAGGCTTTCAGATGCGGCAGCTCGACCGCGTCGCAGAAATTCTCCCAGAGCCAGGGCTCGGTACAGCCGATCGAAATCAACTTCTCGTCCTTGGTCGCGTAGACGCCGTAATAGGCATAGTCGCCGGCGAAGACGCCCTTGCCGCGAGCGGGCAGGATACCGTCGGAGAAAAAATCCCGAACGTTCGGCGTCGCGGCCAAGAGGGCGACCGTGCTGTCGAGATAGGCGACGTCGACGTGCTGGCCCTTGCCGGTACGTTCGCGGGCGAAGAGCGCGAACATGATGCCCAGGACACCATGCAGCGAGGCGCCGGCATAGTCGGCGATGATGTTCAGGGGGATCGTCGGACGACGATCCGGCTCGCCCAAGAGGTTCAGAATGCCGCCGAGCGACAGGTAGTTGAGATCGTGGCCGGGATAGCTCTTGTAAGGGCCGTCCTGGCCGAAGCCGCTGAGCGAGCAGTATACGAGCTTTGGGTTGATGCCATGCATGGTCTCGTAGTCGGAGCCGAGCCGCGCCATCACGCCGGGGCGGAAGCCTTCCACCAGAACGTCGAAGTCCTTTGCCAGGCGGTGCAGCACGCCCTGGCCTTCCGGGCTTTTCAAATTCAAGGTCAAGCTTCGCTTGTTGCGGTTGGTGAAGCTGGTCGCCAACCGCTTCGGCTGGTCGGCCGAGGGCGAGGCACCGGAGCCGGCCAGCTTGTCGGACGGCGGCATCTCGACCTTCAGCACCTCGGCACCCATATCCGCCAACATCATGGTGCAGTAGGCGCCGGGGCCGACCCGGGTGAGCTCGAGAACGCGAATACCTTCCAGCGGTCCGGACATCGGTGAACTCCTTCACTTTATTTGTGGCTACCCGAGCACTCTGGGCAATCGGGCGCGGAGAATCAATGTGCCGGCGGCACCGCTAGCGGATCAGCTGAACTTCTCCGATCAACTCGGCGATCTCGCGGCGCAGCAGGAACTTCTGGACTTTGCCGCTCGGCGTCATCGGAAACGCGTCCCGGATCTCCAGCCGCTCGGGCAGCTTCCAAGCGCTGACCCGTTCGGCCTTCAAGAAATCCACCATCTCGTCGAAAGCAAGGCTCTCGCCCGGCGGACAGATGACGTAGGCGCAGACCCGCTCCGATAGCACCGGGTCCGGCATCGCGACACAGGCGACGTTGGCGATCTTGGGGTGGGTGAAAAGCAACTCCTCGATCTCTCGGGCGCTGATGTTGGCGCCGCCGCGGATGATCATATCCTTGTCGCGACCGACGACGCCGATATAGCCCTCCCCGTCCAGGGTGCAGATGTCGCCGGTGGCGTACCAGCCGTCGTCGAGAAGCACCTGGCTGGTGGTTTCGGGGTCCTTGTAGTAGCCGGCATGCTGGGCCGGGGTGCGGATCTGCAGTTCGCCCTCGCCGTCCGGACCGACCCGTTCGCCCGTCTCGAGGTCGACCAAGCGGCCCTCGACGCCCGAGACCAGCCGACCGTCGGTACCGTAGCGCCGGGCCGCCGGCACATCCGGGGCGACCGTGCTGTTGATCAGCGCCTCCGACGAGCCGTAGACGGCGGAGACGAAGAGCCCGAAATCCTCGTCCGCCTGCTTGATCAGTTCCCTCGGTATCGGCGCCCCGCCACAAGCGAAGATCTTCATGCTTCGCAGCTTTTCCCGGCTGACGTTGGGTGCGTTCATCAGCCCATGGAGGAACGGCGTCGCCGACAGCGTAAAGCTGCACCGCTCCCTGTCGATCAGCCGGACCGCCTCCTCCGGGTCCCAATGCTCCTGCCAGACGGCGGTGAGACCGTATTGCACCGGCAACCGGGCACCGACGATGAGGGCCGTGGTATGGCCGATCGGCGAGGCCATGAAGACGACGTCGTCGTCGGTATAGCCGAAGGTCTCGTCCAGCTGCACGGTTCCGGCACCCATCGTGTTGTGGGTGTGCATGACGCCCTTCGGCTCGGCCGTCGTGCCCGAGGTGAACATCAGCGTCGTGACCATGTTCGGGTCCGGGCGAAGCCCTTCGATGGTCGCTCGGGAGACCTCGTCCTCCCAGGGTTTCTCCAACAACTCGGCAAAGCTACGCATGCCGTCGGGGACCGCCTCGCCGATAACGAAGACATGCCCGAGGTGGGGCAGGCCGGGCCGGAGCTCGGCCACCATGTCGGTATAATCGAAGCGGCGGTAACGATCTGGGATCAACAACATGACGGTCTCGGCATAGCCGAGGATGTAGCCCACCTCTTTTTGGCGATACATGGCACCGATCGAGTTCGTCACCGCGCCGATCTTGGTCGCGGCGCAATGCAGGATTAGCCATTCGGCCCAGTTCGGCAGTTGGATCGAGATCACGTCGCCCGGCCGAATGCCGAGCTGGTAGAGCCCACAAGCAACCCGGTGCGCCAAACGCTCCAGCTCGGCGAAGGTAAGCCGCCATTTGCGGTCGACCATGGCCAGCTTGTCGCCGCGTTCGCCCGCATGCCGGCGGAGATCGTCGTCGAGGGTCCGGTTTGGCCAATCGCCGGCTCCGACCCGCGCCTCAATGGTCGCGTCGTCGTGATAGCGCTCTAGAATGGCCATGATCGAACACCCCCTTCTTGCGCGTCGGACGACGACCCTATCCAGAGCATCCTAGCACCTTCACTAGCGCGAGATAGCGGCCACCAACTCGGCGTTCTGATGGCGGACGATGGCCGGGATGATGAAGGCGTCGACCAGCAGCCAAAGGCCGGGCGCGAACAACACGAAAACCCCGGCGAAATGGATCAACGTCAACATCAGGCCGAGGCTCGACATCAAAATCAGAAAAATCGCCGAGTTGATATAGCCGAGATAGAAGCGATGGCCGCCGAACCAGCCGAGGAACAGCCACAACAGATAGGCCTTCCAGACGGACTTGGCGTGTGTGTCGTAGCGCTGCTTCAGGGAAGGGTCGGACTGGATTCGCGTTGCCGGATCGACCTCCTCCAGCGAGGTGAATCCGATGCTGTCGTCTTCTCGTTCCCGCTCGCTCGCCATTGCCCGCCCTCTCGCGCTACATCTTCGGACGAGCTTACCACAGCCCGCTTCGCGTCGGCGGTGGCGTCAACGATCGCCAATTCCGACCGGGCATTCGATCCTGCCGGCGCCGGGTACCGGCGTGTTCTTGTTCGAGCTGGCGTAGAAGGCGGCCTCCCAGCGGCCTTCGCGAATATCTCGCGTGAAGTTGAGCAGATGATAGGTTACGGCACCGATATGAATGACCTCGTCGATGCGCTCCTGCAACACCAGCGGCCAACAGAGTTCCCAGAACTGCCGGCGCCACTCGGCGGTAACGCCACAATGCCAGAGCACCCGAGCCATGATCGAAAGTCCGAAGCGTATCAGCGACCAGGAGGTCTCGGGCCGGTGCAGCGCGCGATTGGCGAAGGTATGCTCGGTCTGATAGCGAAACCGCGAGAATAGGGCATCCGGCTCGTAGGCGGTCGTGATGGTGTCGAACCACATCGCCACGACTTCGTCGTAGGGCATCAGGAAATCGACGTTCGAGAGGCGATCGGCGGCGGCCTCCGGGGACAACAACCGGCCGGCCCGTTCCAGCCTCGTGTATAGCGGCGTTTTCGGCAGGGCGTAGAGTAGGTTGATCGTCAGCAGCGGTACTTTCGAAGCGTCGATGAACCGAAGCAAATTCCGGCCGGTCCGGGAGGTATCGGTATCGAGCCCGATGATCATGCCGGAGACGACCTCCAAGCCATAAGCGTTGAAGTTTTCGATCGCCTCCAGGATCGGCAGTCGGAGGTTCTGCTTCTTCTCCATCGCGGCGAGGGCAGCCTCCTCCGGGGTCTCGATGCCGACGAACACGGTCACGAACTGCGCCTCGCGCATCATCGCCATCAAATCCGGCATCTGCGCCATGTTGAGGGTCGCTTCGCAAGCGAAACGAAGTGGAAAACCATTGGCCTCCTGCCACCGGATCAAGTGCGGTAGCAGCGCATGCGCCGCCTTCTTGTTGGCGACGAAGTTGTCGTCGACGAAATAGACGACGCCACGAATGCCGGCGGCGACGATGGCGTCGAGCTCGCGGCAGATCTGCGCCGGCTCCTTCAAGCGCGGATTGCGACCATAGAGCTCGGGGATATCGCAAAATTCGCAGCGGAAGGGGCAACCGGAAGAGAACTGGACGGAGCCCAGAAAATAGTTGGCCATGTCGATCTTCTGGTAGGCCGGCGTCGGAAATTGGGTCAGTGCCAGTCGTGTGTCGGTGGCGAAGATCTGTTGTTGGGCGGGGCGCGAGGTGCTCTCGTCGATGCGGGCGATCAAGGCGTCGGTGGCGTCGCCGAGCTCGCCCAGATGCAGAATGTCGACCCCTGGATAGTAGTCGGGGCTGGCCGACACCGACGGGCCGCCCAGCACGGTCAACTTGCCGCGGCCCTGGGCCCGCGCATTCAAGTCGTCGATGGCGCCGCGTTGCAGATGCATGCCACTGATCAGCACGGCATCAGCCCAGTCGAAATCGGCGTCGCTGACCGGCCGCTCGTTCTCGTCGATGAAACGAACCTCCCATTCCGGCGGCAGATAGGCGGCGATCAGCAGCAATCCCTGCGGCGGCATGAAGGCCCGCACGCCCGGGAACAGACGGTAGGCATACTGGAAAGTGCCGAACGAGCGGGCGTAGACCGGAAAGACGCAGAGGATGCGCCGACGATTGCGCGCCACATGGCCCGGTCGGCCCGTCTCTTCCGTTCGAACCGCCGGCTCGATTCCAATCAATTCCGCCGCCCTTTCGTCATCGTCGGTTTGTACCCCCCACCGATAACTTGGTGCCGACGCTTGCCCGTCTCAAGCCGAACGGCCGATCGAGAGGCCGCCGCAGACGAACAGGACCTGGCCGGTGACGAAGCCGCTGCGATCGTCCAGAAAGAAGCTGGCGGCGTTGGCGATATCGTCGGTGGTGCCGAGGCGGCCGACCGGAATGCCTTCCCGGGTCCGTCGGTCGACCGGACCGCCGGGCGGGTTCATCTCGCGGTACATGTCGGTGTCGATGGGGCCGGGCGCGATCGCGTTGACGGTGATGCCGTCCGCCGCCAATTCCATCGCCCAGGTCCGCGTCATCCCGACCAGCGCCGCCTTGCTGGCCGCGTAGGCGGTAATGTTGGCGATTCCCGCAACGGCGCGGCTGGCGATGTTGACGATCCGGCCGCCGCCGGCCTGGCGCATGTCCGGCGCCAGCACCTGACTGCACTGCAGCGCCGCCCGGGCGTTCAAGCGCATGACCCGGTCGAAATCAGCCAACGAAGTCTCCTCCAGGCTGCCGACATGGCCCATGCCGACGTTGTTGACGAGCCGGGTGATGCGCCTCCCCTTGCGGATATCGGCCAAGGCGGCCGCCGTCTCCGCCTCGTCGGAAAGATCGACCCGGACGTAGCTTCCGGCCGCCGGTGCCTCTGGCTCGACGATGTCGAACCGGATTACTTGATAGCCGTCCGCCGCCAACCGCTCCGAGATAGCGCCTCCGATGTTTCGGGAGCCGCCGGTGACCAAGGCAAATTCGCTCATTTCATTTCCTCTAGGCATTTCCAATTCTTGCGCACCGAATGCTGCCCGCAAGCGGGCACCGGGGCAAGCGATCGCTAGGGGCTAGGCGAGGGTCGTCGGAAACCGGAGCCTGGGGGCCTCTCAAGCCCTCAGATCGGGCAGGACTTCGCCCGACAAGCCCCGCATCAGCGCGTCGGGCCGGTCCCAGGTCTGCTCGTCCCGCCACCAGATGGCGTCGATGTCGAGATCGATCAGGGCGCGGGCGCGGGTTGCCACCTCTGCGCCGGAGCCTAGCGCCACCATCGCCTCGACGGCGGCGTCGGGAACGAAGGCGGAGACCCGTTTCGCCTCCTCCCAGTCGACGGCGTGTCCGAGGTCCGGATAGGGATGGACGAAATCCCGGGGCACCACCGGCGCCTCCAGGCCGGCATGCCCGAACAGGATCTCGGCATGGCCATGACGGCAGAGCGCGGCGGCGGCCGGCCGCATCAGCTCGATCGCCCGTTCCCGCTCGGCATCGACGCAAGCGGTGACCACGACGATGCGCCGGACCTCGTGGCGGGCGCGGCCGGCCCGCGCCATCCCCGCCTCCACCTGCTCCAGCGCCCAGGCCACCGGTCCCGGTGCCGCGCCGACCATGATCAAGACGCCGTCGGCGATCTCGCCGGCCAGTTGCAGCATTTTCGGCCCCGTCGCCGCGAGGTAGACGGGCAGGTTCGGATAGGATGGCGCGACTTCGATCTCCAGCCCACCCAACTCGGTCGGCCGGCCTTGGAAGATGCTGTGCCAGAGCGCGATCGCGCGACGCATCTGGGCCCGGGTCGCGGCCTTCTGGCCGATGATGTAGGCGGAACTGTAGCCGGTGCCGACGACCAGATCGGCCCGGCCGTCCGAGGCGTCGTCGAGGGCGAGGATCGCGCTCGCGGTGGTCACCGGCTGGCGGGTGATCGGGTTGGTGACGCCCGGACCGAGGCGAAGCTTGGAGGTGGCGAGCGCGGCCGCGGTCAGGTGCACGTAGACGTCCCGCCAGAGCCCGGCGAGAACGGGGGTATCCGGCGTCCACATGAAGTCGAAGCCCGCCGCCTCGACCAGGGCCGCGTAGGCGCCGGTATCCTGGGGCTTGCCCACGGTGGGGACCCTGAGGCCGAATTGGATGCTCATATCGGGTACGCGGCTCCTTAATCGTCAGGTCGGCGGATGAGGGTAGAGCGTCGTCGTCGGCTCGCGCAAGCAGTCGATTCCGACGCCGGAATCACGTATGGTTCGGCGGCATTGGAGGCGAGCGATGCTCTGGACCGGGTTGATAGGGGGCCTGATCGTAGCCGGCTTGCTGATGTACGGCGTCTGGCTGCTGATCCGATCGCTGGAAGACTGAATTTCACTCAGCCTCCGAGGCAGGGCGAATTCGGATCGCCCGCGGTGACGTTGCCACGAACGCGGCCGGACCAGCCTTAGAATCGCACCAAGATCCCCAACAGCCCCAGCACGAGAACAGCCATCCCGATCACCATCGCGACGGTCGCGACGTTCTTCAGCTTAAAGTCTTCCGACGCCATGTCTCAGCCTCCAATGCATAGTATAATTTGCTTATGTCCATAGATGATATCATGGCAAACGGAACCTTTCCACTCGCCGTCTGCCGTCGGCGATACCAACCCCTTCGAGGCGGGGGACGACCAACCGCTTCGACCTGCCATCGGTCATAGCTGTCGAAGTTAAGAATTTGACGATTTTCCCTGTTTGTCGCCATTTTCTGTACAGAATGTCCCACGCGACAGGTCGACGCAACAAGTGATGATCTCGGTTCGGGGGACCTCGAAGGCGGGCTGGCCGGTTGATAACGCAGTCGATTCTCGGTGGGTTTTGATATCGAATTAGCATTTTTTATCTAGTACTTTAATGCAATTTCATAAAAACCATGATATAGGACTATTGTGCCATATCGCCGGGGGCCAAAACATCTAGCGGTACGGCTGTCGTGACTTGAAGCGCGTTCGTCGCCGAGGGGATGGAAAAGACGTGGTCAGCGTACCTGTGGGGCAGATCTCAAGCATGTGCCGAAAGCAGCGAATTCCCCGGGTTTGGCTCGGCGGAACCGCTGGCGGTCGTCGGCCCGGCAGCCGATCGAGCGGTGTATGCAACCCCTCAGGTCGGGCCGAAAACCAATCGGGATTGATACCGGTATGTAAGGAACGTCTGTATGTAAGTTGCTTCGAGTTCACGTCTTTAGCGTTTCGCAACAGGGGTGAATAGGGGATGTTGGTAGCAATCTTACTGATTTTGGTAACCGTCGGTACCGTTCTATTTCACGTCTATAGCCCATGGTGGTGGACGCCCATCGCTTCGAATTGGGGGTACATCGACGACACGATCATCATTACTTTTTGGATTACCGGCGCTGTCTTTGTCGCCGTCATGCTGTTCATGGCCTATTGCGTCATTCGTTATCGCTATCAAGAAGGTCGAAGGTCGGAATGTCAACGGCGGAGTAAAAATCCACCACTGGGGCGGCGTAAAAATACACCACGGGCGGCTGGGGAGCTTGTCCACGTAGTCCACGGGAGGGCCCCGCGTGCGGGGCGACGTGCCCCTCAACCGGGCTGACGGCGGCCCG
>PVBE012173882.1_pt1 | contig 19880 bp, 11 predicted proteins | sample 1631181 | NCBI WGS metagenome assembly PVBE01 (sample SAMN08397723, study PRJNA350692) | Marine metagenome, whole genome shotgun sequencing project. | isolation source: water | place: Pacific Ocean | collected 2012-04 | reverse complement strand
GGCAACGACGCTCGGTGCCCAGCTGGCGATTCACCCCGAAGAGCTCAAGCTCAAACCGAAGATCGACAATGCGATCGGACTCGGAGTGGAGAGCCTGTTGGATCGCCAGCTCCGCGATGGCTCCTGGGGCGTCCATGCCCACGTCGGCGGTCGCGCCGGACTCTGCGCGTACGCGTTGCTCAAGTGCGGGGTGGGAATGGACCATCCGGCGATGCGGCGGGTCTTCGCGTTTCTCGACAACGTGAGGCCGACCAAGACGTACGCCGTCGCTTGCATGATGCTCGCGTACGGAGAGGCGGGTGATGCCCACAACGACCGACTCCAGGAGCTTCTCGACCAGTTGCTCAAGTGGCAGAGGCCGCGCGGCGACTGGGGCTACCCCGGCGGCGCGGCGGACCTTTCCAACACGCAGTACGCAGCGCTGGGTCTGTGGGTTGCCAGCAAGGCCGGACTCAAGGTGCCTTCGAAGGCCTGGAACAAGCTGATCGAAGCGACGCTTCGGTACCGCGAGGAGCCTCACCTGATCGACGTCAAGATCTCCAAGCGCACCGGTGTCGGCAAGCTGCAGGTCGCGGGTTTCGGCTATCGCTCGACGGGGACGGGCGGCCACCGCAGCGCGACGGGATCCATGACGACCGCCGGCGTCTCGATCCTGAAGATATGTGAGATCGGACTCGGCAAGAATCTGCGAGCCAATGCGCGCACGAGGATCAACGATGGGATCGAGGGCGGCATCAATTGGCTCGCTGCGAAGTTCAGTGTCAACACGAACCCCGGTAAGGGCGGCGGCTGGTTGCTGTACTACCTCTACGGAATGGAGCGCGTCGGCTCTCTGACCCGAAAGGAAAAGTTCGGCGACCACTTTTGGTATCTCGAGGGCGCTCGCCACCTCATCAAGAAGCAGAAGAAGGGATCTTGGGGCAACGAAACGGACTCCTGCTTCGCGCTGCTCTTCCTCCGTCGCGCGACCAACTTCAACCGACCGACAACCGGTGGGGGCAGCAGCAGCAAGACCAAGCTGTTCTCCGCAGGCGGAGCCAAGGACGACATCGCATTGCGCGGCGCTGGTCAGCAACCCCTCGCGATCTACATCGATCGCTTCGGCAAGCGCCTGTTGCAGGAGCATTCGGAATACGGGCTGCGCATCATGCGCGTCGAATACCGCGAGAACGGTCGCAAGCTCGGCGAGCTCGGCTCGGATCCGAAGAAGGCGTGGAAGAATGATACGTTCCTGTACCGTTGTGCGGCCCTGCCGCGCGGACCGCACACCATCGTGGCGCACGTGATCGCCATCGCGCCGAACGCGCCGATGGGGAACACGTCAGAGACGGTGACGATCAAGTCGAAGCCCATGAAGGTTTCGATCCGGGACGTTTTCGAGCCCTGGATGGTGAGCGCCGCGAGCATGCAGCTCGACAACCTCCTGAGAGGCGTCAAGGTCGCGGTGACAGTGAGCAGCAACCCGAAGAACGCCAAGCATGTCGCGGACGGCAAGGGCAACACCGTCTGGCTCTCCGCGCCCAAGGACGCCGCGACGTCCTTGACACTCGCGTTCCCGAGGAGCATCAAGGCCCGGCGTCTGGTGTTGACCCAGGCACTGGTGCGCGACGATGATCGCGCGCGGATCGGCGTGATCAAGGAGATCGAGGTCGCCTGGAACAAGAGCAAGAACTTCGTGCGCATCAAGATGCACGAGGACCCGCTCGCGCCGACGGAGTACGAGATGAAGAAGCTCCGCTTGCTGCGTCATATGACGATCCGGGTCGTGAGTCGAAGCGGCAAGGCGGGCCTGCCCGTGGGATTCGCCGAGATCACGCTGGCGGCCAAGCGCCGACGCAAGTGACGGGGTGATCCCGCCGTCGGTCAGAGTTCCTTGAGCCAGATGTTGCGGAACCGGATGACGTTCGGCTTGCCGTGGTCTTGCAGGCCGATGTGACCCTCGGGCGGACGGTCCTTGATGGCTGACTTGTCGAGCTTGACGTCGATGATCTGCTCACCGTTGAGATCTACCATCAGGTGATGACCGCGGCAGGTGACGATCATGCGGTTCCAAACGCCCGCGGGTCGCGACATGTTCTTGGTCGCGCCGACGGTTGAGATGATGCCGCCGTGGTCGTGCGGGGTCATCTTGCCCTTCTTCTTCCCCGTCGAGTCGAGGATCTGTGCCTCGATGCCGGTCGTCACAGGGCTCTTGATGTCTCCCACACGGAAGAACACTCCGCTGTTGCCCTTGGTGGGGTACGAGTACTCGAGGTCGAGGATGAAGTCCTTGTACTTCTTCTTGGTCCAAAGGTAGGAGGCGAACCGCTTCCAGCCTCGCTCGCCTTTGCGCGGTTCGATCCGCAGGACGCCACCTTCGGACGGGATCCAGTTTCCCTCGGTTGTCCAGCCGTCCAGGTTCTTGCCGTTGTAGAGCTTGGTCCAACCGGCCTTCTTGTCGCGAATCTCGCGGATGACGATGTTTCGCCATCGTGCTTCCAGTACTTCAGAACGATTCCCGCCGCTGTGCATCTGCAGCCCGATGAACCCACGCGGGTGCGAGGCATAGCGAGCTTCGTGCGTGAGGTCGGAGACCATGACGTCGTTGAGCCAGACCTTGATGTTGGCGCCGTTGGCGAGAACACGGTAGGAGTTCCACTTGTCGTTCTTGAAGTGCTCGTGCGAAGCCCGCTTGTCCTCGGGTGTCATCCAACCTCCCAAGCCTTCACCGTAGATGTAGCCCCCGATCCCGCCGCCGCGACCGGTGGCCACGATCTCGATCTGTGGTCCATTGACGTGGCCGGTCCTGCTGCCACGGGTCTGCGACCGGATCTGGCAGCCGGAGTTCAATCGCGTGCTCATCTTGATGTCGAACCACAGCTCGAAGTCCGAGTAGTCACGGTTCGTGCACAGGTACGAGTTCGGACTCCCCTTCTTCGTCCGGCCGAGGATCGCGCCGTCTTCGACCTCGTAGGTCGCGAAGCCGTTGCGCACGGTCCACCCATTCAGGGTCTTGCCGTCGAACAAGGGTGTCCACGGGGCCTTGACGGCTTTGGGCCGCGACGTGGGTTTGTTATTACGCTCGCCCTGCTGGCTGGCGACGTTGCCAGTGAGAGTGGTCAGAACAACGAGGAGCGAGATACGGTGCATGGGAGAGGTCCTTGGTACAGGAAACGGGACGCGATGATATACGTGCCGCGGCGCTAGCGAGTCAGCGTGCTGAGGAATTCGATGATGTCTCGAATCTCCTCCTTGGTCAGGATGCTGCCCATCGGGACCATCGCCGAGATCGGTTTGGATTGGCTCACGATGTCAGACTTCTTGATCCTTCGCGTCTTCTTCTCCATCTTGAGCGTCACGGATTTCTTGTCTGACTTGGTGAGGACACCGACCAGGTCCTCGCCGCCCTTCGTCTCGATCGCGACGGTTCCGTAGCCCTCGGTGATCTCGGAGCTGGGCGTGATGAGCGAACGCAGCAGATACGCGCGGTCCTTTTTGCCGATGTGGCGCAGACCTGGTCCGGTGGAGCCGCGATGATCCAACTGATGGCAACGAATGCACTGCGCGATGCCGTGGGTCTTGACCAACTCTTGACCCTTGTCCTTGTCACCGCCGTAGAGAGCGACCTTGAACCCAGCGAGTGGGTCACCACCGATCCCCTTCACGTAGCCCGCGTATGCGGTTGAGACTCCAGAATCCTTGGACTGCGCGCAGGCTTCGACAAGCTCCAGCCGACTCTCCTTGACGCCCGATCCTGCGATGAGTGCATTCAGACGCGTGACGAGCAAGTCACTGATTTCCTTGCTGCGGACGTTGCCGAGGTTCTTGTATGCGGCTTGCCGGTCAGGCACGTTCTTGGAGTTCAAGAACTCCATCAGGTAGACGAGACCAAGCTTCCTTTTGAGCAGCAGTGTCGCCTTCAGCGCCAGGGCGCGGATGGCAGGCTGTTTGTCCGTGATGAGCTTGCCGACGTTGTCGAGCAACAAGCCGGGGTTGTTCTTCAAGAGGTTGTTGATCGATGAGACGCGGAAGTCTGTCTGCAATCCAGGGTTCAGGATGACACCCAGCAGAACGTCCGAGTCCAACTTCAGCTTGTACTTCGATGCGAGGTCGATGGCCTTCGCCGCGACCGTGCCTTTCGCCGTCGTGAGCAACTTTGGAAGCTCGGCGTGGATGACGTCCGTGATGTCATCCCGCGTTCCGGGGTAGGCGCGGATCAAACCCACGACCCGGTCTACCTTGTGTGGTTTGTCCCAGACACCGAGCAGGTGCATGGCTTCGACGCGCCCCCTCTCGTGTTTGCCGATCGGTTCTTGGCAGTACGCCAACAGTCGTTTGGCGTGGCTCTTCTTGCCCAGGCGGAAGTTGGAGTTGATCACGCGCTGATGCGTGAGAGGAGTGTTCTCGTCCGTCAGCGAAGCGAGCCGGGCGGCGAGGTTGGCTTCGGACGAGACCATGCACAAGTCGTGGATGGCGCGTGCGGCCTCTTCGGCGACGAAGGCCTCACGATCGTCGAGCAGCATGCTGATCTTGGGATCCTTCCAACGTCTGAGCACGAGCAACATCGCCAGGCGCACGGCCTTGCTGTCGTGTTTCAGATTGTTGTAGACGAACTCCTTGGAGTCGATCCGGGCGATCGCATGGAGACCCGCATGACGCAGGAAGCAATCCTTGTCATCGTTCTCCACCAGCATCGTCAGGAGTGGGCCGAGAGCGTCCTTCGTCCCGAGCTTGCCGAGAGCCTCGGCAGCGAGGGATCGGACTCGGAGGTTCTCGTCCTCGAGTAGCGCGATCATCTTTTCGGAAGCCTCGCTGTACCTGGCTTCACCCAGGACGCGGAGGGTGTTGGCGCGCACCTCGGGATGACGGTCGTCCAAGAGGGCGACTACGCCATCCAGACGCTTCTTGTCTTGGCGTCCCAGTTGGCCCGTGCCCCAGATGCCGTGCAGTCGAGCCAGGACGTCTTCATGCGCGAGGGCCGTTTTCAGCAGTGCCTTGTGCCCTTCGTTCCCCCGTTCGGCCAACTCGTATTGGGCGCGAATCCGCACGCGCATGTCGACGTGGGCAAGAAGGTCCGTGAGTTTGCCAGTGCTCTGCTTGTGAAAGCCCGTCGCGAACAACTCCTTCGTCTCGTTCACGTAGAGTTTCGCGAGACCCTTGCTGTTGTGCACCGTGTAGATGTTCCCCTGATCGTTGACGGTCCAGCCGCCGAACCAATCGGCGATATACATCTTCCCGTCGTAGGAGAAATCGATGTCGGGCGTGGCGACGCCTCCCAGGAACTCCGCGTGCTCCGTGACCTTGAACCCGGCGCCGTTATTCTCGACCTTGAACGTGAAGATGCCGCTGCGACTCGCGCGACCGCGAAAGTCACAGACGTAGAACGCATTCGCGAGCGCGTCGCCCATCGCGCCGGTGGAATGGAAGACGAGGCCTGACGGTCCGCTGACCTTCGTTTTGCCATTGATGGTAAAGTCAGGGAGCGGGGGGAGAGCGTAGGCCGGGCGTCCCTTGTGTTGCGTGGCCCAGATCTTCTCGACCATCCACGGCACCTGGTTGTTCTGCTCGAGGATCTTGCTGGCACTGCGGAAGGTCGTCAGGTTCTGGAAGCCGCTGTGCCATCCGGACGTGCCACCCTCCAGGATGTAGACGACGCGGGCCTTGTCGCCGAGGTCGGCGTTGTTGTCCACGGTGAAGAGGTTGCCGAACTGGTCGAACGCCAGTTCCTGCGGGTTGCGCAACCCCTCGTGATAGATCTCGACATCACTGCCGTCAGGGTTGCAGCGGAAGACGGCGCCGGAGGCGGGGTTCTCGAAGTGACGACCCTCCTTGGTGGTGAAGTTGTAACCCCGGTCGCCGATCGACCAGTACAGCCTGCCATCGGGTCCCCAGGCCAGTCCGTGCATGTCGTGACCGGACAGACTGACGCGGACGCCGAAGCCGTCCTGAATGCTGCGCCGCTTGTCGGCGACGCCGTCAGAGTCCGTGTCTTCGAGGACCCAGACGTGGGGAATGCAAGTCAGGTAGACCTTCCCTTCCTTCGCGATCAGTCCGATCGCTGGCCCGTCGAGGGGATCGTTGAACTTGTCGGCGTAGACGACTCTGTGCTCGGCCATCCCATCACCGTCGCGATCCTCCAGAGTGATGATCCGCTCGGAGTACTTGGTGTAGTGACTGGCGGGATACTTGCTCTCCCACTTCTTGTACATCGCCAACCGGTCTTCGACCGTCTGACACGAGATGTCATCGAGAAACCAAAACTGCCGCTGGCGGTTGTCGTCGACTCCGCCGCGCTTCAGCCGGTGGTTCTCGGCCACGTAGAGTCGGTTTTGATCATCGAAGCAGATCGCGGCGGGGTCCTGGACCTGGTCCTTGTTCGCGAAGAGTCGGATCGTGAGGTTCTTCTTGTCGAACCGGAATCCCTTCACACGCTTGGCCGCGTCGCGCCAGGACTTCGCGTTCACTCCGGCCGGGATCGGTGGGGTGGTATCAGATTGAGGCGCCGGACAGGCCGACACAAGGAGGACGATTGAGAGCATGGTGTGAGGCTAGGTCAGGTCGCTGTGCATTTGAAGGGCCGGTATCCTTGGTAGGTTCGCGAGGGGGCCGGCCAGCCCGCTGACGTTCGCCGGGGAGGTTTGGTATGTCGACGTCCGGACGAGCGAAAGCTGTTGGTCAGCAGCGAGCTCATCGTCCGATGACCAGGCATGACCGTGAGTCGTGTTTGCTACTGGATCGTGATCGTCAGTCCCGCGGACGCGAAGAGCGGGACGTTGCACCCGGGCAACGATCGGATCGAGTGAGAGGCATCGGAACCTCCTGATCAGGGTCGGGCCGTTCTAGCCTCTCCCGGCGATCATTCGTTCTTGGCGCGATCGCGTTTCGGGCGGGACGCCGTCTGCGATACAGGATCTAATGACCGTCATGACATTGAAACTCCACAACTCGATGTGGCCCGGCCTCGTAGGCAAGGAGGAAGGCACCGATCATCCTCCCATCGGGCTCGATCGAATGGTCGAGATGACCGCCGCCGCGCAGGTTCGCGATTCCAAGTTCGATGGCGTCGACTGCTTCCTCTTCCATCCGCACACCGACCCCGACGCGTCCGATGACGAGCTCAAGGCGATGGCGGACAAGATCGCCAGCGCCGAACTCAAGATCGGGTCTCTCGTCGCGCCGATCTGGCCGGGCACGGTTGGTGACACCGCGTTCGGCACGAAGGAGCAGCAGGACAAGTTCCTGAAGGCCGTGGATACATCGTGTCGCATCGCCAAGGTCCTGGTCGATCACGGTATTCGTGAGTACGGCATCATCCGGATCGACTCCGCCGGTGGTCCGGAAGGCTGGCAGAAGGATCCGGTTGGCAACACGGCCAAGGTCGCGGACACATTCCGGAAGGCTGGTGAGATAGCCGCCGACTACGGGGAACGACTCGCTGCCGAAGGCGAGATTTGTTGGGGAGGTCTCCATTCGTGGAAGGCCATGCTCGACACCTTGGAGGCAACCGGAATGCCCGACACCGTCGGCTTCCAAGCGGACCTCGCCCACACGTATCTCTATCTGCTCGGCTACAACGATCCGGCGAGCGCGCTCCTCGAACCGGGCTACTCCGAAGACGAGTTCTGGGCCGCATACGAGACGATGACCGATGCCCTGAGGCCGTGGACGTTCGATGTGCACATCGCGCAGAACAACGGCGAGGTCCACGGGACGGGTTCCCACGACAAGACGGGGCGCCACTGCCCCGCTGACGATCCCGATGGCAAACTCGACATCGTGAAAGCGGCGACCTACTGGTTGAAGGACTTCGATCAGCGCGGGATCAAGCACATCTGTTGGGACGGTTGCATGTTTGACAACGCGCTGCTCGAATCGGGCCAGACCTGGAACACGATCCTCGACACGATGCTCCAGGTACGAGCCGCTGTCTAATCTCATCCATTCACTGCCATGAGCAACATCAGATTCGGATCCCAGGTCTACACCTGGTTCATGCAAGAAGGCGGCGCCGCCTACGACAACAAGCTGGATCACATGATCCGGATGTGCAAGAAGTCGGGGTTCGTCGGCATCGAGCCGATGGTTCTCACGCCGTTGGAGAACTACTGGCTCGGCGACCTGAAGGATCCGGCCAGGCTCAAGGATGTCCTCGGCGAGAACGACATCGAACTGGCTGCGTTTTCGCTGGTTTGCGGCTGGGATAACCCGACGGAGACCGACGAGGAGCGCGCGGCCGCGGACTACGCGATCGAAACCCTCAAGCTGTTCCCTGGCGCCAAGCTCTGCACTGTTCCCCTGCCGTCCAACCGCAAGAACCTCTGCGATCGCCGGATGAACCTGGCCAGGAACGTCAACGAGGTGAGTCGCCGCGCGGTCGCGGAAGGCCTCGAGTGCACGTTCCATCCCAACAGTCCGCCGGCATCCGTGGTACGCACCCCGACCGACTACGACGTGGTCCTCAACAGCATCGATCCCAGTCTCACCGGCTGGACACCGGACGTGGGCCACATCATTCGTGGTGGGATGGACGTCATCGCGTGCCTGGACAAGTGGCCGCACATGGTGAATCACATTCACTTCAAGGACTTCAGCGGCAACGGTCCCGAGCCGTGGGCCAAGATGGGCACCGGCAAACTCGACTTCCACCGGATAACCGAGTGGCTCGTCGCGCACGACTACCAGGGCTGGATCATCTGCGAGGACGAGTGCGAGGAAGCCATCGGCGATCCCGACGGCGTCACCCTTCAAAACGCGGAGTGGTGCAAGGCGAACTTGTACGACCTCGTCTAGTACGCAGCCTCGATGGAAAACCTCTGGAACGCGGACGATGCCGGAGCCATTCCGGAAGACCCGCATACACTCGGTGTTCGGATCGCGAGGTTGCTGGGACAGAGCGCGATTGCGCCCGGCGGAGGGTGCAGTGTTTCGGTCAAGTTGACCGAGGACGATTTTTTCGGCGACCCGGTCGACCTCTGCCGCGTCAGCGGTGACATCCATGACCTCGCCACCGTCGACGGTGACGATTTTGCTTCTCTTCGGCGCGACTCCCTCACGAAACTCCTGGCCGGCGATGCGTTGTCGGACGTCGATTGGATCGAGCAGATCCGGGCGGCCAAGACTCTGGTCGACGCGCCGGATCCGTGTGGCGACGCGCTGCTGCACGCACGGCTGCCGAATCGATTCGTCATTCTCGTCGACGCGAGCGCTGTCGTCGCCTTGACGAACCGCCCAGATGGGGAGGCGGAAGTTGGCCGGGTGTTCGGCGATCGGGTGCTGTTCATTCCATACGCGATGCCGGGGTTCGCGCTGGCGAAGGCCGTTCCTTTGGATCTCTCGAACGTGCATGCGCTGATCCTCGGTGGTCTGGGGATCGTCACCTTCCACGACGACGCGCAGCAGGCCTACGAGACGCTGGTCGAGTTGGTGACCATGGCGGAAGAGCGCGTGTCCGTCGACCAGGCGAGTGACGTCGCGAAAGCGCCAGAGGATCTCGAGCTCCTCGCCGAACTCCGCGCTGCCGTCGCCGCGCAGCGGGGGCACACCGTCGTCTGCAGCTTCGACGCTTCCCCCGAAGCGATCGCCTATAGCTCGCGCGAGGACATCGACGAACTCGCGGTGCGCGGTCCGCTCACGCCGCGGCATGCCGTGCACACGCCGGCGGTGGTCGGTGACGACATTTCGGCCGGCCTGTCGCACTTCGCGGAGATCAGCAACGCCTGGTTCGAACAGCACGCCGGGCCGGAGCACGTCATGCACGCGGCGCCGAGCACCGTGGTGTGGAAGAACCGGGGCATCGTCTCGTTCGGGTGCAGCGCCGAGGAAGCGCAACGCGTCGCGGACATTGCGCGCCATGCGAGCGACACCATCCAGTGTGTCGAAGCGAAGAGCGCGTGGACGCCTGTCGCGGCGGCAGACGTCTTCGCGGTCGTGTTCCGCCAGCTCGCAGAAGAGCCCTTGACTCCGACTCCGGTCCACCTTGGGAAGGTAGCGGTCGTAACCGGCGCGGCGGCGGGCATCGGTCTCGCCTCGGCGCAGGCTCTCGCCGAAGACGGCGCCACGGTCATCGGTCTCGACATCCATCCGGACATCGTCGAATCGATGGGTGGCCTCGGCGGCACCGGCCTCGTCGTGGACCTCACGAGCGACGAACAGATCATCGAAGCGCTGCACACCGTCGTCCGGACTCACGGCGGCCTCGACATCCTCGTCAGCAACGCCGGCATCTTCACGGCCGGCTCGCACCTCGAGGACCTGGAACCGGACGATTGGGACCGGTCCATGGCGGTAAACCTCACTTCCCATCAGCGATTGCTGAAGCACGCGATTCCGTATCTCAAGCACGGGATCGATGCGGCGATCGTGATCATGGGTTCTCGAAACGTGAACGCGCCCGGCGCCGGTGCGGCGAGTTACTCCTGCGCCAAGGCCGCACTCACCCAGCTCTGTCGGATCGCCGCGCTCGAACTCGCTTCTGACGGCGTTCGCGTCAACATCGTCCACCCGGACGCCGTCTTCGACACCAAGCTGTGGACTCCCGAAGCCCTGCAACGCTCGGCCGATCGCTACGGCATGAGCGTCGAGGAGTACAAGTCCCGCAACCTGATGAAGACGGAGATCCGCTCCAAGAACGTTGGCGTGATGGTGTCGGCAGTGGCCGGCGCTCCCTTCGCCAAGACGACTGGCGCGCAGATTCCCATCGACGGCGGCAACGACCGCATCATCTGACCGCAGACTGCAAATGAGCCACTTCAAGCCAAAGCTCGTGAACGATCCGTCCGAAGTGGCGGATGAACTCTTCGATGGCCTCATCGCCGCATCGAATGGTCGGTGCTACAAGGTCGGTGTCCGTTCCATCGTCAAGAACGACATTGCCGACGGAAAGGTAGCTCTCCTGGTCGGTGGGGGAGCGGGCCACGAACCCATCTACCACGGACTCGTCGGCACCAACATGGCGGACGGCGCGGCTTGCGGTGACATCTTCGCTGCCCCGGCACCCAACATCGTCCACAAGGCCGCGACGGCCGTCGACCGCGACAACGGCGTGCTCTTCCTCTACGGCAACTACGCCGGCGACGTGATGAACTTCGACCTGGGTGCGGAGCTCGCCGCAGCGGAGGGCGTGAACATCCAGACCGTGTTGATCGCGGACGACGTGGCCGCGGCGCCGCCGGACCGGAAGCAGGATCGCCGAGGCATCGCGGGTTTGATTCCCATCGTCAAGATCGTCGCCGCCGCTTCGCAGACCGCTCAGAATCTCGACGAACTCGCCGGCACGGCGAGGAAGGCTTGCCTGCAGACGCGCTCCATCGGCGCCGCCATGTCTCCGGGCTCGATCCCGGCGACGGGGCAGCCGACTTTCGAACTCGACGACGGCCTCATCGGTCTCGGCATGGGTATCCACGGCGAGGCGGGGGTTCGGAACATCCCGATGACCACCGCGGATGAGCTCACGCCGATGATGCTCGACCTACTGTTCGAGGACTTCGAGAACGACGCCGAAGTGGATGCGCTCACAGCGGGCGACGAGATCCTGTTCTTCATCAACAGTCTTGGCGCCACAACGATGATGGAGTGCCTGATCTGCATGAGGAAGGCGACCGAGTACTTCCAGTCGAAGGGCATCGAGATTTTTGACGTCATCGTCGGGCCCCTGGTCACCTGTCAGGAGATGGCGGGGATCTCGTTCAGCATCACGCGCGTGGATGACGAGCTGAAACGCCACTGGAGTCTGCCGTGCCAATCCGTGGGCTACAGCAAGATGGCTGGCCCCGACCCCGTCGATACTCTCGCCGCGTCGGATCACGCGAGCTCCGCGAAGACGACGAATACCGGTGCTCGTGTGGTCACGACGGGTGCTGAACTCGAACTCTCCAAGTCCTCCGAAGGCCTCACGCTCGACGAAACCCGTGCGATGGTCCTGGCCGTGGCCAACGCGATCATCGACGCCGAGCCCATACTCAGCGATGCAGACCGCGCGCTCGGCGATGGCGATCACGGCGTGGGCATGCAGCGCGGCTTTCGCGCCTTGATCGCGGCGGTCGAAGCCGGGAATCCAACGGAGCTCCGTGAGCTGTATCAGATTGCGGGCAACGCGCTCCTTACGACCATGGGTGGCGCGTCGGGCGTTGTGTTCGGCTTGCTGTTCCTGGTCGGTGGCAAGACTCTTCACGGGGCCACGCACTTTGGCTCGCACGAACTCTCCCACCTCCTCAATCAGGCATTGGGCGACGTGATGAAGCGGGGCGGCGCCAAGCCCGGTGACAAGACCATGATCGACGCCCTCGCCCCAGCTGCCGCTGCAGCGATTGCCTCGATTGAAGCACCACTGAGTGAGTCCATCGTCGCTGTCGCGTCTGCCGCTGATGCGGGCAAGGAAGCATCCAGGGACATGATCGCCAGCATGGGGCGCGCGAGGGTTCTCGGGGACAGGTCCCTGGGACTGCCCGATGCGGGGGCCATCTCGGTCAGCATCATTCTCGCCACGATGCGGGACTCGATCGTTTCCTGACGGCCTGCGCGAATAACCTGGACACTTCATCGCGACGCACGCGATTGAACGTTCCCATACAAAGTAAACTGAAGGCTCGTCCGATCGCCCCACGATGGAGTTTCAGCTGACCGCCGTCGTCGTTTCATCCGCTCTCCTCCTGACGCCGGTCACGTCGTCCCCGTGTGCACGGTTGTCTCCCAGGAAGCGAAGAAGCCGTGGGAGCCTGGCTCCGCGAGATTGTCTATCGCGTCACGAGCATCGATCCGAGCGGTCTGTGGCTGGAGATCCAACCCTTCGATCCCGGTATATCTCGCGCCGAGGAGCCAAAGCGCAAGGACACGCTCGCGGCTACCGCAGCGTGGCGGAAATGGCGAAATTCTTCGCGGGGTCGAAGTAGCTCGCGTATCGGGAACGACTCCTGGCCCGTGCGACGGGGCCTTGCGACTCTGACGACCGCAAAGAGAGTGGCTCGACTTGTGGGCTCGTTCTGTCCATGGGATTGCGGGCCTCGAACCCTGTGGGATATCGTGTACGGGTTGCTCCTGCCATGGATTCCTAGAATTTGACCCGTATGAAGCTTCATACCATCGCGTTCTCGATCACCGCACTCTTCCTTGCGAGTGCCGTGGTTTCACAATCTCCGAACGACATCGCGCCAACCCCTCAGAGCACGCAAGTGCCTGGGAGTGGGCACGGACTCCCAGGCCAGAAGGCCGGAACGGAGCAGTGGCTCGTGCAGTTCAAGAAACGCAGCTTCAACCTGCTGGAGTTCCGCAAGGCGATGTATGCGAACCGCCCGTGGAAGGACGTGAAGCCGATCCTCGACAAGATCCGCGCCCAAATGCTGGTCGATCAGGCGCCGTTGAATGAAGCAGTCGAAAAGCTCGGTGGCCGGGTCTACATCCAGTACTGGATCGTGAACGCCGCAGCCGTAGAGATCCCGCACGCGAAGCTCGCGGAACTGCGGAAACTCGCGAACGTGACGCGCGTGGATCCGAACCTGCCGTGCATGCCGGCGATCAAGATCGCGACCAATGGCGTGAATCACAACTCGGACGCCGTCAACCTTCTCGGCTTCAAGGGCAAGGGAGTCGCGACAGCGATCGTCGACACGGGGCTGGACAGTTTGTGCGGCACCAAGGGGAGACCACACCGGACCTTCTATGAAGACGGTAATCTGTCGAAGCGCAACCGCCTTCTCGCGAATCTCGCAGCCGGTTCGATGCCGGCGGACAACGCTCACTCGCACGGGACAGGTGTGGCTGGCATCGTCGCCGGTGGCAATTGGGGTACGACGAATGCCGACCACGGCCACGCCCCGCACGCGGACTTCGTTGGCTACTCGATTTCGAACAGTAGCGGTGGGAATTCGAGTTTAGCAACCATGGCCAAGGCCTGGCAGTGGGTCGCTCGTGACGCAGCGAAGTACAACATCAAGACTGCCAACAACAGCTACCACGGATCGCCGGACCCGCTGAACGTCAGCCAGCAAGCGCTCGACTCCGCAGCCTTGAACGCGGACGTGATGATCGTGGTCGCGGCGGGCAATACCGGGGCCAGAACAACGAGTAGCCTTTCTTGCGCGAACGGCTTGGCGGTTGCCGCCGTCAACGCGACGACTCACGCGGTGGCTTCGTTCTCCGCGCGCGGTCCGATGGCCGGAGACACGCAGCGATTCTATCCCGACATCGCAGCTTGTGGAGTAGGTACAATCATGCCGAGGAACGACTCGACGAACGCGAACTACATCGGGTCGGGCACGTCGATGGCATCACCCCAGGTGTGCGGCGCAGCGACGCTCATTCGTGCTCAGGTCACGACGCTCAAGGCGGACGAGACCAAGGCCATCCTTCTCGCGGCCGCGTTCGACATCAGTGACAAGAACAAGACCGCGCCGTACAACACGCGCAACGCGTACGGTCTCGGTCTCCTCAAGGACGACGCAGCGATGAAGCTGGCGCGCAACAGCTCCGGTCACGGTCGCGCCACCGTTACGACGGCGTCGAAGACCTGGCAGAAGTCGGTTGCCGTCACAAAGGGCAAGACCTATCGCGCCGTCGCAGCCTGGATGCGGCAGACCATGACTTCCAAGTTGTGGTCGAACCTCGACGTCGAGATCCTCAGCGGGACCACGGTCATCGCGAGATCCAACACGCCGCGCAACCTGTACGAAGGCGCGATCTTCCTCGCGCCCGCTACCGGCAACGTGACCTTCCGCGTCACGGGAACCTTCATCGAACTCGGCAAGCAGGAGTTCGCATGGGCGTTCACCGAGGGTTTCGGCCCGCCGGTCCAATCGGAGTACAGCACGTTCGGAAGCGCTTGCAACAGCGGTCCGCAGGGCTGCACGCAGTGCGACTCGAGGAACTGGACTCAGAAACTCGCCGCGAAGACGACGACTGCGACCAAGATCGGAATCCTCGGGTACGGGTACCCGCAGATGAACCCCTGCGGCATCGACCTCTACGCGAGCGCCCGTAGTTCCGCCGTGGACGTGACGATCGCGATCCAGGAGTACGACTCGTCGACCGGGCGCCCCGGGAAGGTCCTCGCGAGCGGCAAGGTTCGCATCGGCACCACCGCTGGAACCTACCACGCGAAGTTGAGTCCCAACATCACGCTCAAGGGTGGAGGGGTTTTCTTCGTCACCTTCGATAACTCGGAGAAGCTCAATCTGCCCGTCGCTTCGTCCGGCGCTACGATCGCCCACGCCGAGTTCAACGGCAGTTGGAGTGGGATCATCGCCAACACCGCTTGGCAGTACCGGTTCCACTGTGATCGGGGTCTGATGCCGCCGGTTCTCTCCGCGGCAGGAAAGCCCACGCTCGGAACGTCCATCAACGTCAACCTCTCCGATGCCCCGGGTTCGGTACCGGCGATCTTCGTTCTCGGTGCTTCGAACACGAAGTGGGGTACGATCAACCTGCCGCTGACGTATGCGGCGCCGTGCCAACTCCTCGTTTCGCCGGACATCGTGACGCAGCTGACGACCAGCGCTCTTGGCACAGCGACGGTCAAGCTCACGGTACCCAACCAGAACAGCGTCATCGGATTCCTGATCTTCAACCAGTACTTGATCTCCGATGCGACGAGACCGCTCGGGGTGATCGTCAGCAACGGCGGCCAGGGCAAGGTCGGCCAGTACTAGGTTCTCGGCGTGATCAATGGCCGGGCACGGGGTCGCGAAGACCCCGTGCCCGGCTTTGTTCTTGGCGGGCCAACGCAAAAGGCCCCGGACCCGAGAGGTCCGAGGCCTTCATGTGCGAAGACATCGTCCGCGAATCGCGGACGAGCGGCTAGTTAGCCACGCCGGCGACGACGCTCGCCGCCACTGTTGTCGCCACCGTCGCCACCGCGACGACGACGACGCTCGCCGCCATCTCCGTCACCGCTGTCGCCACCGCGACGACGACGACCACCCTGGTCGCCGCCCCGGCTGCTGCCGCCGACCTCGATGCTGTCGATGACCTTCTGCGCTTCCTTCATCTTGCCGTCGTCGACGAGATCCTGGATCTTGTCGAGCTTGGCTTCGAGCTTGTCGGCCTGGTCGGCCTGACCACGCTGTGCCATCGAGTCGACGAGACGCTCGGCGCTGTTCACCATGGTCTCGACGGCCTTCTTGGCGTCTTCCTGGCTCATCTCAGCGATGTTCGGCTTCGTCAGGCCACGGCTTCGACTGCCACCGCGTCCGAATCCACCGCGACTGCCACCGAAGCCACCACCGCGACCACCGCCGCTGAAGCGAGCCATCAGCAAGGCGCGCTGGCCGCCGAGGCGATTGATCGCACCTTCGAGGCGCGTCTTTAGACGGCCTTCGGCGTTCTCGTGCTTCGCCATGAGCGTGTCGATCATGGCCTGGTTCGGATTCTCTGCCTGGTCGCCGCCACCGCGGCCACCGCGGCCACGACCGAAGCCGCGGAGCAGGCCGTTCGCGATACCGCCATCGGCGTCCTTGGCCTCGGCTGCAGCCATCAGCTTGTCGTGTGTCTTGGCGAAGGCTTCCGCCTTCTTCACTTTGCCGGTCGAGTAGATCAGGACGACACAGTTCGCCGCGGCGCGACCCGCGAGCTTGTGATCCTTGTTGGATGCGATGAACGCGGTGTAGAGTTCGATCGCCTTCGCGGTCGACTTCTTGTTCTTGGCTTCTGCCTTGTCCAGGTAGTAGGCCTTGTAGAAGGCAGCTTCGCTGGCCTTGCTGGTTTCGGTCGCGTCCTGAGCCATCAATGGCAAGGCGAGCGATACGACGATGAGACTGCTGCGAACGAACATGTGAGTTGACCTCTTTCTTGGGGGAGACTCTTCGTAGGGAGTTATTGGGGAGCCGAGTATGCCGCCGAGACGGGGGATTCGTCGACCTCCTGGGCGTAATGGTGATGTCACACGCGTCGAAAGGGCCGGAAACGGGCTCCTAATGTGCCTTCGTGGGACGAACTCGATACGGCGGAACTGTCGCCGTGCCGTTGGATTGGGACGGTTCACGGGGTAGGCGACCGCGCTCGCTGCCCCGGGAGGGCGAACCGGCTCTTCTCACGGTCTCGTGGCGAGATGGTACACGCAACTCGGGGGGGGCCGGGACGCTTCGGAAAGAGGTACTGCCGGGCCGTCCCGTAGCGCCCACCGCCCTTGGCTCGAAAGACGTCGTCTTTGCCCCCTCCCGGGGTCGGCGATGGACGTCGGGCTCACGCCGTCCGAACCCCGGCTGTAGAGATCGAAGTCGGTATTGAGTGACGCGTTCGAGCGTCAGAACGATCCAGACTGTCTAGTTTCGCCTCGCCCAGGCGAGGTGTTCGTGGAGGAACGCGAACGTGCCCACGCCGTGGATCTTGGCCCTTGCCCCACTCGCCGACTGCGGTGATCACGCGACGACCGTCTTTCTTGTCGGTGGGCCGCTCGAGAATGGCACGCGCTCCGAACGCTACCGGCCAAAACACCCTGGCGCGGGGATTCGGCGGATCCCCGCGCTAAGCTCTGGGCATGGCAGTCGTCGTCTACGGGTTCGAGACATCGAACAACATGAAGGTCCGCGTGGCTCTCGGCTACAAGGGCATCGACTACGAGTTTCGAACCGTCGACCGGGAGGACCGCGAAGAGCTCGTGCGAGTCTCCGGTCAATACCTGACGCCCGCGCTGGCGCACGACGATCAGGTCGTCTTCGACTCGGGAGCGATCCTCCGTTACCTCGACACGAGCTTCCCCGACACGCCGAAGCTCTTCGGCGGCAGCCACGCGGAGCAGTGGGCGATCGAGGACTGGGAACTCTTCGCCCGCGCGACACTCGCCGGCCCGATGATGGAGGTCGTGCACCGCAGGATGTGCGGCGATGAAGTCGACGCGGCACGGTTCGATCGCTGCGCGGGCCAGTTTGCCGAGGCCGTCGCCAAGCTGGCGGACGGGCTGTCCGATCGCGAATGGCTCGTCGGTGACCGCATGTCCGCGGCGGACATCACCGCCGCGTGCGTGATGCACCGGGTTCGCAGTGCCGAGCTGTTCCCCATGCCGGCGTCTGCCGACTCGCTCTCGATCTGGATCGAGCGCGTGATGCACTACGACCGGCCATCCTGACCGGGCGACTGATCGCGGTGTTCGATCACGCAGTTGGGGTTTGCTTCTGCGATGCGCCAAGGACTCGAAGACGTCTTCTGCGCGCACCATGCATCGGAACCGGAACTCGGCTGTGGGTTGATCGGTCTCCGAAGGGGTCATCGTTTGATCCGAAACACAGACACGACGGGGCGGTGGTCCGAAGTCTCGATGGGTATGACTCGATGGTCGATCAGCGTCCAGTCCTTTGGCGCGAACACGTAGTCGATGCGGCGGTCGGGGTCATCGGATGGAAACGTTTCAGGTCCGTTCAGGGCTCCCGAGAATCGTCCACTGCGCAGCACGGCCGCGAGGGAGTCGCCCTGCGGTTCTGCGTTGAAGTCTCCCGCGAGGAGAGTCTCGCGGCGCTCCGAGTAAGCGAGGATCTGCTGGGTCTGGCGGTGGTTGTTCTCGAGGTCGAATGAGTCCGTGTGCACCGCTCCGAGCAGCACTTCGACTTCCCCCAGGCTGGCCGTGCACCACAACATTCGCCGATTGTTCCGCGTGAAGAAGAGCGAACGCCGTCCAGCGAGATCGGGGTTCGCGACGGGCTGTAGTGGAACCTTGCTGAGGATCGCATTGCCGCCAACGATGCGGAGGAACGGCAGCCCATAGTTGAAGTTCTCTCCGAAAGCCCAGTGCGTCATGCCCGTTTCGCGTGCGAGGTACTGGACCTGGTCGACGTTGCACAACGTGCACTCTGTGACGACCTCCGACAGGAATACGAGGTCAGGATCTTCCCCGCGAATCAACCTGGCCATCTCGGCGAGCCGACTCTCGACGTCGGCCGTCGAGACGAAACTCAGCCCGCCGTTGTGCATGAAGCATTTCGCGATATTCCACGCGAAGACCTTGACCTCGTTCCCCGTCCTACGTGGCGCAGCCTTACCGTCGATGCGCCCTCCCGTCGGTTGCTCGCCGTTCGCGAGAAACGCTCCGTTCAGCACGAAGAGTCCGAATCCGAGAGTGACGCCTGCGATGAGTCCGAGGAACACGCGGCGCCAAGCTCTTCGCTTGCGTGGTTTCGACTCGGGCTCCATCACCCGAGATCATATCTCGACGTGCGCAGCCCACACATGCGTATCGCCTAGGGGCAGATGATGGTCAGCGCGTTGCTCGTGCCGGGTAGCGACACGCACGTCCGCTCTGCGCCGAAAATGACCACCCCCGTGCCACTGTTGGCGCCACTCGTTCCCGCGATCCGCGTCGACCAGGTCGCGCTGATCTGGGCGGGCGTGGCGCTGGCCATCGCGAGGGTGGCGGAGAAGAGGACGGGGATGCTGATGCAAGGATTCATGGGGCCTCGGAGGTATGGTTTGGTAGGTAAGGCGAGAAGCCGCCTGACCCGCCAGAAAAACCGGGACGACTCCAAGTCCTGGCCGAGGAGGACTTCCCGTCGTCGGTTTTTGCGTCCGGGGGGCGGCCCCGGTAGCCTGCCCTCCCGATGGGCGTGATAGGTGGTGGCAACGGGCGGGCAGCACGGTGGGTGACCGTCACGGTGCTGCTCCTTTCCGTGGTCGGGTTTCTTCCATCCGTAACGAACGGGCTCGCGATGGACGACGATCCACTCGCGAGTGGATGGTCGGTGAAGATCCCCGGACGACAAGACCCCGTCGTCGGCGAGCTGACTGTGAACGCAGGAAGTCTGCTGACCGCCCACGCGACGGCGGAGTCCAACGTCCTAGTCCATGGCAATCTGTCCGCAAACCGCAGCGCCTTGCTACGATCCGGCCTCACGGTCCTGTCGAATACTTCTTTGACGGCTGCGGACTCGTCGCGCCCGGCTTGCGAGGTGTACAACGCGACGGCTGGGTACAACTTCACGTCGTTC
>PVBE010669554.1_pt1 | contig 19884 bp, 17 predicted proteins | sample 1631181 | NCBI WGS metagenome assembly PVBE01 (sample SAMN08397723, study PRJNA350692) | Marine metagenome, whole genome shotgun sequencing project. | isolation source: water | place: Pacific Ocean | collected 2012-04 | reverse complement strand
ATCAGCAATAGAAAATGTAGCGACCGCTTCAGTCAATTCAATTTTAGTAATATTGTCTGAAAAATAGACCAAAATACGACTTCCTTCAACATGGGGCCGCGCCAAATTGAGGGCGTAATCCACCCCTCTCGGCTCTTCTTCAATCACATAGTGAATATTTTCTCCAGGCAAACCAGTGCCTACATGTTGTGCGATTTGACCGATGAACTGATTTCCAATAATTGTGATATCACGAATTCCAGCTCTACGGATGGTTGCCAATGCATAATCGATAACAGGCCTTTTGTACAAAGGGAGGAGAGTCTTGTGTGTATATCGGGTAAAGGGATACAGTCTAGATCCGTGGCCACCTGCTACAAGTATTGCTTTCAAATTATTACCTCCATTATCAAAATTGATTGGGCGAACCCACTGCATTGGCTTTCCAGCCCATCTCTCGCATCGAGCTCAAGTCGAGCACTCGGCGACCGTCATAGAGAATTGGAGTACGCATGCGTGCACACAGACCTTGCCAATCGAGGTCCTTGCATTCTGGATGAGCAGTGGCCAGCACCACCATGTCAAACCCACTCGCAGTCTCAACGTCATCAATGACTTCGATCCCATCAGGGATATCATCGGCTGAAAGGTAAGGATCCCATGTTGAAACTTTGACCCCTGCTTCAATCAGATTCTCAGCCAAAGGATCGGCTGGAGTCTCTCGAGCATCACCCACACCGGCCTTGTAAGACCAACCGAGGAACAGGACTCGACCATCATCTGCAGGAACGCCTGCACGATAGAGCAATTCTCGAAGAACACCAGACACGTGCCGTGGCATCATTCGATTCACGGCTCTTGCTGCCGTAATCAGTTCAGCCGGGACACCGACTTCCTGTGCTCTTTGCATCATGTAGTATGGATCAACAGGGATACAATGTCCACCGACACCAATCCCTGGCGTGTATCTATGGAAATTCCATTTGGTCGCTGCCGCTGACAGAACATCCTCAACATCCAAATCCAGTTCAGGAAAAATTTGCGCCAATTCATTGACCAAAGCGATGTTAATATCGCGCTGAACATTTTCGATGACCTTGGTGGCCTCAGCAACTTCGACCTTGCCAACATAGCGAACATCTTCGACAGTTAATCTACGATAGAGGTGGACAAGACTTTCTCCCACTTCTGGGTTTGAACAACCAATCACACGTGCCACTTGACGAACACCATGATTCGGGTCGCCTGGATTGAATCTCTCTGGACAATAAGCCACTTCGATGTCTTCACCCTCAACAAGTCCCATTTCATCCAGAAGCGGAAGCCAAGTGCTTGTAGTAACCCCTGGATAGACAGTGCTTTCGAGAATCACAACCTTTCGGCTCCCCTTCCCCGCCGCTTCAAACACAGCACGACCAGCACTTTCAACATAGGAAAGGTCAGGCTTGAGGTCATCGGAAACAGGTGTTGGGACAGTCACAATCAGGACATCACAAGCAGCTGTTGCTTCTGCAGTGCTACGGGTAATCGTCCACCGTTCTGAGTTGGGAACTGGAATCATATCATCAAGATCAGGATCGCCTAGCGGATTACGACCTTCGTGCAACGCATTTACAATCCGCTCTGAAAGGTCAACCCCCCACACATTGAATCCAGCATCACGAAACCCAATTGCGGTTGGAAGACCAACATAACCAAGTCCAATAATGCCGACATTCAAGTCGCCAGAATCCGCCCTATTGGCGAAGGAGGCATCCCATCCCATGATTTTACGGCCTAACTCTTGCTTCATGAAGCCCTCGGTTGACCAAATGCATCAAAGAACGCCGCCCGTAGGGCGGCTCATGCGCGTTTTTGTGACGGGTGGTGCCGGTTTCATTGGTTCACACGTTTGCGAAAAATTGCAACAAGAGGGCATTACCACGGTCCTGTTTGACAATTTGTCCACAGGCGCCAATCAAATCGAAGGTGTACAAACCATTGAAGGTGATGTGAGAAATTTCGATGAAGTTCTCTCCGCAATGGAGGATTGTACCCATATTGCCCATCTGGCAGCGTTGGCATCAGTTCCGGCATCAATTGAAAACCCGGCACTTTCAGAGGCAATCAACTTGCAGGGGACCATCAATGTCATCAAGGCTGCCAAACAAGTGGGCATCAAGCGAATTGTGTTTTCCAGTACAGCAGCCATCTATGGCAATGCAACAGAAATGCCAGTCACTGAAGAAACCATGGCAAATTGCCAATCTCCGTATGCCGAAGATAAATTGGCTGCCGAAGTCGCAATTTTCCATTCTGGAATCGAAGCAATATCATTGCGCTATTTCAATGTCCACGGGCCTCGTCAGAATCCCAACGGCGCCTATGCTGCCGTCATTCCCTCTTTCATCCAGATGTTAATGGAGGGAAAATCTCCAACAATTTTTGGAACGGGCGTAGCAACGCGAGATTTTGTTAGTGTTACTGATGTGGCTGCATTGAATTTTGCAGCATTGGTGACAGAAAACCCGGCAGCGTTGGGTGAAGTGTTCAATGTTGCTTCGGGTACAACAATATCTGTGATCGAATTATTCACAACCTTACGTGGCTTACTAGGGGAAAAAGAATCTGAAATCACACTAATCGAACCTATCTTTTCGCCCGTACGCGAAGGTGACATTCTCCATTCTTCAGCATCGATCGACAAAGCAAGGAAACTTCTCAAATTCAATCCAGAGACGGATCCTCATCTTGCTCTTGCTGCGACGGTGGAGGCGTATTGGGCGGAGCGCGAGTAGGCGCATTTGGGAACCCCCCTCCTTCACCGAAATCATGACCTTGGGCGACCAAATCACCTAGTTTTTCGACACCAGCTTCAATGAGGTCGGGATCAGACCTTTCTGCAGATTCCCACGATTCCTGTGATTTTTTATCTCGAGCCAACTTCGCTTCTTCAATTAATTTTTCACCTTTTGTCAATTCACCTTCAAGGTCATCAAATTCAGGTCGCGGCGTCATTGCATCAATTCGTGGCATATTCGAATCAATGGTATCTGCTCCAGAACCTTCAGCAGGGCCCTTTGGATCCCTCCCTCGTGTTTTGTAGACCACACGCCCCCACTTGTCCTTCTCTTTGGAAAGCACACCACCTTCATTGGGTCGCATCAAAACATCAAGAATATCCGATCCCCCTGGCATACCAAGGACACGGGCCGCTACCCCTCTCCCCTCCTCCAATAGTAAGGGAGCGATATCGAATCCTTCCAACAACGCATCTCGGATCTGATGAAAGCGTTGGTTTCCAGAAATTCGCCCGAATAGGCTACCGATGATGAAGGTGAAACTCAAAGTCAATATGGATTCAGGTGCAGATAGAGGGAGTTTAAACAAATAGAGAAGGCCAATCGCAATGATTAATCCAAGGGGAATCCAAATTACAGTTCGTTGAAAAATAAGATCCTTGCGAAGTCGTTCCATGTCTTCTGATTCAAGCGGCGCTGCGCCAACCCACGCCAAATCTTCACTTGTCACAAAGCGTCCTAGGCGAAATCAGCGTTGAAGGCTTCTATCCAATCATCATCATCATTGCTAATTTTCAAGGACCTGATTAGATCCAAATGTGGAATTTTAGGTACTTTTCGGGATGGCCGTTCAGAAACGACAGGAACCTTGAGGTTGCGTTCTACATTTTCCGAACTACTCACGACCACAGAATCTTGTACAGAAACATTGGATGTTCGAGGTTCAAGTGCCAATCGATGTAGTAAATCCCCCATTGTCCGCTGCATTTCTCGACTTTGTTCTGCAAATGCTTCTGTCAACCTTCCACTTTCATCTGCTAGTTTTCGTTGTGCTTGATGTGCTTGATTTGATTGTGACCCTAGTACTTGTTGCATGGTATGTAGCATTTCATCCCAACGCCGATTGACATCTTCGGTTCTTTCTTCAAATTGCGCCAACATCAACTCTTGCGACTCGATTAGTTTCTGTGCTTGTTCCATTGCACGTGCCTGTGCCTGCAATGTTTCTCGTTGGCTTTGAATTAATTTACGCGCCTCGGGGGCACCCACTGAATCCCGCCGTTCTAGTTCAGAACGTACTGATGACAACTCATGATTTTGATTGTGCATATGTTGATTCAATCGTCCAATATACGAATTTGTATTTTTCAATCGTAAATATTGTCCATTGATTACATTGCGAAGTTTTCGTTTTTCAGAACCATTTCTTGCCGATTCAAACACAAATACAACAAAGATTCCGACAATGGCACCGAGGACCATTTCTTCAATTATTATTGTCAGCCATACTCCGGCTGCGAGGCCCGCTAAGACAGATACTAGTCGTGACATCCCAATCAATATGTTCTGACACAGGTCCCCTTTAGGGAGAATCGTGGGGTGTCCCGGGGACCCATACTCAATCAAGAACGAATTCATTTTGATTAATTTCAATGACGCTGCCTTGTTCGAGCAACCATTCAAGAGCTTCTACAAGTTCTTCAGATTCAATTCCACGAGGGATAAGAGCCAATCCCAACGCCTCCAAGGTAACTGGCAATTGCCCATCCACCTCTTTTTGTTCCAAATGTACCAAAATGGTCTGTGCACATATTGCTAGAAGCGGGTCATCCCCTATTCCATCTGGAAGATAATTTAGGTGGGCAGATGCGGGATGAGGTTCCCAATCCTCTTCAAATCCATCACCCTCATCCTCAATGACGGGTGAGTTGGAGTCGAATGCATCGAATAAATTGCATTGTCGGGTACCATTTTCATCTAGTTCAATGTCACGGCCAATTCTGTTTGCAAGGGCCTCCAATCTAGCAATTCGTTGTTCTAATCTCATTTTTTCTCGACCTAGATTAGCATTGATGATTTTCATTTCTTCATTTGCTCGTTCGGTTAGCCATTCATACATATCCCAATCTGGATCAAGGCGGAGCATGGTATCCCACAAGCGCTGTAATTCATCGGGCAGGGTCGAGGCATCTAACCGGGGGCGCTCATCATTATCAGATGGGTTTACTGACATCTTCGTGAAGGGTGTAATGACGGTACATGAAGAGTTCGTTTGCACACTGACTTTTACGACTGGACAAACGTATGCACTCCTTCATGTAGGGGGAGTGATTGGCGAGAGACATGACGTCCTATGCTTTGGCCCTCCTTCCCGGTGACGGGATTGGCCGAGATGTCATGCTTGAGGCTGAAAAAGTCCTCAATGCCATTGAACAACTCACCCCGCTTTCATTTGATATCAATAAGATTCCTTGTGGAGGTAAACACTACCTCGAAACCGGTGAAGAATGGCCGGCGGGTAGTTTTGAGTTCTGTAGAGATCAGGCAGATGCAATATTGCTTGGAGCCATTGGATGGCCAGGCGCTACTACTGAAGATGGAGATTTGGCCGGTGGTTCGGTCATCCTTGGCTTACGTAGCGGTTTGGACCTATATGCAAATGTCCGTCCAATTCGATTGTATGATGGCGTTCGTCACAAAATCCATGGTGAATTCAAACAAGTTTGGGAACCTGGAATGGTAGATTTACTAATCATTCGAGAAAATACAGAAGGCCTCTACCATTCACTACTACGTCGTTCAGCCGACAAAGCACAAGGCCGAGACGCATGGGAACCAGACACAATGACATTCCCTGGACTTGAAGGCGAGGTAGCGTGGGACCCCAGACCGATTTCTAGAGAAGGTAGTGAACGCGTAATTCGATTTGCCTTTGAAGCCGCCCAGCGTCGAAATGGTGCTCCAGGGGATGGTGCAAGACGTGTCACTTGTGTAGACAAATCAAATGTCACTCGAGGCTGTCAACTTTTCAATCAAATTTACCACGAGATTGCAGCAGGGTATCCAGACACAGAAACGGATCATGCGTATATCGATGCATTCTCTATGTGGGTTGTTCGAAACCCTGAGTGGTTTGATGTTGTTGTCACACCGAATATGTTTGGAGACATCAGCACCGATCTTGCAAGCGTCCTTCAAGGAGGAATGGGAATTGCAGCTAGTGCTAATTTGGGAGATAAGCATGGAATGTTTGAACCAGTTCACGGTTCAGCCCCTAAATATGCAGGACAAAACACCACCAATCCAATGGCGATGATTAACAGTGTTTCTTTGATGTTTGATTGGTTAGGAGACACCAAAGGAGATGCAGATTGCAAGGCGATTGCAGAAATTATTGATTTGGCAGTAACAGAAACATTGGCCGGCGACATGTTGACCTATGATCTGGGTGGAACAGCAGGGACAAGCCAGGTCGGAGACGCAATCGTAGAGACTCTGCAAACATTATTGCGGAAGCATTTCGCAGTCGCTTGAATCATTCTACGAATCGTGTTTTGCACGTTCATTTCGCATGGCCTCTTCAAATTCAGACCAGAGTTCTTTTTCTACCTCTGCCCTAATGACAGGTACCATTTCTTCAACAACTTGTTGACGAACTTGATCGCGAATTGCGACAGCAACCTCTCCAACAATTTCTTGTTCAATTTCGGCTCGCAAATTTTCCTTGATTTCTTCGACGTTTACACTTTGTTGGGGAATAACATATCCGCCCCCCTCTTCTTGTCGATGAATCAAGCGTGCTCTTTCGTCGGCCATATGTTCGATATGTTGTTCAATCCGTTGAACAACCTCCATGCTCCATTCAGAATGGGGGTCTGGCAGGCGCCCCTGACTCACCATTTGTTGAAGCATCTGTACACTCCTAACTCGAACAGGATCGCCGGCCAAATAATCGGCAGCCCCAGTGACAAAGGAAAGGATTGCTTCTACAAAATCCCCTTCGGGGATATCTGCTGAACATCCCGGACAAGCAGTTACATGCCCACCATCTGAATTCTCCAAATCGCCATCCCCACTCGTATCTTTTTTTTGTCTTCGGCGAATAGGTTTTTGTGGTTCATCAATATCAAATGACACTTGAGAGGTGATGAAAGCGTCTCCTTCGCGGAGAAGCCGCTCTTGCTCTTCAGACATATGTCTCGTAGAATGGTGAAGTTTCACTACGGAAAAGGGTTCTCCCGAACGAGAACGGATGAAGTTGAGTTCGTAGATTTAATCGAAGTTCCGAAGCATTTCAGAAACGGCACTTTGTAGACACTGTTCATTATCCCAAATTGAATTGGTTTCAGTACTTTCGTCTCTAAGACAAGTCAGAAGAATCGGTGCACAACGACGGAGTTCATCTACAATAGTGACCGTTGCCATCTGTGCAGTTCTAGATAATGGATTCAAGTCTACAACACAGACAGTTTTTCCCATTGCGATTAGTGCTTCACATCGATCCCCATCTTCCAATGGCACGAGAACGACATCTGCAGACAATATTCCATTGGAATGACATTTGGCTCTTGGACCTTCCAAATTTGGTATTCGCCCATCTGGTTGGGCCCCAAGTATCTGCACCTCTTGTATTTGGTTTGCAAGATTCGGATACAATAAAACAGCATCTTGGCGCTGTTTATTGAGTGCAGAAAGCAACGCAATCATTCGTTCAGGTGTTCGGTAATAGATGTTGATTTCAACAGGACAATTTAGCACGGCGGCACAGGCAATCATTTGTGGACCTGCAAGGGCAACAGTGTTCCCATTAACAGAAATCACAGGACTTTCAGCACACCGTAGTCGTGCCGCTGTTTCTGAAATTGCCATTCTCGCAGCATCACATGTCACCTCTCCAATCAGATAATCGAAGGCTTCGCCACGCCCATGAGCAATGAGGGCAGAATCAGCTAACATACCTGCATCGGCAGCATCAGTCAACAGTTTTCTAGCCATGAGCGATGCATATCTCGGATGAGATTTGGGGACTTCGCCCATATTTTCAAACCCCTTCAAAAATGCAAGTTAGATCAAGAGGGGGCGCTGCACGGTGCAATCCGGATGTAGAGATTACATCAACCTTCGAACTTTGCCACGAATCCAATTCATCGAATACGATATTCCCACTGGCTTCAATTGTCACATATTCTCGCAAACCTCTAGTTTCAATGTCGAGCACAGCATCTCGGGACAATTCAGCCCCCATGTTGTCCAGCATGATGTTGAGGCGTACTTTTTCCTCCGATTCCAGCATACGTTCAGCCCAAGCCTCTGCAGCGGCGAGAGCTTCATCCAATGTTCGAACTTCTATTGTGACAAACGCCCCAATTGATTCAGTAGGTATGTCACGTAGAACATTTCGAACACGAGTAGGGCCAATGTCCCCATCTTGTGCAGTAGAGGCGAGGTCATTTTCTTTCAGCATCAGAGCGTCAGCACGGTGTATTCGATGAGTCAATCCCCCTCCAATGGCTACTGCTGCTTTGTCAAGTGCCCCCCAAGACGTTTTGCGGGTAGCCGCCAGTGGAATGCGAGAATTTGCAACCCAACGTGCTGTGTTGGTTGCAATTCCACTCAATCGTCCTAGAATATTCAGAATAATTCTCTCACAGACTAGGATTTGATGACGACTTGCCTCAATGGTCAAAATACAGGTTTCAGAATCAATTCTTGACCCTTCACTCAGTGTCCAAGTAAAGCGTGCACCAGGCATCCATTCTCTCAGAAGAATATCTGCAACATACAACCCTGCAAGAGTCCCTTTTTCACGAGAACGGATCTCAGCTTTTGTTCTCCGACTTCCACTATCTATGGGCCCATGGACCCCTTCATCAGCCAACATTGCTGTAATCCATCTACGAGCACAATCTCTGAACCAATCCGTAGGCCCGTGATCGGCGATTAATTGCTTCCGCCTGTCTTGAGGTGGGACCAACTTCCCAACTTGCTCAGCAGTTTCGGCAATCACATCGCCGACATCCTTGGCCGCCTCTGTCGGCACTTCACCCTCGGGGGACACATGCTTGCCGAACCAGCAGGGGGTTTTCACCCTCTCGGCGGACCAAAATTACAGAATACCCCCCTTCGCGGCCTTCATGACCCCCAACGGCCCCGCCCCAAATATGCGACGCGTGGGTGTGGTCGGTGATGGTTTGAGTGGCCTAATCGCTGGTCTTTCCGCCGCTAGTAATGGGGTGGAGGTGGCGATTTTTGGCCGATTTGAACCATTGGGTGGACTGGCCTCCCCTGTAAATCATAATGCAACATGGTTGTTTGATCGCACCCCCATATTATGGCGCAGAAAAGGTCCGTTGGACAGTTTACTGAATCGATTGAAAGTACCAATGCCAACTCGAAAAATTCCAACTTCTAGTATGGCAATTGTTCGAGATAATCAACGACATACACTACCGAAGGCCGGTTTTTCATTACGTCGTTCGTCAGGTAAATTAGCCACAGAATGGCTTTCGTTAATCAAGGCGGCAAAAGCGGGAGAACTAGGAGACTTGGAAGGGATTACAAAGGATGCAGCCATCTTTCTTTCTTTGCTTTGGAACCTTGATCCAAATCCTTGTCCCGAAGCCATTCTCAATATTGGTTGGAAAAACAATGCACGAGTAGCAATCGATGGGTGGGTTGGTGCTAGTGGACGATTGATTTCTGCTTGTAAGCAAACCGATGTATCATTTCATACAGAGGGGCCAGTCACTGGATTTAGGAGAAGAAAGAACGGTGTAATAGATGGTGTGAAGAGAAAAGGACGAGTGCTTCCAATTGATTCTGTAATCCAAACATCAACCCGATCAGATACGGCATTGTTTGGTAGATACCTAGGCCTTGGTGGTGATTATCTCAGGCCCCACATCGCCTTGTGGGATGCTGACAATGAAGTATTGCTAGTTGACTTTGCCAGTATTGCACCCGAGCGGGTTCCACAGGAATATCGAGGTAAATCCTCTTTACTCCATTGTATTGCCTTCGGCGACTCTGATTCAGCAGCAGCCCGAATAGAATCACTTCTTGATTCTCAATGCTTAGGTTGGCGATCCTCGATAGTTGAAGATTTCACACTCGATGACATACGATTACCAACAATCCCAGACTCGGAATACGATGACGGAATTTATCATGCCCATATTGGGAATGCCTTTGAAATTGGAAAGAGAGCATCTCAATCCTGAATTACATCCAAACTCGATTCAGCTGCGGCTAGACATGCCAGAAGATCATCCATTGTCGATTGTAATGTGGAGATATTTTCCTTGGTGACTGTGACAATAAGTTCAGCATCCCCGCCCCCCAAATCGTTAATTTTGGCAGAAAACAACTCCGGATCATCTGCATTAATTGCAGAGAGTAATGCGGCAGCCCGATTAGCCGTTCCAATCCAGCGTGCCTCACAGGTCGCCATACCTTTCCGATACCCACCTCATTGATGGCGCCATCGGTCGCAACGCCAATCACCCTTCGCCCTTGTGGAGATAATATGCGAGGGTTGTTGGCTTGGTACGATGAGCACGCTCGTCCATTACCGTGGCGCATTACACAAGTCAGCCCATGGGAATCATTGCTAGCTGAGATTATTCTTCAACAAACCCGAATGGATACAGGAATCCCGTATTGGGAACGGATTCGAATTGCATATCCCACTCCAGCAGCCTTGGCCAAGGATACTGAAGAAAATCTGCTTCGGTTGTGGCAGGGGTGTGGATACTATGCACGTGCAAGGAACTTGTACAAATTGGCCACAGTTTTAGAGGGAGAAGATATCCCTTCAAAGTATGATGAATTGTTGAAATTACCTGGTATTGGCCCCTATACCGCAGCAGCAGTTTCGTCAATTTCGTTTGGAGAACCAGTTGCCTGTGTCGATGGAAACATTCGACGAGTTATTTCTCGTCTTCGTGCAGAACATCTAACAGATTCAGATATTCAATTGGATGCCACGACCTTACTCAATCATGAGCGACCTGGAGACTGGAATCAGGCGATGATGGAATTAGGGGCAGTAGTGTGTACACCTCGCAATCCAGATTGTGAAAATTGCCCTCTTTCAAAGGAATGTTCAGCTTGTAAATCAAATAACCCTGAGGAATGGCCCCTGAGCCGCTCGACCAAGCAACAACAAGTTCAGGCAATTGCACTGGTCGTTTCTGGTGAAAATGGAATTTTGTTAGAAGCACGCGAGGGACGAACACTTGGGGGATTGTGGGGCGTCCCTTATGCTGAAAGTGATTCAGAACGCAGGGATATTCTCAAAGGACGCAGAGTAACAAAAATCGGAAAAGTTAGACATGACTTCACACATAAACGCATGGACATAACGGTTTTTTCATCCCCAGCTCAAGATGAAGACACACTCCATCACCCTGATTCAGTACCATTAGCAACTTTGGATCGAAAAGTATTGTCACTTCACAAGAGACATCAAAGCGAAGAATCTTGAAAGGGCCCCAACACCACAGCATGTGGCAGATGAACAAGAACTGGAGGGCCTACCCCCAGAAGACACAGTCGTATTCACAACTTCAGGGGCAACAATCACACTCCCCAGTCAGATGCGTCTTCCTCAGCGTGCCTTGGTTGCAGCATTACTCGCAATATTGGCGGCCACAGCAGGCATTTATGTTGGAGTTGATTATCTAAATGGAGATGATGGCATGTACACCCATCGTCAATTGATTTTCACTCAATCTGTAAATGCGCCCCCTCAATCTGCGATTCTCACAGGAGTCCTATTTGATGACGAAGGTTCCCCATTGTCCAATTATTCGATAACGGGCCATCTAGTAAATCGCACCAATGTCCAAAACACAACAACAGACGATGGAAGCTTCAGGTTAGAGGGACTCGACCCTGGACAGATGACATTGGATATTGCATCCCCGGGTGGAGACCTGTTCACGAATCTAGTATTGTTGAACGCTCCCGCGGGGTTTGAACCCATTGGATTCACCCATTTGGTCATAGAATGGCCCAGTGAAACTGAATTTGAAAAAATACCTGAAGAATGGGGGGGCCATTGGATTGATTTGAGTGAATCACAACGAGAGAATAGCACTCAACTCTATGACCAAACGGCAGCGGCGATGTACGATATGTTCGGTACTGGCTTTATTGGGCTCGGTATAATCACAATCATTCTCTCTGCAATCGGTGTCAAAAACAAGAATACTGGATTGATTCGAACTGCAACCATCACCGGATTCTTTTCAATGGGTCATTTTTATGTTTCATGTGGATTCGGCTTAATCGCCTTCTTACTCAGTTTAACTCTGATAAAACAAGAATAAAACCTCATTAGTATTGAAAAATCCAACAATGCAACGAAAATGTTTGACTAATTCCCCATACATATTGGGGTTCTATACTATAGTCCTAAAAGAACAATTCAGCAATGGCAGAGAACATCGGCCAACCTCCATCCCAAATTACTCACGGTTTATCACTTGCACACTCGCTCGTATTTGTCGATGTTCTCAGCCACAAATAACTGATTTATTCGTGAAGCGTTGCTTCTATCTGACGATACCATGCCATTCCATTTTCATGGTCTGTTAATTGTTCAAACTGAGGGAATGGCGAAATCGATCGCATATATCCAAATGCGGCAATGTCTACCAAATTCGGCCTTTCCCCTCCGAAGAATGGAGAACCTCCAAACTCATTTGTGAATTCGGTCAGTAAATCATGCCACAACTGCTTGGGTTTTCTCCCATCCTTCTTTACACGACTTCTCGCAATAATTCCCCACATGATTGGGAATCCTGCCCAAGCATAGAGCCGCTTGGAGATGAAACCAAATGTTTCCAATTTTGAGACCCTGATAGTCGTCTTCAACGCGGATGAAAGACTTCCGTACAAGATTGGAATGGTAGCTTTAGACATTTTTGTATCGACCCACTCCATCCACTCATCACGACGCGCCTCATCATTTGTGGACCATAGTGCCCCATCATTGTAGGTTGCATCGATATGTTTCATGATGGGAGTGGAATCAACAATTATCTCCCCGTCTGTTTCAGTCCACACAGGAACTTTACTCCAGTCGCCTGCGAATTTGAGTTCTTTTTTTGTCTTCATGGCGTTAACTTGGACTTTTTCGTAATCAATATTGAGATGTTCTGCGATACTACGAACTTTCCAGCAAAATGGGCATGTGTGAAGCATATGCATTTTCGGTCTTACTGTCATGGTCATCATATCACCTCAATCAGTGCAAAGATGGGGGTCCTGCATGGGGGGCAGGAACATGTCATCACAAGTCCGCTCCACCGTTGATAGTGAAAGTGTACTTCGATCATCTAGGAAAACAGTCACAGGCAGCGTACTCGCAGTACTTGGCACGTAATCTTCACCTGTTTGTGTAATTACGAGAACAATACTGTCGCCTGCAGGGATAACGACATCCATTGCGAAGAATTCCATTTGAGCGAGAACGGTTTCTCCTGGTGCTAACCACCGCCCCTCTTTACCCCCGTCTGAAAATCTGAGATCCATTACAGCATGACCAAGGTGTGCACCATCACTTCCCCGTTGCATTTCGACAAATAGGTGTCCACTACAAGTTAACAATGGGACACATGTGACCGAGATTCTCGCCCCCATGTGCAGTGTTGGCATTCCAACGATGCGAAAATCCTCCTCCATTGTCCCACAATCAAGTATGGCTTGGCTGGTGGTTGTCACAGCTGCGTTACCTTGTATCAAATCACATTGATCGAGTGTAGTAACATTCCATTCAGTATCTAGGGGCGGATAGGTTTCCTCGACCCTCCATCCCCCCATATCATCTTGGATTTCGGCAATTAATCTGGGTTGAGGGCCAATATCACGTAGATAGAAATCAAACCATTCAAGCAGGTCATCAGCCCAATCCCATCGAAGTGACCAGGGGTAACCAATCCCTCCCTCATGCCCACTTTCTCGGTCGGGATAATCGTGGGTCCATTGCCCGTACAGGCCCTTGACGTCAAATCCATTGTCTATTGCAATTTGATGTGTTGGAAATGCCATGTGTGGGTCGACGTTCCAGTCTTGCATTCCGTGAATAATGTAGATGGAACCATTGTACAATTCCATGGCCCTGTCAAGAAAATAACGCTCTTCCCAATAATCGCTGTTCATCCATTCCAGATTATCACCTGTCATGTATGATGCAGTACCGGCATAGTATCCTTCCATATACCCTTCACATCCATTTTGGGCATCTTCCAAATCACCATCCAATCCGAATGAACCATACACACCGTTGTGCATGATGGCACCACGTGCTTCCATGCTTCCATTGCGCCACATTAATTCGTGAACACCAATCAATCCGGACATCGGTACAATTGTCGCCAAATACTCTGAACCTGAGGCTGCAGCATTCCAGGGAGTCGATCCGTCATAGGATTTCCCAATTGCTCCAACTTTTCCATTGGACCACGGCTGTTGTCCGAGCCAATCGACAGCGGCCTTGATTCCTTCCATCTCATCATGACCCATGAGGTCCATGCAATGGTTGGATTCCCCAGTACCAAAAACTGAGACTTGAGCTACACCAAATCCGTGCGGTACGAAGTTCTCAATGAGGAACCGGCCCAAACGGTCAGCTGGAGTCAATGCGTCGACATCCCCGTCATCGTAGTATGGACCAATTTCTGCAATGATTGGTACTTTGCATTCTTCAGTGATGTTTCCTGCAGAATAATCACATCCTTCAATTTCAGGCAACCACAGACCGAGATGAACAACAGCATCACCAGTTGCTCCGGCTCCACCATCGGCTAGAGTAATTGCGGGAACATCGACAAAGATGGACTGCACTTCAGAGATGTTGTGACTCCCATTCCACGAGACCCGACTAAAGACATCACTGTCATCGTACAGTTTTCCACTTCGTTGTTCTACAGGGGGCAACCAATGACTGTTATTGTCATCTGAATCAACCATATTGTGAGGGATCCCAACAGTTGCAGCGAGAATGAGGAAGAGTACGACAATGGCGGCAGTTGCCCCCATCGCTCCATTCAGTTGACGCTTCTCACGTCGTTCATCAACAGGACCCCCCTCAAAGAGTTCGGCCTCAAACACGTCGTCTGCCACGGCCTACGGCCGTGCGCATTCCACCTTCAAGGTTCGCCGAGGCCTTGCGCCTTGTTTTGTCAACTTTATGCGTAATCAGAAAGTGTTGAAAGAGGCAATAGTGGAATTCCTGCGCCTTCAAATGCTTCTTTCCCACCTTCTTCGCGGTCAACAATACTGATACACGCTACCACATTACATCCAATCGCCCGCAATCTTCCAGCTGCTTTCAGAGCAGAACCCCCGGTGGTAGTGACATCTTCCAAGATGACGATTCGGTCTCCAGATTGAATGGTGCTACCTTCAATACCCGGGGGATTTCCTGTTTTTCGTCCTCCTCTTCCTTTGGGTTCTTTTCGCATGATGAACCCCCTTAATGTACTACCCACTCCTGCCTTGGCAATCGCAATTCCAGTTAGAGGAACAGCACCGAGTTCAAGCCCCCCTACTACATCTACACCTCCTTCAATTCCGTCGATGGTATGGTGGATTAAAACTCCAAGGAGATGGGCGGCCTCAGGATCACACATCACCGGTTTTGTGTCAAAGAAATGACGACTGGTGCGCCCAGATGCGAGAGTGAACTCTTCGGTGTCGGCACAAAGATAAGCAAGTTCACGAACTTTCTCGACGAGTCTAGCTCTAGCATCCCCCGCTTCTGTACTCCCAGTCATACTTCTCCCCGACATGCGTCATTGCTGACCTTCCATGAACCTTCGCTGTGTGTAAATACACTTCCATAGGAAGTGCTTTGTTTTACACCCAATGCTTTAGGGCGTTCGACAATCCTCCACTGGTGTTCGCACGGAGTGATGGTATGACAGAGGGAGGGATTAGTCGACCAGTCGCCCCATTGGACACCCAACGTCTAGAGAAAGAAATAGCCACTTATCAAACGACACTTGACCAACAATGTGACGAAATTTATCAACTCGCTGGAGAAGCTCGTTCGAAAGGCTTTGACTTGAAGGATGAGGTCGAAATTCCTAGAGCGGTTGACCTTGCAGATCGTGCGGAAAAACTACTCGAAGAATATCTAGATGGGATTCCAATTGCTGAGGACATCCGTAGAATATTGTCTGAGAAGGATCGGGAATCAGCCTCGATTGAAATGGCTGTCCATGTTGCCTTACAGATGCACGATAGAACAGCAGATGTGCAACGAAGTGTGGACGTAGGTCTTCGAGTAGGTCTTGCTGTATTGACAGAGGCGGTTCTCGTTGCCCCGTTGGAAGGCATAGGACAAGTCCGCATCCTGAATAATTTGGATGGCACTCGTTTTGTTTCGATTGATTTCTGCGGTCCTATTCGTGCAGCAGGAGGTACAGCACAAGCACTTGCAGTATTGATTGCAGATATGATTCGTAGGGCCCTCCAAATTGAAAAATATGAGCCAACAACTCCCGAGATTGAACGTGTTAAAGAAGAATTTGGCCTTTATCGAGGTGGGTTGCAATACAAACCTCCCCCTGAAGAAATTGAGATGATTGTCAAAGCATGCCCGATTATGATTAATGGTGAAGAAACAGAGGATATTGAATGTGCAGGATATCGCGAAGTTCGAAATATTGACGGAGGACGAATTAGAGGTGGGGTGATGTTAGTCATCGGTGAAGGGTTGTGTTTGAAGGCCGCTAAAATTCAGAAACACACCGAACGATTGGAAATTCCTGGTTGGGAATTCATCTCTAAATTTGCATCAAGGAAAAAGTCTGATCAGACGTCAACCACATCAAAGCGACGACAGATTAAGACAGACAACCGCTTCATGGGAGATATTATCGCTGGCCGACCAGTTTTTGGTGAACCCAATACACCTGGAGGGTTCCGTCTACGATATGGCCGCCCCCGCACCTCTGGTTTGGCAGCCGCAGGTGTTCATCCAGCATCCATGCATGCGATGGGAGATTTTCTAGCAGTTGGAACTCAGATGAAAATTGAACGACCAGGTAAGGCATGTGCAGTAGTCCCTTGTGATGATTTGGATGGCCCGACCGTATTGCTCAAGAGTGGCCGTTATGGACGAATACAATCATCAGAAATGTGGCATAGAATCGAAGATGACGTACTTTCAATTTGGGACAATGGCGAATTGATGATTGGGTATGGTGAATTTGCTGAGAATAACAAACCATTGGTACCATCAGGCTACGTTTCAGATTGGTTTGCAAGTGATTTACTAGAGGTACTTGATACAGAAGAAAGCGTTGAGAGATTCGCCCAGATTCTGGGTGTCCCCCGCCGTCGATTACCACAGGGACTTCCTTCTACCGGCGCAAATCTTGGCTCATCTGAAGAACTTGAAAATCATCGTAGACAGCGTAATTGGCACCGTCAATTAAGGAAAATGACACTTGATTGGGATACAATTGTAGAAGTTTCTCGTAATTTCCTAACGGCGATTCCTCCACCTTGGAATCTTTGGTGGAATGACTTGCCTCTGGAGTTCATTCCACACCTAATCGATGCATTACTCAATAGCCACATCGAATCCGCTTCTCACCCTGAAGATGGAATTTCCACACATCCCCACCCGGATAGAAATTGGATGCGGTTACCTGGTTGCATTGAAAATTGGATGCCAATTGATCACACGCCTGCAGAATTACCGATGAGAGGTCAAAATCAATCAATTCAAACCCACACACAAAACATTATTCCCAGTCAAATGCCAGGTCAAATAGAATCGATAGATGCATCAGTTCTAGGTTCATGGCCCAGGGGCACTCACCATCAAGAACATGGAATTATCAAATCCGCTTTGTTGATTCTCGGCATTCCGCATATGCATGATGGTTCTGACATTCTAATCATGCATGGTTGGCAACCACTCTTGGAGGGATTGGGGTTACAGATTGAAAATCTAGAGAATTCCCAACCAGAAATACGAGTCGATGCTAAAGCACACATTGAATTTCGTTTGGAAAATCTAGTTGCTGCACAAAATGTTTCCAAAGTTGAAACAGATAGGTGTGAGGAATTAGAACAGCGCAGGTCAGTGCTTAGAATTGGAGTGGAAACAGCAGCACGACAGCGTGGCGCTTCAATTGCAGAAACTGATACGGAAGGACGTAAGGCAGCAGAGTCAATCATTGATGAGGGACCAGCCGATCCGATTGAACTTGAAAGTGCTGAGGCTTTACTAGATGAACATGCAGTAGATGGTGCTTTGTGGTTGGTACGAAAATGCAGCGACCTTCGTTGGATTGCTGCAGCCCCATGTAGGGTAGGCTGTCGAATGGGCCGTCCTGAAAAAGCGGCACCCAGAGAAATGAAGGGAAAACCGCACAGTATTTTCCCAATCGGAAATGAGGGCGGCCCTCAGCGATTGATTACTCAGGCAGCAAACAAAGGTGAAATCCGCGTTACAATGGGAACTAGAGAGTGTACAAAATGTGGACAAAGATCACCTTACACCATTTGCCATCATCGAAGTATTCGAGAAGACCCAACGGAATGTGGGGGGCAAACCAAACCCATTGATGATGGAAAGCCATCTAATGGTCGCAGAAAAGGAATCATACAATCAGTGAACATTCCAGCCTTACTTGAAACAAAACGAATCAAAATGGGATTGGATCGTATACCTAAGAAGTTCAAAGGAGTCAAGGGATTAACCTCTATGGAACGATATCCAGAACCATTGGAGAAAGGCATTTTGAGAGCCAAACATCAACTCCCTTCATTCAAAGCAGGTACCGTTCGATTCGACATGATTGATGTTCCAGTTACACATTTCAAGGCTAAGGATATTGGAACCAGTGTACCTCGATTAGTTGAATTAGGGTACACACATGACATTGATGCACACCCCCTCACAACGGAAGACCAAATTTTGGAATTGTACCCTCAGGATTTTATTCCTAGCCGAAAGGCTGAGAATTATCTCCTTCGTGCTTCAGCCTTTATTGATGAATTACTTGAGCGATTCTATGGCATGGAACCATTTTACAATGCTACTACCGCAGAAGACCTTGTCGGCCATCTCTGTGTAGGACTTGCCCCACATACATCGGGAGGTGTGTTGACACGAATTATTGGCTGGTCCAACGCGAGTGCTGGCTATGGTCATACATTGTATCATGCAGCCAAAAGAAGAAATTGTGATGGCGATGAAGATGCCTTAATTCTATTATTGGATTGTCTCCTCAATTTCAGTCGTGTATTACTTCCGAGTAATCGTGGTGGTCGAATGGATGCCCCCCTCACCCTTTCCACTCGATTAAATCCTGAAGAACTTGACAAGGAAGCTCTGAATGTTGACACATCTTGGTGGTATCATCGGGGATTTTACGAAGCCACACAAGATCAACCCAATCCTACAGAAATTGCCAATCAGATGGATATCGTTGACAGACGAAAAGGCACAATTGGGGCCTTGCGCGGGTATGGATTCACCCACGATGCTCATTCTATTGATTCGGGTCCTGAGAATTCGTCTTACAAGACTCTTGAAACAATGATTGACAAGATGAATGCTCAACTTCTCTTGGGGCAACAATTGCGGGGTGTGGATGTACGTAATGTGGCAAGCCAAGTTGTAGAATCCCATTTCCTTCCAGATCTTAGAGGCAATTTACTTGCCTTCACTAGACAGAAATTTAGATGTGTACGATGCGGGGAATCATATCGTCGCTTCCCCCTGTCTGGAAAATGCATCAAAACACCAGATTCACGTGGTGGTGAAGGAATGCGCCGTGGGATAGAATTCGTTCGTGAAGGAAGACTTTGTGGAGGTAACCTTGCGCTAACCGTTAGTGAAGGGGCAGTTCGAAAATACATCAGAGTTATGCAGCATGTCATCGAGCATTACGAAGTTGATATGTATACTCGACAGCGAGTTGAAGGTTTGGTTTCCAGTACCGATTCACTGTTCAATAATGATCGAGTTACCGTATTTACATTAGATGACTTTGTCAGTGGTTGATTAGCGCTTTCGTTTTTTATCGCCCTCATTTCCACTTAGTTTTCGCCATAAGTCTCCAACGGTTCGAATATTTCGATCTGGTTTGACCTT
>PVBE011782751.1_pt1 | contig 19885 bp, 14 predicted proteins | sample 1631181 | NCBI WGS metagenome assembly PVBE01 (sample SAMN08397723, study PRJNA350692) | Marine metagenome, whole genome shotgun sequencing project. | isolation source: water | place: Pacific Ocean | collected 2012-04 | reverse complement strand
TCGCCCCTCGCGCCTGCTCCACTTCGGCCTCCCGGAGCTTGCGTGCGATCTGCTCGGCGCTGTGCCTCTTACTCGGCATTCTGACCTCCCTTCTTCGACCCAGATCGTGAGATTACATCTGGATCCGTTTTTGGGGGTCAGATCAGTCTTCGATGCGCGCGAACTCTCGCTGATCGGACCCCGCGTAGACTTGCCGGGGGCGGGCGATTCGTTGATCGGAGTCCGACAACATCTCCCCCCATTGGGCCAGCCATCCAGCGGTGCGTGGGATAGCGAACAGAACCGGGAACATCGCCGTCGGAAAGCCCATCGCCTGATAGATGATGCCGGAGTAGAAATCGACGTTCGGGTAGAGCTTGCGCGAGACGAAGTAATCGTCCTCGAGAGCGATCCGTTCCAGCTCGAGCGCGATCTCGAGCAGTGGGTTGACGCCGGTGACCGCGAAGACCTCGTGGGCGAGATCTTTGATCACCGCCGCTCGCGGGTCGTAGTTCTTGTAAACCCGGTGTCCGAACCCCATGAGGCGCCCTGAGTCTCCTTGCTTTACGGTCTCGATGAAGCCGGCGACGTTTTGGCGCGACCCGATGTGATTCAGCATGCGCAGGACCGATTCATTGGCGCCCCCGTGGAGTGGTCCGTAGAGGGCTGCTGCCGCTGCGGCGGTTGCAGAAAAGGGGTCGGAGCGGGAGCTGCCGACGCCGCGCATCGCACTGGTGCTGCAGTTCTGCTCGTGATCGGCGTGCAGGATGAACAGCACCTCCAGGGCCTTCACCAGGGTCGGTTCGGGTTCGAACTTGGCGTCGGTGACGCTGAACATCATGCTGAGGAAGTTGCCGACGTAGGAAAGATCGTTGTCGGGGTAGACGTAGGGGAGGCCGCGGCTATGGCGGTAGGCGAAGGCTGCCAGGGTCGGCATCTTGGCGATCAGCCTGGAGATTTGCTTCCGGCGCGCTTCTTCGTCGAGAACATCTTTGGCTCCCGGGTAGAACGTCGAGAGGGCACCGACCGTGCCAACCAGCACACCCATCGGGTGGGCGTCGTAACGGAAGCCATCGATGAACTTCTTGATGTTCTCGTGGAGCATGGTGTGGTGGGTAATGTCCCAGATCCACTCTCCCAGCTCGTCACTCGTCGGCAGCTCGCCGTTCAGCAGTAAATAGGCCGTTTCCAGATACGTGCTCTCGTTCGCCAGCTCATCGATGGGATAGCCGCGGTACCGCAAGATCCCCCGCTCTCCGTCGATGAAGGTGATCGTGCTACGACACGAGGCGGTGTTGGTGAAGCTCGGATCGTATGTGAGGAGTCCGAAATCTTCCTCGGATGCCTTGATCTGCCGCAGCTCGGAAGCGTTGATTGCGGCGCCGTATTCAGGATAGGTGCCGTAGTGAATGGGTATCTCGAAGGTCTTGCCGGTGCGGTTGTCGGTGATCGTCAGGCTGTCCTGACCCATTAGACTTCCTCCGTTCGCTCGAAATGCTCCGTAGCCGTAGTCAGCTGGCTGTCACCGTACGATCTACGCTACCCGTGGGCAATGCAGCTCGTCGGCGTACAGATCGCGAGCTGCGCCGTGTGGCGCGGTTGCTCGGGTGGCTACGTCTCTGCTGGCAGGCCGCTTGGCACCAGCGGCAGATTACGTAGGCGGACGCCGGTGGCGTCGAAGATCGCGTTGCCGACGGCCGGGGCGATGCCTACGATCGGCGCCTCTCCGGCCCCCGCCGAAGGCAGGTCGGGGCGATCGACGAGGACCGTCTCGAGCTCGGGCACGTCGCTGAATCGTGGAATGCGGTAGTCAGAAAGGCGCGGGTTCAAGATACGGCCGTCGGCGAAGCGCACAGCTTCGAAGAGCGCGCCGCCGATTCCTTGTACCAGGCTCCCTTCGACCTGACTGCAAAGGTGTGTCGGGTTGACGATTGCGCCGCACTCGAACGCTTGCGTGGCGCGTAGAATGCGAACGTGCCCCGTGGCCGCTACCTCGACCTCGGCGCAGCAGGCTACGTAGCCGCCTTTCTCGGTTCCGATGCCGATACCCGTACCGCGTCGAGTCGCTCGCGAACGGGCGCCCCATCCGAACGCGTCCGTGGCGGCGACCAGAACATCGCGGAGCCGGCCGGCGCGGAGGTTGCGTAGTCGCAGCCGAAGGGGGTCGATACCGAGCGCGACGGCGAGCTCGTCCATCGCGGTTTCTCGTGCGAAGACGTTGGCGGTGGCGGCCAGCCCGCGGTACGAGCCCTGCCGCAACGGATAGTCGGTGCGGTGGAAGTGGACGCCGCGGTTGGCGACCTCGTAGGGAGTCTCGATAGCAGAGGAGCCGGAATTGTAGTTGTGGAACTCCCAGGCCGTCAGCGTCCCGTCGGCCGCTGCTGCGGCCTTGACGTCGATCACGCCCGCCGGACGGAAATAGGCCCAGGTGAACTCTTCTTCGCGAGTCCAGACCACCCGAACCGGCCGCGCAGCCGCGCGCGCCAGACGCGCTGCCTCGACGGCCGCCTCTCCGGTGTGCTTGCCGCCGTACCCCGACCCGGTGTCGGGCATGATCACGCGCACCCGTTCTTCCGCAAGACGGAAGGCCTCGGCGAGCTCGGCCCGAACGCCGAAAGGCCTCTGCGTACCCGTGTGGACCGTCAACCCCTGCTCATCCCACCGGGCCACCGCGGCACGTGGCTCCAGCGGTACGTGCTGGATGTAGGCGATCTCGTAGGTCGCCTCCGATAGCACCTCGCTGTTCTCGAACCCTTGCTCGAGCGAGCCCGCTGCGTCGCCGCGCGAGCGCCCGAAGCCGCCTGCCTGCGGCTCTTCGACCACCCGTGTGCGCAGATAATCGAACAGCTCCCGATCATCCGGCTGAGGTGCCGATTCCCACTCCGCATCGATCGCCGCTAGGGCCGCTTCGGCGCCACTCGGCGTAGGGGCGGCAACGCCGACGAAGTCGCCGTCGTTGACCACGGTGACGCCCGCCATGGCCTCAGCCACGGAGACGTCGAGTCGCTTCAAGGTGGCGTTGAATGCGGTCGGTCGCAGCACCTTGCCGTGAAGCATGTCCGGAAGCTTGACGTCGGCCGGGTACAGATGGCGTCCGGTGACGAACTCGATGCCGCCGACCTTCGGGGTCGAGGTCCCGGAAACAGCCCAGTGGGCAGGATCGGCTATGGCTTCGTCTTCGAGCACGGTGCGCAGCAGCTGCCGACCGCTCGTCAACTCACCGAAGCCGTAGCTGCGACCCGAGGCGTCATGCCAGACACGGCCGGCACCTAATCTCAAAGTCGCGGCCGCTGTTTTCAGCCGCTCGGCCGCCAGGTCGAGCAGCGCCGCCCGGGCCGTCGCCGCCACCTTGCGAAGATGCGACGCCATGATCGGGGTCGTGCGGCTGCCGAAGGTGCCTCGATCGTAGGGCACGCGCCCCGTGTCGCCCATCACCAGCTGGATAGCGTCGGTGGCTACGCGCAGCTCTTCACACACCGCCTGGGTCAGCGAAGTGCGGATGTTCTGACCTACCTCCACCTTGCCGGTAAAGACGGTGATAGCTCCTGCCTCGTCGATGTGTAGCCATGCAGCGACGTCGAGCGGCAGATCGCCACGGCTTCCAGCGCGGCCGGACTCCTGCGCCCGCGCATCGCCCTGCAGTGCCAGCGCTACGGCGATCCCGCCACCCAGCACACGGAAGGCCTGGCGCCGGTCCAGAGCGAACGCACGGGGCCGGCATTCCTCGAGCTCATAACGCTCGGGCTCCACTTCGGGCGTGGATATCGGTTCGGCGCCGGCCGGTCGAGGCAGGTCGCTGCTCATCGGTCCTCCTCGGGAACCGTTTCGGCAACAGTTCGGATCGCCGCGACGATGCGCTGGTAGACCCCACAACGGCAGACGTGACCCTCCATTCGGCGAACGATCTCCCCACGTGATGGGCTTGCGTCGCGCCGTAGAAGTGCCACTCCGGACATGATCATCCCCGAGGTGCAGTAGCCGCACTGCAGCGCCTCCTCCCGAAGGAACGCCTGCTGCAAAGGGTGTAGACGTCCGTCCTGGGCGAGCCCCTCGATCGTGGTGATCGTCCGACCGGCGATATCGCCGACCGCGGTGATGCACGACCGGCGTGGCGTGCCGTCGACCAGTACCGTGCAGGCGCCGCATTGCCCTTCGCCGCAGCCGTAGTGGCTTCCGGTCAGGTCGAGGTCGTCGCGCAGTACCCACAACAGCGGCTTGCGAGGGTCGGCGTCGACCGGCAGATCGGCGCCGTTGACGTTGATCGCGGCGACGCGTGGTCTTGGTGTCGACGCCGCGCGGTTCTCGGTGCCGCCGTCCTTGTTCCTCATGTCCCGCAGAGGCTACCGCCGTGGCGCCGCCGCCAACAAGGGGGTGACGGCGCAGCGTTGGATTACTGCCCCTTCCAGACCGGATCGCGCTTCTCGGCGAACGCCTTGGCGCCCTCGAGCTGGTCTTCACTGGAGTAGAGGATGTCGACGGTGCGGAACTGGCGCCCGTTGAGCCGGTTCATGGCGTCCTGGAAGCGCATGTCCTCAGCCTCTCGGACGACCTCTTTGATGGCCGCGTACACCAGGGGAGGGCCGGATTCGAGCAGCCGCGCCACCTCCCAGGCGCGCGGCATGAGCTGGTCTGCCGCGACTATCTCGTTGATCAGGCCCCAGCGGTGTGCCTCCTCTGCATCCAGCCACCGGCCGGTGAATAGCATCTCCATGGCGATGTGGTAGGGAATGCGCTTCGGGAGCTTCACCGAGGCGGCATCGGCTACCGTTCCCGAGCGGATCTCCGGCAGCGCGAAGGTCGCGTGATCGGCGGCGATCAGCATATCGCCGGAGATCGCCAGCTCCAGGCCACCACCGCAACAGATGCCGTTGACAGCGCTGATGATCGGCTTGTTGAGGTCACGCAGTTCCTGAATGCCGCCGAATCCGCCTACGCCGTAGTCGCAGTCGACCGGGTCGCCGGCCGCGGCGGCCTTCAGATCCCACCCTGCACAGAAGAACTTTTCGCCACCCCCGGTGATGATGGCGACGCGCAGATCAGGGTCGTCGCGGAAGCTGGCGAACACCTCTCCCATTGCCTGGCTGGTGGCCTGGTCGATGGCGTTGGCCTTCGGACGGTCCAGGGTGACTTCGAGCACACCGCCTTCGCGGCGGGTACGGATCGGGTTATCGGTCATGGTGCTCCTCGATCAGATCGTTGCCTCGATTCCGAGGCCGCTCGTGGCAGTCTGTCACAAGTGCTCACGACGCTCGTCCCCAACCGCCGCCGGCGATTGCGACTACGAGCTCGCGGCACTATGTTGCGCTTTCTTCATTACCTCAGGAGCTGCCGATGATTGATCGACGCCGTAGTTTCAGAACCGAACCGAGTGCGATAGTGATCCGCGCGATTGCGACGATCGCTTGTATCGCGATCTCGACGCCCGCGTTCGCGAGCTACTGCGTCTATGTTGGCAAGAACCTCACCGCCAACGGCAGCGTTTTCCTCGGTGGCTACGGCGACGAGCCCTCGAGCCACTGGCTGGAGATCGTGCTGGCACGGACCTTCGCCCCCGGGACGATGACCCGAGTAGGCGTGACAGATCGCGCCAACTACCCCGGCATGATGAGCGAGATTCCGCAGGTGGAGCGGACGGCCAAGTACATCACCATGAACTACTCGGAATACGCTGGGTTTCCGGCGCCGCTGACCAATGGCGGGCTCAACGAGCACGGCGTGGCGGCGCGCGATGTCTGGTCGACCAGTCGCAGCGAATTGCGCGACATGACGCCCAGCCCGCAGACCGGGGGACCGAACTACAGCGATCTGGCGCGTATCGCTATGGAACGTGCGCACACCGCGCGCCAGGCGGTGGAGATCGTCGGCGAGCTCATCGACCGGCATGGGTTCAGTACGTACGGCGGCAACTCTCACCTTTTCGCCGACGCCGATGAGGGCTGGGTGTTCATCAACTTCGCCGGCGGCCAGGGACTGTGGGCGGCGGAGCGGCTGGGGCCCGACGATATCCGTGTCTCGAGGCCCGGCTATATCCATGAGTTCCCGGTCGACTTCGACAGCGACCCTGACTACATGGCCTCGGACAACTTCATCAGCTTCGCGATCGAGCGGGGCTGGTACGACCCGGAAGCTGGTGAGCCGTTCAACGTCACGGAAGTCTACGGCCAGGACGAGCGTCCCGGCGAGCCAACTCCGGAGCTCATTCCCAAGAACCACCTCGGCGTGCACTACATCGAGGACCAGCTCCGTAACCTGGGCCACAAGGTTACGCTCGAGGACATGATCCACATCGTGCGGATGGGCGCCGTGACTCACGATAGCGCCGGCTACGGTCAGGTGGCAGAGCTACGCGACGTCGCACACCCGGAGCTGGCCCTCCTGTGGGTTGCTGCGACGACGCCAGAGACCGCCCCCTTCATTCCGTTCCGCATTGGCGTGACCGATGTTCCGGCCGAGCTCAAGTACCATCGCTACCTGAGCTCGGGACAAGCACGGGACGCCTACGTCGATGAGGAGGTCAGAGGCCTCGAGTCGACGCGCTTCGCGCTGCGTACGTACAAGCGACTCAGATACCTGATGGAAGAGCATGAGGAGAAGTTTCTCCCCGAGGTGACCGAGGCCCTGGTGGCGTTCGAAGGTCGCCTGATCGCCGAGCAGACGGCCGTAGAACGCACCGCGCTGAAGCTCTTCGAGGCCGGCGTGCCAGAGCTGGCCCGCCGGTATTTGACGTACTACTCCGGCAACGAGGCGCTCGACGGAATGCGTCTCGGAGACGCGTTGGCCGACAGCATCGAAGCGCGTACCAAGGCGATCTACGGCATTCGTCAATAGTCCCAGTGGTCTGGGTGTGCGCTGGGCGGTGCGGCGCGGCGAGTCGTGACATCCGTCCGCGTGGCTCGACGCTGTTCAGGCACCGAGCGCTTCGGCAACCAGCTCGGCGATGTCGCGATCCTCGATGGGAGTCTCCTGCGCCCCCAGACCATCCTCCACCATCGTCATACAGAACGGGCATGCCGAGGCGATGGTCGCCGGCTTGTCGCCGTCGGCCGCCGACAATGCCGTGCGCGCCTGGTCAATGCGATTGTCGTTGACGCGTTTCCCGGGCTCCTCCTCGAACCACATGAGGCCGCCGCCGGCGCCGCAACACATGCCGTTCTCGCGGCTCGTTGTCATTTCCACGAGCTCTACTCCGGGAAGTTGGCGCAGAATCTCTCGCGGTGCTTCGAAGATGCGGTTGTGCCTACCGAGATAGCAGGAGTCGTGGTAGGTGATGACGCGGTCGGTGGACTGCGTCAGCTTTAGGCGACCCTGCTCGAGCAGGTCGAGGATCAGCTCGGTATGGTGCACGACCTCATACTCGCCGCCGTAGTCGGGGTACTCGTTCTTCACCGTGTTGAAGCAGTGTGGACAGATCGTCAGCACCTTCTCGATGGGGTACTGGCTCATCACCTCGATGTTGGTCTCGGCGTGAATCTGGTAGAGGTATTCGTGCCCCATGCGGCGCGCCGGATCGCCGCTGCACGATTCCTCTTGACCGAGCACGGCGAAGGACACTCCGGCAGCATTCAGGATCCGGACGATGCTGCGAGCGATCTTCTGGTTGCGTGCATCGAAGGCAGCCGAACAGCCGACCCAGAACAGGTACTCGACGCTGTCGCCAGCCGCGGCCACATCGGCCATCGTCCGGACCTCCAGACCCTTGGCCCAGTCCAGTCGTGCGCTGGGGTGCTGGTTCCACGGGTTGTTGCGTCGCTGGAGCCCGGAGAACACCTCCCCGTAGGTCTCGGGATACTGATCCTCGAGCATCACCTCGCTGCGCCTCAGCTCCAGGATCTTGCCGAGCGGATCGATCGATACGGGACACTCCTCGACGCAGGCCATGCACGTCGTACAGGCCCAGATCTCCTCCCGGCTAATGCTGTTGTCGATGATCGGCTGCGGCGTCCGACCGGCACCGACCAACGGCTGCTCGTCGTTGAGTTGGCCGCGCAGCTGCAGCACGATGTCGCGTGGCGACAGCGACTTGCCGGAAAGGTGCGCCGGGCAGCTGATCTCGCAGCGTCCACACTCGGTGCAGCTGGTGAGGTCGAGCAGATCCTTACGGGTCAGGTCGGCGATCGTCGCGTACCCCAGCACTTCATCGTTCTCGAACGCGGCCTCGACATCAACGGACTGCAGCTTGCCGGCGGGTCGCAGCTCCTGCAGCAGGAGGTTGATCGTCGCGCTCAGGATGTGGACTACCTTCGGAGTGAAGGGCAGGATTGCGACGAACGCGAGCACGATGATGGCGTGGAACCACCACAAGGTGCGATGCAGCGTGATGAGCGAGTCGGCGCTCACGTTGGCAGCGATCGAGGCGATCGCGAACCCGACTGGTGACCAGCGCGGATCGTATGCGAGCTCACCGCTGGTCGCCGCTAGCCGCGTACCTTCCACGACGAAGCCCGTCGCCGCGATGAGCAACAGCCCGAGCGGCAGTAGCAGGTCGCTGGTGCTCCGGCGCAGCTCGGGGTTGCCGGGACCGTAACGTCGTACCAGGGCGACCACCAGCCCGATGATGAACACAGCGCCGAGGACGTCGAGCACGAGCTCATAACCCAGGAAGAACCCCCCGGTCCAGAAGCCGTGCTCGCGTTGTAGGAGTTTCTGGAACACGTCGTACTCGAGCGCCACGATGATCGTGCCGACGAACAGCGTGATGAACCCCCACATGATCGCCAGATGCATCATCCCGGCACGGCGGTCGGAGCGCGCGATGGTGCGATTGGTGGCGGCCGCAATCAGAGTCCGCCCCAGATTCTGTAGCAGGCCGCCGGGTGGGAGCGCGACGCTTTTGCCGCGCAGGATGCGCCGCAGGTGCGCAACCAAACCACCGATAAAGATCGCCGACGCCAAGAACGCCAGCACGAGAAAGAGCCACTCCGCGGCTCCGGAGATATTCCAGAAGACTTCGCGGGTTACGAGATCGTCAGACACGGTTGCGGCGGGTTCCAGGCATGAGCCTCACAAGTGAGCGATTCGCAGCGCTGCAAGGGTATAGGATGCGCGGATCAAGTAGAGAGATCCGGTGCGGCTTTCGAGCTCCAAGCCCGGAACGGTGGCGGCCAACGCCAACAGGACGCCTGAATACCAAGGAGCGCTCGGTGAGTGAGCTACCCAAGCACGCCCGCGTCGTAATAGTCGGCGCCGGCATTGTCGGAAACAGTGTGGCCTGGCATCTTGCCCGACTCGGCTGGAAGGACATCGTGCAGATAGACAAAGGCCCCCTGCCCAACCCGGGCGGCTCGACGGGTCACGCGTCGAATTTTGTCTACCCGATGGATCACTCCAAGGTGATGACCGAGATTACCGCCGACAGCACGCGTCAGTACAAAGAGATGGATGTGTTTCGCGAGAGCGGTGGCCTCGAGCTGGCTCGCGACGAGGAGCGCCTCGTCGAGCTCCGACGCCGGCTCCAATCGGCCAAGTGCTGGGGAGTCGAGGCGGAGCTACTGACCCCCGATGAGACGTTGAAGCTGTTTCCGTGGATCGATCGGGACGTAATCCTGGGCTCATACTGGAGTCCCACCGTCGGCGTCGTCGACTCGCTGCGCGCGGGAACGATCATGCGGGAGCGTGCTCAGGAGCTCGAGGCGTTGAGCGTGTTTCCCAGCACCGAGATACTGGGCATCGACGTAGAAAACGGTCGGGTGACCGGTGTGCGCACCTCGCGCGGTGATATGACCGCCGAGTACGTGGTTGTTGCCTGTGGCGTTTGGAGCCCGCGCATCGCGGCTATGGCGGGGGCGACCATCCCCCTGACACCGATCATCCACCAGATGATCGACGTCGGACCGATCGAGGCCTTCGAAGGTGCCGAGAGCGAGATCGAACACCCGATCCTTCGCGACATGAGCGTCTTCATGTATGAGCGCCAAGCGGGGAACAACTTGGAGATCGGCTCGTACGCGCATCGGCCGATCATCCACAACGCGGACGACATTCCGTCCAACGACGAGGCGGCGCTGTCGCCCACCGAGATGCCGTTTACGCGCGAGGACTTCGATCCACAGCTGGCTCATGCGATCGAGCTATTGCCGGAGATGCTGGATCGCGACGACGTCGAGATCCAATACGCCATCAACGGGCTGTTGTCATTGACGCCCGACGGCGAGCCGGTTCTCGGGGAAACGGTCGAAGTCAAGAACCTGTGGTCGGCCGCCGCCGTCTGGATCAAGGAAGGCCCTGGGGTAGGGCGCATGATCGCCGAATGGATGGTCGATGGTCAGCCGGAGATCGACCCCCACGAGCTCGACATCTCACGTCTGTACCCGTTCGCGCGTACCAACACGCACGTCGTCGCGCGTGCCTGTGAGAGCTTCAACAAGATCTATGGCGTGGTGCATCCCATGGAGCAGTGGGAGTCGTCGCGCCGAGTCCGCTGCAGTCCGTTCTACGCCCAAGAAGAATCCTTGGGCGCAATGTTCTACGAGACCGCTGGTTGGGAGCGTCCGCATTGGTACGAATCCAACCGCGACTTGCTCGAAGAGTATCGGGATCGCATACCCGACCGTCCGAACGAGTGGGACGCGCGCTGGTGGTCACCGATCATCAACGCCGAGCATCTGGCGATGCGTGATCGGGCCGCGATGGTCGATCTGTCGGCGCTGGCGATCTTTGACGTCTCCGGGCCGGGGGCGCTCGATTACGTGCAGACGATGGCCGTAAACCAGATGGACGTGTCGGTGGGACGAGCGGTATACACGCCGGTGCTACACCAGAACGGTGGCTTCAAGTCCGACCTGACGATCATGCGCACCGGCGACGAGTCGTTTCGTGTCGTGAGCGGCGGCGCGGACGGCAGTCGCGACGAGAAGTGGTTCCGCTCGAACCTGCCCGCCGATGGCACGGTGCACTTCGACAATCGCTCGTCTGCCCTGTGTACGCTGGGACTATGGGGTCCGCGGGCGCGGGATATCCTGCAGTCGCTGAGCCGCGATGATCTCTCCCACGAGGCGTTTCCGTTCGGGACCGCCCAGCGTATCTTGCTCGACTGTGTGCCGGTGTGGGCTCTGCGCATCTCCTACGTCGGCGAGCTCGGCTGGGAGCTCTACATGCCGATGGAGAGCGGGCGTTACGTTTGGGACCTGCTGCAGGAGACCGGCCGCCCGGAGGGCCTCGTGCCGGCTGGAATCGGCGTGTATGGCACTACGGGTCGACTGGAGAAAGGCTACCGGTTGTTCGGTGCGGAGCTCGATGGCGACAACAATCCCGCAGAGGCGGGCCTGGCTCGCAAGACGGCCAAGCCGCAGAATTTCATCGGCAAAGAGGCCTACCAACGAGCCCTCGAGAGCGAGCCGGCGGCGACGCTGTGTACGCTGACCGTCGACGACCACATGTCGGCATCGGGCGAAGCGCGCTTCATGCTCGGCTGCGAGCCGGTGTTGACCAAGGAGGGCAAGCGAATCGTCGATGCACACGGTCGAGGCTCGTACACGACGAGCGCTGGCGCTGGGCCATCGGTGGGGAAGTACCTGCTGATGGCATATCTGCCGCCGGAGTACGCACAGGAGGGCACAGAGCTGCTGGTGGAGTACTTCGCCGAGCAGTATCCGGTAACGGTTGCCGTCGCTGGCAGCAGGCCGATCTTCGATCCCGACAACGAGCGCATGCGCAAATGAACGCTCGGTCTGACTACGGGGGCCACCGATGAACATTCTCGTTTGCGTCAAGCGTGTCCCGGATACGGGAGCCAAGCTGCTGCTCACTGAAGATGAGCGTGCGGTGGATGCGCGGAGGTTGGGTTTCACGATCAGCCCGCATGAAGAGTGCGCCGTCGAGGAGGCAGTGCAGATCATCGAGCGTGAGGGCGGCGAGGGAGTGGTGTTGACGCTCGGCGCGGCAGAGGCCGAAGAACAGCTGCGTGATTCGTTGGCGCGGGGGATGGACCGCGCCATTCTCTTGGAGGTCGGAGACGATGAGTGGGATCCGCAGCGCACCGCCGCCGCGATCGCCGAATCAGTGCGCCAACAGGCGGCAAGCGGACACGGCTACGACCTGATCATGTTCGGCAACGAGTCTGCCGACAGCGGCGACTATCAAATCGGCGTTCGTGTGGCCCATGCGCTGGATCTGCCCTGTATCACCGGGCTAAAGAGCATCGAGATTCGCGGCGGCACGCTGGAGGCTAAGCGCGAGATTGCCGCCGGATGGGAGGTGTATGAAGTCCCGATGCCGGCGGTGGTTACCACCAAGGAGGGCCTGAATTTGCCGCGGTTTCCGTCATTGCGCGGCACGATGGCCGCCAGGAAGAAACCGCTGGATCGCGCCTCACCCTCGCATGACGAGGGTGGCCTTCGGTTGCAACGCCTGTTCCATCCGCCGGATCAGGGCAAGCAGGTCGAGATCTTGGGCGAGGGGGCAGCGGCGGTACCACGCATGGTGGAAGTGCTCGAGAAGCTGGAGTTGCTGGGATGATCCTGACCGTGATCGAGCACGACCGTGGTGTGATCGAGGCAGCGTCGCTGCAGGCTCTCACACTCGGACGTGATCTGGCCGAACAGACAGGCTCGGCGCTCGAGGCCGCGCTGATTGGCAACGACGCTGCGTCGTTGGAGGAGACCATCAGGGCTTTCGGGATGACGGTGATTCATCACGTCACCCATCCGCAGCTCGATGACTACGCGCCGGCGGCTTGGGCGGAGGCGGCGATTCAGCTGGGCCGTGCTCGCGGCGCGCAGGCCATCCTGGCGCCAGGCTCGGATCGTGGCAACGAGGTTCTCGCCCATGTCGCAGCCAAGACCGGACTGGCGATGGCGGCCAACTGCGCGCAGGTGGAAGCAGGCGATGTATACCGGGTCGTCCGGCTGCGCTGGGGCAGCAGCGTGCTGGAGGAGGCCGAGCTGAGCGGTGAGATCAAGCTGCTGAGCGTCGCGCCCCACACCGTCGAGGCGACGGAAGCTCCGAGCGACGATGTGGCCGTGGAGCAGTTCGAGCCAACGCTCGCCGAGGCCGATCTGAGGGTCAAGGTGACGAGGCGCGACGAGACCGCGAGCTCCGGCGTTACGCTGAAGACGGCGCGGCTGGTCGTTGGCGGCGGTCGCGGGGTCGGTAGCGCCGAAGGGTTCGCCGTGCTCGAAGAGTTGGCCGAAGTGTTAGGGGGGATCGTCGGTGGCTCGCGCGTCGCCACCAACAACGGCTGGCGACCCCACACCAATCAGGTCGGCCTAACCGGCACCCGCATCGCCCCACAGCTGTACATCGCCTGCGGTATCAGTGGCGCCATCCAGCACCTGGTGGGTTGCAAGGGAGCGAAGCACATCCTGGTAATCAACACGGATCGTGATGCGCCGTTCTTTTCGCGGGCCGACTACGGTGTTGTGGGTGATCTTCACGAGGTGGTCCCGGCGCTGGTGGCCGAGCTCAAGAAACGCGGTTAGCAGTCGGCCCCTGATCAGACGACCGCGTCGCGCATCGATGCCTTGCGGCGTGCGATGAAGTCGAGCAACTCGTCGTCGATTGCCGCGTCGATTGGTGGTGGCTCGTAGGCACCCAGCTGCTCCTTCCAGAGTGAGTTGGCCCGCTGCGCAGCGGTCTTGCTGCCCTCCTCCTCCCACTGCTCGAAGCTGGAGCTGTCGGCCACCGTTGAGCGATAGAAAGCGTGCTCGAAGTTTGCCAGCGTATGGGCCGTACCGAGGAAGTGCTGTCCGGGCTCGTTTTCTCGAATCGCGTCGAGCGCCTGACCGTTGGCGGAGAGGTCGATCCCCTTGGCGAAGACTTCCATCATGCCGAGCTGATCGGCATCCATGACGAACTTCTCGTAGCCGACCGTCAGGCCACCTTCCAGCCAGCCGGCCGCGTGCAGAACGAAATTAACGCCCGCCATCAGCGCCGGGGTCATTGTTGCCTGGCTCTCGTAGGCGGCCTGGGCATCGGGCACCTTCGACGCCGTGAGCGCGCCGCCGGAACGGAACGGCACGCCGAGGCGACGTGCCAGCGCGGCTACCGCATACAGGGTCAGAGCTGCCTCCGGGGTTCCGAAAGTCGGGGCCCCTGTCTGCATTGACATCGAGCTGGCGAACGAGCCGAAGATCACCGGCGCCCCGGGGCGAACGAGCTGTACGAAGGTCATCCCGGCCAGTGCTTCCGCCAGGGTCTGAGCGGCCACGCCTGCCGCGGTTACCGGGGCCATCGCACCGGCGAGTATGAACGGGGTGATCAAGTTGGCCTGATTGTGCTGCGCGTACACCTCCATCGCCGCCAGCATCGAGGCGTCCCAGACGAGAGGAGAAGAAGCGTTGATCAGGCTGGTCATCACGGTGCGATCCGCCAGGTCACCGCCGAAGGCGATACGCGCCAGCTCGAAGCTGTCGGCAGCGCGCTCACCGGCTGTCACCGACCCCATGAAGGGCTTGTCGCTGTAGCGGATATGGGCGTAAACCATGTCGAGATGGCGCTTGTTGACCGGCACATCGACGGGCTCACAGAGCGTTCCACCTGAGTGGTGTATGTGGGGAGACACGTACGCCAGCTTCACGAGATTCTGGAAGTCTTCGATCGTGCCGTAGCGCCGGCCGCGGTCGAGATCGGTTACGAACGGCGAGCCGTAGTTGGGGACGAACACGGTGGCGTCGCCGCCGATCGTTACGCTGCGTGCGGCGTTGCGAGCGTGCTGAACATAGGTTCTGGGCGCGCTCGACATGACGATTTGGCGGCACATGCCGGATGGGAACCGGACGCGCTCGCCGTCTACGTCGGCCCCGGCGTTGCCGAGCACCTCCAGGGCGCGGGGGTAATCGCGAAACTCGACGCCGACCTCCTGGAGGATGGTGTCGGCGTTGCGCTCGATGATCTCGAGGCCTTCCTCGCCGACCAGGTCAACCGGGGCCAAGTTGCGAGTGAGGAACGGGGCGACGGTGGCGCTGGCCTTCGCCCGGGCCGCCTGGCGGGCCGCCCTTCCGCCGCCTCGACGTCCGCCAGCGCGCCTATCGGTCAAGCTGCTCCTCCCGGTGCAGATACGCTCCATCGGTCACCGGCCGCCAACTCCGAAGCCGGGCGGCTACACTGGGCCGCGCGCGGATTGTAGCCTGCACAAGCTACCTATCAAGTTGCCGAGTCAGTCGTGAACGGAGAATACGAGACCATGCGAGCGCCAACGAAGTCCCGCTGGCCAGTTGCCGTGGTGGCGATCTGTTGCCTGTCTGCCAACGCGCTGCCGGGCGCCGCCCCCCTCGATCTGCTGATCGGTGGTGGCCGGATCATCGATGGCACCGGCAACCCCTGGTATGCGGCGGATGTCGGGATCATCGGCGACGCGATTGTCGAGATCGGCGACCTCTCGGGCAGGAGGGCGGCGCGTACCATCGATGCAACGGGCAAGGTCGTCAGCCCGGGCTTCATCGACATGCACACTCACGTCGATCGCGGCTTCGAGCAGGTCGACACGGCGGCGATCCTCAACTATCTCTACCAGGGCGTGACCACCGTGCGGCCGGGGTCCGATGGGGGCGCGTCCCACCGCGTTTCCGAGACCAAGGCTCGATGGGAGGGAAACGGCATGGGGTTGAACGCCGTCCATATGGTTGGCTTCAACACCGTGCGTCGCGAGGTCATGGGGTACGACTTCCTTCGGCCAGCTAGCGTCGACGAGATCGATCAGATGCAATCGCTCGTGCGGCAGGCGATGCGCGAAGGCTCCTGGGGCATCAGCGCAGGGCTCGAGTATGAGGGCCTGCACCTGCACGCCAGCACCGAAGAGCTCATCGAGACCACCAGGCCCGTGGCCGAATTCGCCGGAGTCTACATCTCGCATATGCGGGACGAAGGTATCCGTCTGCTCGAATCGATCCGTGAAATCGTGCGCATCAGCGAGGGAGCCGGAGTACCGGTCAACGTCACCCATATGAAGGCGGCGGGGCGCTTGCAGTGGGGCTTGATGACCGAGGCGGTGGAGCTGATTCAGGCGGCCCGAAACCGCGGCGTTTCGATCACCGCCGACCAGTATCCCTGGGATCAGTCCGCGCCGTTTGGCTACATCACCGAATTGGTCGATGTGCCCAACGATATGGAGGAGCTGGCCGAGCTGCGAGATCGGGGTCGCGACCGCAGGCTGTCGTACCAGGAGAGGACCGATGCGCGGGCTCGGTACGTGGCGGCCCTGCAGGAGGCGCTGCGCGACGACAGCCAGCGCGAGCTGATGCGCGTCTCTACGTACGAGGAGCGCGAGGCCGACTGGAGCGCGGTAGCCAAATGGGGCTGGCAGGACTTCCGGATCAAGCACACGACGCTGCATCCGGAGCTACTGGAGAAGAACCTGCTCGATCTCGAGAACGATCAGGGGAAGGACGGATTCGACATCCTCGTCGAGTTGGTTCTCGATGAGCCTGACATGTTGTTCGCCGGGGGCTCGATGTCGCCCGACGATCTGCGGCACGCGATGGCGCAGCCATGGGTGATGATCAGCAGCGACGGCGGGGGTCCGCTCGTGCCCACCGACTACTCCGTTCCCAGCCACCCGCGCTCGTTTGCCAGCCAGGCGGTGGCACTCCGGCAGTACGTTCGTGATGAAGGCCTGCTCACGCTAGTGGACGCGATACGAAAGATGTCGTCGTTGCCGGCCCAGTTTCTCGGCATGAGGGACCGTGGCTTGATCGCCGAAGGGTTCAAGGCGGATGTAATCATCTTCGACCCCGAGAGCGTCGAAGATCGAGCGACCTGGGCCGACGCACACCGCTATGCCACGGGTATCGACTATGTGATCGTCAATGGGGGCGTGAGCGTCGACGCCGGCGAGTTCAATGGCGCCCGCCATGGCAGGCTGCTGTTGAAGCAGTAGCGGCGGCATACGATGTTCGACTTCGTCAGAGCAGTGATCGGCCGGACCGGCTTCACCTGTGTCTTGGAGGGGTACCCCATGCAGTTGAGCGTCAAGCCCTATGTCAGTGTTGTTGCTCGTAATGCTCTGCGGGGTAGCGCGTTGCTCGGGGCGACCCTTGCCATGGCTCCTGCGGCGCCGACCACGTCGACGGAGCGCGTGTCGGCGGCGAGGCTGATGTTCACCGACGTCACCCGGGAGGCCGGATTGGCCCTGCGGCATCGATTTGACGGCAGCGTCTCCGATGTCGGGATGGCCGCTTGGGCATCGGGCGGCATCGCCGCCGGCGACGTGGACCGCGACGGCTTCATCGACCTGATCCTGGTACGCGGCGACGCGGGCCGGCCGGCCCTACTGATGAACCGCCGCAACGGGACGTTCGCGCCAGCGCAGTCCATCGCCGCTCTCGACCGTTGGGCCGCCGGAACGACGCTGGCGGACTACACCGGCGACGGAATGCTTGATCTGATCAGTGGAAACGTCAGGTCGGGTCGGCCGCAATTCTTCACCGGACGCCCCGGCGCCAAGTTCGTCGACACGGGCGCCGGTACAGCCGTACTAACCGCCAAGAACACCTTTTCGACGTCGCTGGCGGATATCGACGGGGACGGTGACCTTGATCTCGCGATGACCCACTGGGACCTGAACTGCCGCGACGGCTGTGCTGGCGATCATGTGTGGCAAAACGACGGTGCGGGCGCTTTCTGAATCGCCGATCCGCAGTGGAAGCTACCCGGCTACGAAGAAGACTTCTCGTTCACGCCGAACTTCGCGGATATCAACTCCGACGGCTGGCCCGATCTGCTGGTGGCCGCCGACCTACGGACGAGCCGCGTGTTTCTCAACGATCGCGGTCGCGGCTGGATCGAGGCAACGGACCGCGCTGTGATCACCGACAAGAACGGCATGGGCGCTGCCGTCGGGGACTACGATAACGATGGTTGGCTCGACCTATTCCACACCAACGGTTGGTTTGACTATGGCACCGACCGATCGAAGCTGTTCATGAACGGCGGCGGTCGATTTCGCGAGCGAGCCGAGAGGCACGGGATCATCGATGAAGGCTCGGGCCGCGCCGTCGTGTGTTTCGATTACGACCGCGATGGCGACACCGACGTGCTGGTCGGCAACCACAATGATCGGCCGCGCCTGTATCGCAACGACGGCGGCAACTCGCGATCATTCCTCGATGTGGCGCTGGTGGATGACGGCCCGAATACGGCGGGCGTCGGGGCTCGGGTCTATGTCACCGCGAACGGCGACACTCAGATGCGTGAGATGCGCTGTGGTAGCAACTACGTGTCACAGAATCCGACCGAGGCGCATTTCGGCCTCGGCGACGCGCTCAGCGCGCGTGTTCGCATCGTCTGGCCGGATGGTGAGGTGCAGCGGTTGGGACGAGTAGGTGCGAATCAGCTGCTTACCGTCGAGCGTTCCTGACTATCGCCGTCGCGACCGTGGCAAGGTTGTCGAGGCCCCGTGGGGGTCTGCTCGAAAGGCTCATCGACGCGGATGCCGAGCCATAGCAGCCCGGAGACGACCGCCATGATCGCGCCTGTGCCGACGGCCCCTGTCCACCCGAACCAGCCCACGAAGATCGGAATCAGCGGCGAGGACACCACGCCGCCGAGGTTGCCGCCGGTGTTCAGGATGCCCGTAGCCGTATAGGTGTGCTTTCCGGCGACGAAGCTTGCGCCTGCCCAGAAGGTGCCCTCGGTAAACTGCGTCAGGCTGAAGCTGATCGTCAAGAGGATGATTGCCCAGGGGGTGCTATCCGCCAAGATGCCCAGCATCAGGAACACCCCCACGAGCGGCAACCCAACGAGGGATGGCAAGCGGCAGCCTTGGAGCGGTCCTAGCTTCCCGCAGAGTCGGTCGCACACTTCTCCGCCCACCGAGGCCATGAGGGCGCCTGCGAGCCAAGGCAACGAAGCGACGAATCCTGCTTGGAGCATTCCGAACCCGCGCACTTCGAGCAGATAGATGTAGAACCAGTTGAAGAAGAAATAGAAGACGTAGTTCATCGAGAAGTAGCTGAGGGTCAGCAGAAGGATGTTTCGATCTCGCAGCATCTGCTTCCACAAAGCAGGCTGCGGCTGGCCGGGGTCAGCACGGTCGGGGGCGTCTTCGGAATCGCCGCGACCGGCGCCAATCAGTGCGATCTCTGCAGGATTCGTCGCCCAGTGCTGGCGCGGATCGTCGCGCCCTAGTCGCCACCAGATCCACGCACCGAGCAGCCCCAGCGGAACGATCGCGTAGAAAGCGCCCCGCCACCCGATCTCGAGCATGAGCCAGGCGACGAGCGGGGGGGTAACCGCGCCGCCAAGCCCCAAACCGGTACTGCCCAGGCCCTGGGGAAGCGCCCAACGCCCCACCGGGAACCATCGCTCTATCGCGCCCCCCATTACAGGGTAGAAAGGCGCTCGGGCGGCGCCGAGCACGAAGCGGATGATGAGAAGCGTTGCGAACACTGCCAAGTTGCCGGTCACCACGGCCCCGGGGATCAACGCGGTGAGAGCAGTCAACACACTCCAAGCAACGACGAGGATCGTGAGTACGCGGCGTGCACCTGCTCGCTGGCCCCAGATCCCTCCCGGAAGCTGAAAGAGTGAGTAGCCCCACAGCATGGCGCTGAAGATCCAGCCCATCTGCACATTGGAGATGCCGAGCTCCTCAGCGAGGAATGGCGCGGCGATCGACATATTGAGCGCCACAACGTACGAGATGAAGCTGAGGCCGAAGAGTAGCCCGAGGATCTGCCAGCGAACGTTTGTCGGTCGATCGGTGCTCATGGGGGCATGCGTCATGGTCTCTTGGTCGGAACGCGGACCATACCCCAACCTGCCCCCTACGTACCAACGGGGGGCGATTCATCCGGTGAGCCAATTTGGCTGCGCTCGACGCGTTTAAGGGTGTAGTGACCTGCCCCAAGTGTTGAGGCCACTTCGTAACTCATAGAATCGATGCTGGCAAGAGATTGTTGGAGCCGGCGAAGCGGAGCGCAGCCGGCTTCAACAACGTCGCTTCCGGTGCAGGCGGCCGATAGCCCAACGAGCT
>PVBE012822475.1_pt1 | contig 19887 bp, 19 predicted proteins | sample 1631181 | NCBI WGS metagenome assembly PVBE01 (sample SAMN08397723, study PRJNA350692) | Marine metagenome, whole genome shotgun sequencing project. | isolation source: water | place: Pacific Ocean | collected 2012-04 | reverse complement strand
ATGTAATGTTGATGTAATAGATCCACATGCAAATTCTGATGAATTAAAACAGGAATATGATTTTGACTTAGTTAATAATGTAAATGGTAATAAATACGATGCTGTGATAATTGCTGTTAATCATTTAGAGTATAAAAAATATCAAGAGAATGACTTTGAAAAGATGCTTAATCCAAAAGGTTTATTAGTAGATTTAAAAGGAATTTTTAGAAATAAGATAAATAATATTGATTATTGGACATTGTAATGAGCTTTAAGAAAAAAATATTGATAACTGGTGGGGCTGGGTTTATTGGCTCTCATGTAGTAAGATTGTTTGTTAATAAGTATCCTGATTATTTGATTGTTAATTTGGATAAGCTTACCTATGCCGGAAATCCTGAAAATCTTATTGATGTAGAAGGAAAATCAAATTACCATTTTGTAAAAATGGATATTAATAATGAGCTTGAAATTTTTAAACTTTTTAAAAAGCATCAATTTGATGGAGTGATTCACTTAGCTGCAGAATCACATGTAGATCGTTCTATCTCAAATCCTAATGAATTTATTTTTACAAATGTGATTGGTACTCTCAATCTTTTGAATACCTCTAAATTGATTTGGGAGAATAATAAAGAAGGAAAAGTTTTTTATCATATTTCTACTGATGAGGTTTATGGGTCTTTAGGTCAAGAAGGATTTTTTCACGAAACAACTGCTTATGATCCTAGAAGTCCTTATTCAGCTTCTAAAGCAAGCTCTGATCACTTAGTGAGAGCTTATTATCATACCTTTGATATCCCTGTTAAGTTGTCAAATTGTAGTAACAATTATGGGTCACATCAATTCCCAGAAAAATTAATTCCTTTGATAATTAATAACATTTGTAAAAACAAAGACCTTCCTATTTATGGAAAAGGTGATAATGTTAGAGACTGGTTATGGGTAGAAGATCATGCAAGAGCAATTGATGTCATTTTCCATGAAGGAAAAATAGGATCAACTTACAATATAGGAGGACATAATGAATGGAAAAATATTGATTTAGTTCATCTTTTATGTGATATTTTAGATAATCGTTTAAATAGAAAGTCAGGCTCTTCAAGAAAGTTAATAAAATTTGTAAAGGACCGTGCGGGGCATGATTTACGTTATGCAATAGATGCATCAAAGATTAAGGATGATTTAAATTGGGAGCCATCAGTAACATTTAATGAGGGGCTTGAATTAACAGTTGATTGGTATCTTAATAATAAGGATTGGCTAGAACATGTAACATCTGGTTCTTATTTAGAGTATTACTCAAAGCAATACTCATAATTAAATCTTTTGAGCTTTCTTAAAAACATATTTAAAAAAGAAGAAAAATTACCTCCTTTTGATCTATCTCTTTTAAATGTAGATGTGCACTCTCACTTTATTCCTGGGGTTGATGATGGTGCTCAAACCATTGAGGAATCAGTGGAGCTACTTAGCTGTATGCAAGAATTTGGTTATAAAAAAATTATTACCACTCCTCATGTAATGTTTGATTACTATAAAAACACACCTGAGATTATATTAAATGGTCTTGATGTGCTAAAGGATGCAATTAAAGAAAAAGGGCTCAAGATTGAAGTAGAAGTTTCAGCTGAGTATAATTTAGACCTTGGATTTGAAGAAATCATTAAAGACAATAAAATATTGACTTTTGGAGGAGATAAAAAATATGTGCTTTTTGAATTATCATTTTATAACGAACCGGATCGATTAAAAGAAGTAATTTGGGAATTGACCACATCTGGTTATCAACCCATTTTGGCACACGTAGAAAGATACCCGTATTGGTTTAAAAAGTGGGATAAAATTGAGGACATGATAAACAGAGATGTTAAATTACAAGTTAATATTGGATCTTTTACTGGATCTTATGGTTTAGAAGTAAAAAATATCGCACATAAACTTGTAGATGAAGGTTTGGTTGATTTAATAGGGTCTGATTGTCATAACATGAGACATATTGAAATGATTAGGCATGCTGTTTGTTTACCTTATTTTCATAAAGCTTGTAATTCACCAAATCTAATTAATAAGCACTTGTAGGTTATTTAAACAGATGCGCTTGAGGTTGGGAGTGCTCTATCAATTTTTTTAAATAAACCTTGTAATACTTTTCCTGGTCCAGATTCAATGACCTCTTTAGCGCCATCATTCAACATGTTCTGCATGATCTGGGTCCATTTTACTGGGCCAGTTAGCTGGGCAATTAAATTTTGTTTAATCTCATTAGGATCAGTAATTGGGTTTGCGTTGATGTTTTGGTATACAGGGCAAATAGGATTACTGAAAGAAGTGGAGTGAATAGCTGCTTCCAGCTCAGCTCTAGCGGGTTCCATTAACGGGGAGTGAAAGGCACCACCAACTGGAAGAAGAAGTGCCCTTCTAGCACCTGCTTCACTTAAGGCCTCACAAGCTGATTTAACAGCTGCTATTTCACCAGAAATCACCAATTGTCCTGGGCAGTTGTAGTTGGCGGCAACAACAATCCCTTCAGTTTGTGAACATATGCTTTCAACGATATTATCATCTAATCCTAAAATGGCAGCCATGGTAGAGGGTTGAGATTCGCATGCTTTTTGCATAGCGTTAGCTCGTGCTAGTACTAATTTTAAAGCTGATTCAAAATCTAAAGACTTATTAGCTACCAATGCAGAAAATTCTCCTAATGAATGACCTGCGACCATGTCTGGTTTGAAAGAGTCACCCAAGCAAGATGCGAGAATTACTGAATGCAGAAAAATAGCAGGTTGGGTAACTTTTGTTTGTTTTAGATCCTCGTCAGATCCATTGAACATGATATTGGTGATTTTAAATCCAAGTATTTCATTAGCTTGTTCAAAAAGTTCTTTAGCTTCAGATGAATGTTCATATACATCTTTGCCCATACCTACAAATTGGGCCCCTTGCCCAGGAAAAACATATGCTTTCATAAAAAATAAATTTAATCTCTGCTTCCAAATAACCTTAATAGAAATAAGAATAAATTGATAAAATCAAGATATAATGTTAATGCTCCCATGATAATTAATTTTTGCTTGGTTTCTCCATCAAATTCAACTCCAGCACCAATGCGTTTCAGTTTTTGGACATCATAAGCAGTAAGTCCAGTAAATATTAAAACACCAAAAATGCTTATAATGTAATCAAGCCCTGCACTATCCATAAACCAGTTTACTACAGAGGCAATAATGATTCCAATCAGCGCCATGTATAGGATGCTTCCGAATTTTGTAAGATCTGTAGAGGTTGTATATCCTAATAAAGCCATTGTGCCAAATGTGCCAGCAGTTATAAAAAATGTTATTGCTATAGAAGATGAGCTATATGCAAGAAAAATAAAGCTAAGACTCATTCCGGTTAGCAGATAATAAATAATAAAAACAACCATTAAAGATGTAATGCTTAATTTATTGAAACCAAAGCTCATTAACATGACTAATCCTAAAGGGGACAGCATTACCAACCAGCCTAGTCCAGTCATCCCTGTTTCACTGATCAAAGAGGTTACAGCTCCGGATTCAAAAAACCAAAATGCAGTAACTCCTGAAATTCCTAATGCAATAAACATTAAAGAGAAAACATTAGAGATAAAGTTTTTTGATAAAGCACTACTGTCAATTTTAACAGTTTCTTTGTTGTTTAAGAGTCTTTCAAGCATAATTTTTATTTATTGTTCGCCAAAATATTCAACGAAGTTATTTTCTGTTTCGTGTAATTTGATAGTGTGTAATTTACAGCCTAACAAATTTAGTTCATTTTCTAATTGTTCCCATATAGCAATGCATAAATTTTCGCTACTGCATAATTTTCCTTTTAAAAAAGGGACATCTAAATTTAGGTTTTTGTGATCTAGTTTATCAATGATTTGTTTTTTAATAATTGCACTTACTTTTTTTAAATCTATTAGGTAACCTGTTTCTTGATTAATAGTGCCCTTTACAGTCACAAATAATTCATAATTATGACCATGCCAGTTGGCGTTAGCACATTTGCCGTATAACTCAATATTTTTTTTCTCAGACCATTCTGAATTCCACATTTTATGTGCAGCATTAAATCTTTCTCTTCTTGTTAAATAGACTGTTTTCATGTTATAAGTAGATTCAATATTGAAAGAGTTACTTACTATAGCTCTTTTTTGATCTCAAGTAGGAATGTTTTGATGTGATTTAATTTTTTTATGATCTCATGATTTTCAATCATATCATTTTTATTGCCTTTTAATTTTTCTTTGGCTCCTTTTAGAGTGTAGCCTCTTTCTTTTACTAAGTGAAAAATAAGCTGATAGTTTTGAACATCTTGTTTAGTAAATAAACGATTACCTTTTTTGTTTTTTTTAGGTTTGATTATATCAAACTCTTTTTCCCAGAAACGAATTAGAGAAGCGTTTACATTGAACATTTCAGCTACTTCCCCAATTGAGTAGTATACTTTAGTTAATTCAAATTCTTTAATTGATATCGTTCCCATTTTGCTATAAAGATACAATACTATAATTTATTACAGTAGACTAATTAAGGAAATAAAATAACACTGAATTGTTTATTTTACAGTGATTGAGTTGGTCGTGATGAAATTTCAATAACCTTTTCATATTCTTCAGGAGAAAGGTCTTTAAAGAAATAATTGGCAGGATTGATAGCTTTGTTGTTTTTTAAGACTTCATAGTGTAAATGTGGCCCAGTAGAAACTCCAGTTGACCCAACAAGAGCAATAACATCCCCTCTTTTGATATTTTGTCCTTTTTTGCAATTGTACTTTGAACAATGTGCATACCTGGTTTTATATTCATAACCATGATCAATGACTACGCAATTTCCGTAGCCACTCATCCATCCACATTTTTCAACTACCCCATCACCAGTAGCATAAATATAAGTTCCAGTAGGTGCTGTAAAATCAATTCCAGCATGCATTTTTAAAATTTTATAAATAGGATGCATTCTGTATCCAAATCCAGAAGCTATTCTTGTTAAATCCTTATTGGAGATGGGCTGAATACTAGGTATTGAGCTTAGCATTTTTTCTTTGTCTTTTGTTAAGCGGATTACTTCGTCAAAAGATCTTGATTGAGCTACTAATTTTGATTCGATCGTTTCAATTTTTTTTGAAATTTCTACAATTAAGTCTTCATGTTTTAGCCCATCATATTTTTTATATTTCATAGGGTTACCTCCAGTCCCTAATTTTCTTTTATGCTCTGGGTATGGATTGGTGTTAAAAATTGACCTGTAGATTTTGTCATCTCTATCTTGGATAGCTTCTAGAACAATAAAAATTTCATTAAGGTCTTCATTGAATTTATTTATCTCTGAATGGACTAATTGATTTTCTTTTAAGATGTCTTTTTCTATGTAGCTTTTTATCTGATTGTAAGATAAAGCGAGTAGGGCTACTGAAAACACTATAGCAGCTATAAAATAGTATGAAATCTTTTTAAGTCTATCTATTAAAGTTAATTCAACCTCTTCATAATTTAATGAATCAGGATTATATTTATATTTTTTCTTGGCCAATCTGTTGATTGATTTAAAATTGAATGCAAAAATACCTTAAAAAGAATAACTTTGCAACCAGTTATATCGATGGTTTTTTTGACTTGGTCGATAATAAATAATAAGACTTTTAATGAATTCTAAAGAGATAAGAAAAAAGTATTTTGATTTTTTTAATAAAAAGAATCATAGAATTGTTTTATCAGCTCCATTGGTGATTAAAGATGATCCATCATTACTTTTTACAAATGCAGGCATGAATCAATTTAAGTCTTTTTTTCTTGGTGATAATAATCCTGAATACACTAGATTGGTAAATAGTCAAAAATGTTTAAGAGTTTCTGGAAAACATAATGATCTTGAGGAAGTTGGTGTAGACACCTATCACCACACTATGTTTGAGATGCTTGGAAATTGGTCATTTGGAGATTATTTTAAAAAGGAAGCTATTGAGTGGTCTTGGGAGTTACTAGTAGATGTATATCAATTAAATCCAGATCAAATTTATATAACATTTTTTGGAGGAGATAAATCTGATGGTCTTTCATCAGATATAGAAGCATATGATCATTGGAAAAAAATTGTTGATGAAAAACATATTTTAGCTTGTGATAAAAAAGATAATTTCTGGGAAATGGGTAATACTGGACCATGTGGTCCATGTTCAGAGATCCACATTGATTTAAGAGATGAGAAAGAAAGGAAAAAAAAACCAGGAATAGAATTGGTTAATAAAGATCATCCTCAAGTTATAGAGGTTTGGAACCTTGTTTTTATGGAATATAATAGAAAAGCAGATGGTTCATTGATTCCTTTAAGCAAAAAGCATATAGATACAGGCATGGGGTTGGAAAGATTATGTATGATCATCCAGAATAAAAAAAGTAATTATGATACAGATGTTTTCATGCCCATGATCAGAAAGGTAGAAGAAATATCAGGATTATCTTATAAGATTAATTCAAACAATAAAAATGAAGAGCTAATTAACATAGCGATTAGGGTTGTAGTAGATCATATTAGAGCCATCTCATTTTCAATTGCAGATGGTCAGCTTCCTTCTAATAATGGGGCAGGGTATGTTATACGAAGGATTTTAAGAAGGGCAGTAAGATATGGATATCAGGACCTTCAATTAAAGGAACCGTTTTTATATCAGCTTGTAGCTATTTTAGCAGATCAATTTGCCGGAGTATTTTCAGAAATAAATAAACAAAAATCTTTTATTGAAAAAGTAATCTTTGAAGAAGAAACATCTTTTTATCGCACTTTGGAGCATGGTTTAAAAAGAATAGAGCAGGTTTGTGGTAGTTTAAAAAAGAATCATCAAAAACAAATTCCTGGTAAGGATGTATTTGAGCTTTACGATAGATTTGGTTTTCCAGTTGATTTAACTTCTTTAATTGCGAGTCGAAATAATATTACTATTGATGAGATTGGGTTTAATGACGCTTTAGATTTGCAGAAAAAAAGATCTAAAGCTGATGCAGAATCAGAAAAATCTGATTGGGAAATCTTGTTTAAGGATGATAAAGAAGAGTTTATCGGATATGATTATTTAGAATCTGAAATAAAAATTACTCGACATAGAACTATTGTTGAAAAAGGTAAAAAAAGTTTTCAGTTGGTATTTAATTATACGCCTTTTTACCCTGAAGGTGGAGGGCAGATAGGTGATGTAGGGTATATCCAAAATGGAGAGCAAAAAGTTTACATTATTGATACAAAAAAAGAAAATGATCTAATCCTACATATCACCTCCGAACTTCCAAAAAACATAGAATCTACATTCAAAGCAGTTGTTGATCAAAATAAAAGAGAATTAATTTGTAATAATCATACTGCCACACATTTGTTACATAATGCGCTTAGAGAAATCCTTGGTTCCCATGTTGAGCAAAAAGGCTCTTTGGTGAATGATGAATATCTAAGATTTGATTTTTCTCATTTTGAAAAAGTTTCAGAAGAACAGTTGTCAAATATAGAATCATTGGTAAATAAAAAGGTTAGATCAAATATTCCATTACAGGAGCAAAGAAATATCCCATTAAGTAAAGCTAAGGAAATGGGTGCTATGATGTTATTTGGCGAAAAATATGGAGATGTTGTTCGTGTCATTAAATTTGGTGATTCAGTTGAGCTTTGTGGTGGGATTCATGTTCCTTCAACATCTACCATTGGTAATTTTAAAATATTAAGCGAGAGTTCAATAGCTGCTGGAGTGCGTAGGATTGAAGCAGTTTCTTCTGTTGTTGCTGACCATTATTATAAAGACCAGCTTGAAATTGTAAAACAGGTTAATCAATTATTGAAATCTCCAGATAATACTGTAAAAGCAGTTAAGGAATTATTAGAGATGAACTCATCACTTCAAAAGAAAATAGAGAAACTCAATAAAGAAAAATCAGGTGATTTAATTGATGAGCTGTTAAATGAAGTTGAGCAAATTAATGGCATCAATTTTATAGCAAAAAAAATAAACATAGAAAATGCTTTAATTAAAGATCTTGCTTTTAAAATTAAGGAAAAAGTTAAAGACCTTTATTTGGTTATTGGTTCCGAATTAAATGGAAAGGCTTTGTTAACTGTAATGATTTCAAGTGAATTGGTTAAAGAGAAGAATTTACATGCAGGAAATATCGTTAATGAGCTTGCAGTAGAAATTGGTGGAAGAGGAGGGGGGCAACCATTTTTTGCTACAGCAGGAGGTAAAGATGTAAATGGAATAGATTTAGCACTAAAAAAAGCAAAAAAGTTAATCTCCTAACTTTTAACATTAGCATACATTGTAACATCTTTTTCCTGTATTTCTTTATCACATAAGATAATAAGCCTTTCAATAATATTCCTTAATTCTCTGATGTTTCCCGTCCAGTTTATTTTTTGAAGAACATCAATGGCTTTTTTATTAATACTTTTAATAGGGACGCCCTGTTCATTACATATAAGATTAAGAAAATAATCAGTTAGAATAGGAATGTCATCTTTTCTTTCATTGAGAGAGGGTACATGAATTGGGATAACATTTAGCCTATGAAAAAGATCCTCTCTGAAATTTGATTTCTTGATTTCTTCTGATAAATTTTTATTGGTAGCTGCCAATACACGAACATCTACCTTGATCTCTTTGTCACTACCAACTCTAGAAATTTTATTTTCTTGTAAAGCTCTTAAAACTTTTGCTTGAGCTGAAAGGCTCATGTCACCAATTTCATCTAAAAAAATGGTTCCGCCATCTGCTTGTTCAAATTTGCCTTGTCTTTGTTTATGTGCAGATGTAAAAGCACCTTTTTCGTGACCAAATAATTCACTTTCTATTAATTCAGATGGGATGGCAGCACAATTAACTTCTACAAAAGGTGATTTATTTCTTTCACTTTTTTCATGTAATTGTCTAGCTACTAATTCTTTGCCTGATCCATTGCCTCCGGTAATCAATACTCTAGCATCAGTAGGAGCCACTTTGTCAATCATGTTTTTTATGTTCATTATTTGTGCGCTTTCACCAATAATATCTGTGACTTTACCTTTAGATACTTTTCTTTTTAAGGTTACATTTTCTTTAACAATGGTTTCTTTATCTAAAGCATTTCTAAGAGTAACTAATATTCTATTCAGGTCTAATGGCTTTTGTATGAAGTCATAGGCTCCTTTTTTAATAGCCTCAACAGCAGTTTCTACATTCCCATGTCCACTTATCATAATGAAAGGAGTGTCAACCCCTGAAGAAATAGATTTTTCCAAAACTTCCATGCCGTCCATTTTTGGCATTTTTATATCACAAAGAATAAGCTCATATTTATTTTTTTGGATCATTTCATAACCTGCTTTTCCATCTTCAGCATCATCAACTTGAAATTTTTCAAATTCAAGAATCTCTTTTAAAGTGCTTCTAATAGGACATTCATCATCGATTATTAAAATTTTATTCATTTTATTGTTTATTCAAATTATACAATAATCAATCCATATTAATCTTTATGTCTGATCCATTTAATAAGTTCTCTGTAGCTGGCTTTTTTGCCATACATTAAAATGCCTGTTCTGTATATTTTTCCAGCTAACCATGTTGTTCCTATAAATGTAATTATTAGTAGTCCCATACTTAATAATACTTCCCATACAGGAATTCCACCTTCACCAACTCCCATAGCTACTCTAACTAGCATAATTATTGGCGAGGTGAAGGGAATTTCACTTAACCAAAAAGAAGCACTTCCAGCTGGATTTGTTATTACGTTTTGTGCCAATATAATAGCAAATATTAGAGGGATGGTAATTGGGATCATGAATTGTTGTGTGTCAGATTCACTATCTACAGCAGATCCAATGGCAGCCATTAAACTACCATAAAGTAAGTAGCCACCTAAAAAATAAAAAACAAAAAGACCAAGCATCAATGGCCAGTTAATTTCATTGATGATAAAATCAGACACTTCACTGAACTCTATTGTGTCATTATTTTGCTCTTCTAGTTGGATGTTTTCAGCTACTTGGACTTGATTAGGTATGTTTTTTGCTTGATTTGCAGCATCATATTGATTGGGAAAATAAAATGTAAATACTGTAAACATTAATAAAATTGACAGTATTACCCAAACTCCAAATTGGGTTAGCCCTACTAGGGCGATTCCTATAATTTTACCCATCATTAGCTGAAAGGGTTTAACCGAAGATACGATCACTTCAATCACTCTGTTGGTTTTTTCTTCTATAACACCTCTCATTACCTGAACACCAAATAGTAATATGAACATATAAACAATGATGGCAAAAATATATCCTACAGCTGCTCTTTTTTGTATGTTTTGATTTTCAAGATGTTCAATGTCTATTACATCAAGATTGATAGAAGTCTTAATTGATTCATATTTTTCTATATCCCAGCCTTCAACTTTTAATTTTTCAAGCTCAATGGTTTTGTTAATTATACTTGTAAGATGTTTTTGAGCTTTTAACGATGGCACCTCTTTATAAAGACACTTTGAGATGTTGCTTCGTAGTATGTTTTTAGGTATGTATAAAAGCAGATTATAATTATCATCATTTTTAAATTCTTCTTGAACATCCTCATAAACTAAATTTTGATAGTTTTTATCTGAAGATGTGAAGGTTAGGTTGTATTTATCATTGTATTTTCTGTTGTTGTCAATGATAGAATTCATAAATACATCACCACTCTCATCCAACACAAGGACTTCATATTTTTTTTCCTGTTGAGTGCTGATATAAATAGCAAGGCTTAAGAATCCTACAATAAGTAAAGGTCCTAGAAGAGTCATAATAATAAAGGATCTTTTCTTTACCCTAGTGCCATACTCTCTTTTAATGATCAAGCCTATTTTATTCATCATCTTTAGAGATTTTAGGTTGATTTGATTCTTTGATTACTTTAATAAAAACATCATTCATACTAGGGATTACTTTTGTTATCTCAATTATTTCTATTGAGTCGATAATTCCTTTAATAAAGTCATTTAATTTTAGTTGACCTGTTAATTGAATAGTGCTTTTAAAAATATCTTCATTTAGCTGTTCTTGATTAATGAGTGTCCAGCCTCCCCAAACAGAATTTGCAAAAGAAACTACATTCCCTTTAAAAGTTATATCCCATAATCCTTCTGAATATTGTTCTTTGATATCCTTAACTTTTCCTTCAAGAATTTTGTTAGATCTGTCAATTAGAGCAATGTGATCACATATTTCCTCAACAGAATTCATGTTATGAGTACTTAGAATAATACTGGTTCCTTTTTCTTTTAGCTCTAAGATTTCTTTTTTTACTAAGTCTGTGTTAATAGGATCAAAGCCACTGAAAGGTTCATCTAATATTAATAGTTTAGGTTCATGTATTATTGTTGTAATGAACTGAATTTTTTGAGCCATTCCTTTTGAAAGATCTTCTATTTTGTTGTTCCACCAATTTTCAATCTCAAATTTTTTGAACCAGTAAAGAAGCTTTGATTTAGCTTCTTTTTTATTCATTCCCTTTAACATTGCAAAATACAAGGCCTGTTCACCTACTTTCATTTTTTTATAAAGACCTCTTTCCTCTGGAAGGTATCCTATATCTTTAATGTGCTCCCTTTTAAGGGGAGTTCCTTCTATAAGGATTTCTCCAGAATCAGGAGCTGTGATCTGATTGATGATTCGGATTAATGATGTTTTTCCAGCTCCATTGGGACCCAGTAGTCCGAAAACTGATCCTTTAGGAACTTTTAAGCTTAGGTTATTTAAAGCGATATGATTAGCAAAGCATTTCCTTACTTCTCTTGCTTCAATGATCATAGACTCTTCCATAGTTTAAAGCTAAAAAAAATCATGTAAGGTTTGACATTTAGATTATCTGAAATGTTCTTTCATTCTATTAAAAAAACCTTTAGTGCTTGTAGGTTTAGGGGTGAAGTTATCACTGCTTTTTAATTTTTTGAGAAGTTCCTTCTCATCGTTTGATAGCTTTTGTGGAGTCCAAACCTGTATGGTAACTATAATATCTCCTCTACCATATCCATTAATTTCTGGGATACCTTTGTTTCTTAATCTTAAGTTCTTTCCACCTTGAGTTCCTGCTGGGATCTTGATCTTTGCTTTGCCGCCAACAAGGGGAATTTCAACATTTGTTCCTAATGCAGCATCAGAAAAACTTATATGAAGATCATAATAAAGGTCATTACCATGTCTTTCTAGGAATTCATGTTCTTCTTCTTGAATTACAATTATTAAATCTCCAGGTATTCCACCACCAGGGGCATCATTTCCTTTGCCTTGCATGTTTAACTGCATTCCATCTTCTACTCCTGGTGGAATTTCGATATTAAGAACGGTTTCCTTTCTTTCAAGACCATTGGCATCTACACCAGGAGGTCTTTTCCCTACAATTTGGCCACTACCTTGACAATTTGGGCAGGTTGATGAAGTTTGCATAGCACCTAGAATGGTATTAGTTACTCTAGTTACTTGTCCAGTTCCTCTACAGTTATTACAGCTTGTAAATTCTACACCTGGAGCAGATGTCATTTTGGTTACTTTGATCTTCTTTTTTACTCCATTAACAATATCATCAAGATTCAATTTCAACTTCACTCTTAAATTGGATCCTTTTCTTCTTCTTGGGCCCCTACTGCCACCAAATCCGCCTCCAAAAGCACCACCAAAAATATCTCCAAAATGCTCAAAAATGTCATCCATATTCATGCCACCCCCACCAAAACCTTGGCCGCCTAATCCTGCATGACCAAACTGATCGTACTGTTGTCTTTTTTGAGGATTACTCAATACCTCATATGCTTCAGCAGCTTCTTTAAATTTCTGTTCAGAAGCTTTATCTCCAGGGTTCTTATCCGGATGATGTTTGATAGCTAATTTCCTATATGCTTTTTTTATTTCAGATTCTGAAGAATTTTTCGAAACACCTAATATGTCATAAAAATCACGTTTGCTCATTTATCTAAGTATAAATTTTTTATAGTTCTATTGTCCTACTACTACTTTTGCAAATCTTAGAACCTTGTCATTTAAATAATATCCTTTTTCAACAACATCAACAACTTTTCCCTTTAGATCTTCTTCAGGAGCTGGGATGTTTGTTATTGCTTCATGAAGGTCAACATCAAAAGGAGTGTTTTTAGATTCCATAGATTTCAACCCTTTTGAGTGTAAAGATTTTATGAATTTATTATAGATTAAGCTAAAACCTTCTTTGATTGCAGTAGAATCGTCAGAATCTTTGTTATTGTGAATTGCTCTTTCAAAATCATCCAAAACAGGTAATAGGTCAGAAACAACTTCTTTGCTAGCGTTATTGATGATGTCAATTTTTTCTTTAGCAGTTCTCTTTCTATAATTCTCATATTCAGAGTAGAGACGAATAAATTTTTCCTGAAACTCATTTTTCTCTTGTTGGAGTTTCAAGAACTCTTCATTAGCATTCTCATTCTCCAATGTTTCAGTAGAAGCATTGGTTTTAGGAGTTTTAGTTTTTTTGTTTTTTTTAGGGTCTGCCTTTTTTTCCTTCTTCATCAGATTTTTATTTTGCATTTTTAGATTAGCAAAAGTGAAGCCATTTTATAATAGGCGTCAATGTGGCAGAAAAGTGGTTGAATAGATATGAAAATAGTATATGTTGACAGTTATTTAACGGTCAAAAGTTTTTCACAATCTTGTCTATTGCTTTGTGAAGGTTTTCACCTCTTAGATTTTTGCCTATAATTTTACCGTTTTCATCAATTAGAAAATTATAGGGAATTTGGCTAATACCATATTTTTGAGCTCCCTTGCTATACCAGCCTTGAAGATCACTTACATGATATTTCCATAAATCTAGTTGATCATCTTTAATTGCTTTAACCCAGGCGGCTTTGTTTTTATCTAATGATAAACTGTATATTTCAAATCCTTTAGCGCTGTTAAATGTAGCTTTAGAATATTTCTTATAAGCTGCAACCAAATTTGGATTTTCCCTTCTACATGGGCCACACCAAGATGCCCAAAAGTCTAATAATACAATTTTACCTCTTAAATCAGATAGTGAATATGCTTTACCATCTTTATTGTTAAATTTAAGATCTGGAGCAATATCTCCAATATTTAATCCTGTTTTTTGTTGTTCTAATTTAGTTAAATCTATGTAAGGATTGTAGCAATAGTCGTTATCCTCAATAGGGACATTCATTAAAACTCCAAAAAATAATATAAAAGCAATTTTAGTCATTTTTGATTTTTTTTAAATTAAAATCTAACAAAGATTATTCCAAATTAATTAACTCTTTTGATGTCAGCACCTAAGCTTTTCAAACGGTCTTCAATATTTTCATACCCTCTGTCTATTTGTTCTATATTCAATACTGTGCTTTTTCCTTTTGCAGAAAGGGCAGCTATCAAAAGAGAAACTCCAGCACGAATATCTGGTGAGGTCATTGTAATTCCTTTAAGGGAGGTTTTTCTATCTAGTCCAATTACTGTTGCTCTATGTGGGTCACATAAAATTATTTGTGCACCCATGTCTATTAATTTATCTACAAAGAAAAGGCGGCTTTCAAACATTTTTTGATGAATTAATACACTTCCTCTAGCTTGAGTTGCAATAACAATTATTATACTTAATAAATCTGGGGTGAACCCAGGCCATGGCGCATCAGCAATGGTCATGATTGACCCATCAATAAAAGATTCTATTTCATAACTTTCTTGAGGTGGAATATAAATGTCGTCTCCTTGTCTTTCTAATTTAATTCCAAGCCTTTTGAATGTGTTTGGAATAACTCCCAAATTATCATAGGAAACATTTTTAATAGTTATTTCAGATTGTGTCATTGCAGCAAGTCCAATGAAGCTGCCAATCTCAATCATGTCAGGAAGTATTGTGTGCTCGCAGCCATGTAGCTGATCTACACCATTTATGGAAATCATATTTGATCCTATACCTGTAATATCAGCCCCCATGCTATTAAGCATTTTGCATAATTGTTGGATATATGGTTCGCAAGCTGCGTTGTAAATGGTTGTTTTGCCTTCTGCTAAAGAAGCTGCCATAATGATGTTTGCAGTTCCAGTAACTGAGGCTTCATCAAGCAACATGTAGGTGCCTTTTAACCTTTTTGCATGAGCTTTATAGAAATTGGTGTTAGAGTCAAAATCAAATTGAGCACCTAATTTTTGGAACCCTATAAAGTGAGTGTCAACTCTTCTTCTTCCTATTTTGTCACCTCCAGGTTTTGGGATATATCCTTTTCCAAATCTACTTAAAAGAGGTCCAACTATCATAATAGATCCTCTTAGGCTACCACCTTTTTGTTTAAATTCATCAGTAGTTAGAAAATCTACATCAATGTTGTCAGCCTTAAATGAATAACTTCCTTTTTTTAGTTTATTGACTTTAACTCCAAGAGTTTTAAGTAGGTTAATTAGCTTATTTACATCAATAATATCAGGAATGTTATTGATTATGACTTCTTCTTTTGTAAGAAGTATGGCATTGATAACTTGTAAAGCTTCGTTCTTTGCCCCTTGAGGAGTAATTTCTCCTTTTAGTTTTTTACCTCCTTGTATTTCAAAGGCCCCCATAATCTTTTTTTCGGTTTTTGTACTTTCCTTGATGTCTTCCTTGTTGTTTTCCAGAAGTTTTTTTCTTTTTGTACTGTTTTAAAATATCATTAGTGTCTCTTAATTCATCTGCGGAAATAGTAAGTGCTCCATTAGATAATTGCTCAAGGTTTTTAATGATTACACTGTCATTGACGGTGTCTCTATTCCAAAGTAAATAAGAAGTTTTAAGAAGGTTTGCAATATGTTTAGTAAGATTTTTTTTATCTTCTCCTTCAGGATATTTGACAGCAGCCAATATTAAATCTTCCATTATTTTACCATAATGACCATATTTAATATCGTTTTTTGGATAAGGAACTTTATCAGGTTTTGAGTTATATGTTTCTTTATTTGGTTTAGGGTATGGGCTATCAACATTTAGTTTAAAATCAGACATAATGAAAAGATGCGTCCATAATTTTTGATTAAGATCTTCATTATCTCTAAAATGAGGATTGATCTGTCCCATAACTCTTATGATTGCATCAGCACATTTTTTTTGTTCTTCCTTATCTTCAATAGTGATGGCATGGTCGATCATTTTTTGAACATTTCTTCCATATTCTGGAATGATCATTTTTGGTTCTTCAGTATTGTAAGCAAGCTCTAATATATTACTCATAGTGTTATGTATATAATGATGCCAAAAGTAGTAATTCACTTTAACTAAAGCAATCTTAATTTAGGATTTGAAGTTTTGCAAATTTTAAAAGTAATTGTTTTTGGCCTGAACTTGGGAAATAAACTGTAGCTTTTATGTTAGGGCTTTGGCCAGATAGCTCAATTACTTTTCCTTTTCCAAAACGATCATGTTTAACTTCAACCCCTATTTTAATTCCATTGCTTATTGTTGGGCTAGATTCAGCAGGTTCAGTTTTAGATATTTTTTTTAAATTTTTTGGCAAACTAGTCTTTAATGGATGGCTTTTTGCTGAATTTGACCAGTTTTTTTTAAATGAGCTGTTTGTGTTTTTCTTTTCGCTTGTCAATGATAAATCTAGAAATTGATCGTCAATTTCTTCGATGAACCTGCTTGGTTCACATGAAACAAAATTACCCCACCTATATCTGCTAACTGCGTAAGAAAGTACTGCTTTTGTTTTTGCTCTTGTTAGTGCTACATAAAAGAGCCTCCTCTCTTCTTCCAGCTCAGTTCTTGTATTTAAGCTTAATTGTGAGGGAAATAAATTTTCTTCTACCCCCACAATATATACAATAGGGAATTCAAGACCTTTGGCTGCGTGGATTGTCATTAAAGAAACTTTGTCTTTATTTTCTTCTTTTTCGCTGTCAGTGTCTGTAAGCAATGCCACATCAATTAAAAAATCAGATAATGAATTGCTTGTGTTTTCTAATTTTGATTGTGTTTCTGAAAACTCATTGATTGCATTGAGTAGTTCTTGAATGTTTTCAAGCCTAACGATCCCTTCTGGAGATTTATCTGATGAAAGTTCATGTGAAATTCCAGATGACTTAGCGATCTCTTCAGCTAGATCAAAGGCGGTAGAGGTGCTTAATTTTGATCGAAAACTTTTTATTTTGATAACAAATGCATCTATCTTTGTTCTAGCACCCGTATTTAATGAAAGATTGTATTGTTCGGGTTTTTCTAGTACGCTCCATATAGAAGTATTGTTTTGATTAGCAAGAATTGTGGCTTTTTCTAATGTGGTTTTTCCAATTCCTCTTTTGGGGTAATTAATTATCCTTTTTAAGGATTCTTCATCATTATGATTTGTTGTAAGTCTGAAATAGGCTAGTAGATCTTTAATTTCTTTACGTTGATAAAAAGATAAGCCTCCATATATTTTATAAGGAAGATTTAATTTCCTTAATGCCTCTTCAAAAGACCTTGATTGAGCATTTGTTCTATAAAGAATAGCAAAATCTTTATTGTCGGCATGTTGCTGATTTTTATAGTTAAAGATGTCATTTGCTATCATTTTCCCTTCTTCATTGTCTGAAAAGCTCTTAATGACTTTTATGAGTTCTCCAGTATTGTTGTTAGTCCAGACCTTTTTTTTGATTTGATCTTTATTAATAGTTATTATGCTATTTGCCGCATTCACTATGTTTTTTGTTGATCTGTAGTTTTGTTCAAGTTTGTATAGTTTGTAGTCTGGGTAATCTTTTTTGAAATTCAAAATATTTTGAATGTTGGCTCCTCTAAATGAATAGATAGATTGAGCATCATCACCTACAACGCATATATTTTCAAATCTAGCTGCTAGTGATTTGATAATTAAGTATTGAGCATAGTTTGTGTCTTGATATTCATCTACTAAAATGTATTTAAATTTATCTTGGTATTTTAAAAGTATATCAGGATGTTGGTGAAGAAGTACATTGGTTTTGAATAGTAGGTCATCAAAATCCATAGCTCCAGATTTAAAGCATCTTTTTTGATATTCTAAATAAACTTCTCCAATTCTAGGTCTACCTGACGATCGATCTTCACCCATTACGCTAGCATGTTTAAGATAGTCGCCAGCTGAGATTAGGTTGTTTTTAGCAGATGATATTCTATTATAAAGAATATTGGGTTTGTATAGTTTGTCATCCAGGTTCATTTCTTTAACAATGGCTTTAAGAAGGCCTTTACTGTCTTGAGTGTCGTAGATGGTGAAATTATTTTGAAATCCAATTTTATCGTGTTCAATCCTAAGGATCCTGGCAAATATTGAATGAAAAGTACCCATCCATATGTTCTTAGCTTCATTGTCACCTATCATTTCAGCTATTCGAGATTTCATTTCTTGAGCTGCTTTATTGGTAAAGGTTAAAGCTAAGATGTTAAAAGCATCTACTCCATTATCTATTAAATGAGAAATTCGATAGGTTAGAACCTTTGTTTTCCCTGATCCAGCTCCAGCGATAACCATCATTGGCCCATCAATTTGAACAGCAGCTTCTCTTTGAGCTTGATTTAGATCCTTTAAATATTCCATGATTCAAAAGTACTAAACGGTGCTTAAATAAATTGAAGTAAAACAGCCAATTTTAAAAAGTTATCTACAGTTTGTTTTTAAAGTTAAAAGAGTATTTCATTTAATGTTAAATGCCTTAATAATATTGGTTTCTTAAAATGATGTCAATTACAGTAAGAATTATTACAAAAAAAAAATAGGTCAGAGTTGTATTATAAATTAAATAGTTTACCTTTGCACGCCCTAAGAAATGTTATTGGGGATAAATTAAAGAATTTTAAAGTGTTATGCCAACTATACAACAGTTAGTAAGAAAAGGAAGAGAAACGAAGTCTAAAGTGAGTAAATCAATTGCTCTAGGATCATGTCCTCAACGTAGAGGTGTATGTGTTAGAGTTTACACAACTACTCCTAAAAAACCTAATTCTGCAATGAGAAAAGTTGCTAGGGTAAGATTGACTAATGGTAAAGAAGTAAACGCCTATATAGGTGGAGAAGGACATAATTTACAGGAACATAGTATTGTTCTTGTGAGAGGTGGTAGAGTAAAAGATTTACCTGGTGTTAGATATCATATTGTTAGAGGAGCTTTGGATACAGGTGGAGTTGAAGGTAGAACACAAAGAAGATCTAAATACGGAACTAAAAGACCTAAGAAAAAATAAAAGTCACCTATTATGAGAAGAAGAACGGCTAAGAAGCATATTATTTTACCTGATCCAAAATTTAAGGATCTTGATGTCACAAAGTTTGTGAATAACCTTATGCTTGATGGTAAAAAAAGTATTGCTTTCAATATTTTCTATGATGCTATAGATATTGTAAGTGAGAAAACATCAGAAAATGGTCTTGAAATATGGAAAAAAGCTATTGATAATATAACACCTGGTGTTGAAGTTAAAAGTAGACGAGTTGGAGGTGCAACATTTCAAATACCTACTCCTGTAAGAGATAGTAGGAAGCGTTCATTGGCTGTAAAATGGTTAATTGGTTTTGCTCAGAAAAGAAATGAAAAAACAATGAGCGAAAAATTAGCAGGAGAAATTATTGCTGCATCAAAAGAAGAAGGCAGTGCATTTAAGAAAAAAGAAGATACTCATAGAATGGCAGAAGCTAATAAGGCTTTTTCACACTTTAGATTTTAAATAAAATGGCTAAAAGAAATTTAAAATATACAAGAAATATTGGTATTGCAGCACATATTGATGCTGGGAAAACTACTACAACAGAACGTATTTTATATTATGGTGGGGTTAGTCATAAAATTGGATGGAGTACAATTGGATGGAGTACAATTGGATGGAGTACAATTGGATGGAGTACAATTGGATGGAGTACAATTGGATGGAGTACAATTGGAT
>PVBE011224504.1_pt1 | contig 19888 bp, 22 predicted proteins | sample 1631181 | NCBI WGS metagenome assembly PVBE01 (sample SAMN08397723, study PRJNA350692) | Marine metagenome, whole genome shotgun sequencing project. | isolation source: water | place: Pacific Ocean | collected 2012-04 | reverse complement strand
CTAAGTGTTTTACAATTCCGTCTTCTGATATTACTCCTACTATTTTTGAATTATCAAAAATTGGAATTTGACTAATTGATAATTCATGCATTTTTTTAATTGCATCATGCAGTGTGTTTGAAGGTTTTAATTTTACAATATCTTTACTGCAAAAATCTCCTGCTGTATGTGATGATGATTCCCCTTCTAATTTTGCAAGATTTTCAAATATTTTTTTTGCTGTTTCGTAACTTGGTTGACTTCTTCCTGATTCAATTTGATTAATCATAGAAGTACTGACTCCTGTCATACTGGCAAGTTTTTTTTGGGTAATGCCAATTTTTTGTCTAATTTGTTTTATTGACTCAATTCTAGGAAGCAATTCAATATTATTGAATTTTATTTGGTTTTAAATTGTCTTATTTCTTCTTCTTTTTAGCTTTTTTTGGTTGTTCTATTGCTGCTTGTGCTGCTGCGACTATGGCAATTGGAATTCTATGTGGTGATGCACTAACATAACTTAGTCCCTCCCCATGACAGAATTTGATAGAACTTGGGTCTCCTCCATGTTCTCCGCATATTCCAACTTCCATATTCTTTCTAATTGATCTTCCTGCTGTAATCCCTATTCTGATTAAACTACCTACACCGTTTACATCAATTGATTGGAATGGATTTCTTTCTAGTAACTCTTTTTCCATATATTCTGGTAAGAATTTACCTTCTACATCTTCTCTACTAAAACTAAATGTTCCTTGAGTTAAGTCGTTTGTTCCAAAACTGAAAAATTCTGCGGTATCTGCTAATTCATTTGCAGTTAGTGCTGCTCTTACAACTTCTATCATAGTTCCAAAATTGATTTTTAGTTTCATTTTGTGTTTTGTTTCAGTCTCTTTTTTAATTCTGTCATAAATTGACTTGATGTGATTTAATTCTGCTATGCTACTAATTTGTGGAATCATAATTTGTGGATGTGCTTTAACTTTCTTTTTAGTTAATTCCACTAATGCATCAAACACTGATCTAATTTGCATTTCGTATATTTCTGGATATGTTACTCCCACTCTTACTCCTCTATGACCCATCATTGGATTGACTTCTGCCAACTCTCTTGCTCTTTTAAGAACCACTTTTGCTTCAGAAATTTCATTTGTTTTTCCATCTGCTTCTAATTTTTGTATTTTCTCAACTAATTCTTCTGGATTTGGTAAGAATTCGTGTAGTGGTGGATCTAGTAATCTGATTGTTACTTCGTAACCTTCCATAGCTTTTAAAATTTCAATAAAGTCACTTTTTTGTAACTTACCTAGTTTCTCTAAAATTTTATTTCTTTCTTTAATATTCTCAGCCATAATCATTTCTACAAATAAATTGATTCTGTCCCTACCGTTGAACATTCTTTCTGTTCTACATAATCCAATACCTTGACCTCCAAACTTTCTTGCAAGTTTTGCCATGTCCGGAGTATCTGCATTAGCTCTAATTCCTAATGTTTTGGTTTTTTGTGCCCAAGAGAGTATCTGTTCAAAGTCTTTTGTTACTTTAGGTTCGACTGTTGGGATTTCTCCAATAAAGACAGTACCTTCACTTCCATCAATGGTGATTGTTTCCCCTTCTTTGATTGTCATTCCATTTGCAGTACCTACATTATTGTCATAATCTATTTTTAATTCTGGACATCCTACTATGCATGGTTTTCCCATTCCTCTTGAAACAATTGCTGCATGAGATGATTTTCCTCCGAGACTTGTCAAAATTCCTTCTGAAGAGAAGAATGCTGGAACATCTTCTGGTTTGGTTTCTTTTCTAACTAAGATCACTTTTTTACCTGCATCTCCTAATTCGATTGCTTTTTTTACATCAAAAACAACTATTCCACTTGCAGCACCTGGGGATGCAGCAATTCCTTTTGCTAATTGTTTATACTCTTTAATTTTTGATTCATCCATTGTTCTATGTAACAATGCTTCTAATTGTTGTGCGGGAATTCTTGTAAGTGCTTTATCTTTATTGATTAATTTCTCTTTGACCATGTCCACTGATGTTTTAACTAAAGCAGCAGCACTCATCTTTGCAGTTCTTGTTTGTAATAAGTAGAATTTTCCTTGTTCAATTGTAAATTCAATATCTTGTGGTTCTCTGAAATGTTTTTCTAATTTTGCACATGCGTTGGATAATTCTTTATGTGATTTTGGCATGTCTTTTTTTAGTAATTCTATACTTTTTCCAGTTCTTACACCTGCTACAACATCTTCTCCTTGTGCGTTGATAAGGTACTCTCCTTCTATCTCTTTTTTACCATTGTGTCCATTTCTTGTAAATACTACTCCTGTAGCACTATCATCTCCCATATTTCCAAAAACCATTGTAACTACATTAACTGCTGTACCATTTGCAATATCTTTTGTAATGTTATTTTTTTCACGATACACAATTGCTCTTTCTCCCATCCAACTTTTGAATACTGCTTCAATTGACAATACTAATTGTTCATCTGGCGTGTCTGGGAATTTTCTTTTTGTGTGTTCTTCACAGATTTTTTTGTATTCTACAACAATTTTTTTCAATGATTCAACATTTAATTTACTATCATCTGTAACTCCTTGTTTTTCTTTTGCAGAATCTAAAACATGATCAAACTTTTCATCATTTACTCCAAAAACCACTTTTCCAAATAATTGAATAAATCTTCTGTATGAATCCCATGAAAATCTAGGATTTTTAGTTTGTTCTGCAAATCCTTCAACTGTTTTTTCATTTAATCCTAAATTCAAAATAGTATCCATCATTCCTGGCATTGAAATTGCTGCACCTGAACGTACTGAAACTAGTAATGGATTTTTAGTTGAATTCCATTTTTTACCTGTCTTTTTTTCCATTTTTGCAATATTTTTCATAACTGCTGGCATCACCTCTTTTGGAAGTTTTCTGTTGTTATCGTAATACTTGTTACACACCTCGGTTGTAATTGTAAATCCTGGCGGAACTGGCAATTTTAGGCGTGTCATTTCACTTAATCCTGCACCTTTGCCGCCTAGAAGCATTCTTTTTTTACTATCTGCTTCTTCAAATGCATAAACTGGTTTGTTCATTGCCATGCAAAAATTTGTAATTTTTTTGGCTTTTTAAACTAATGCCTTGGCAAAATCTGAAATAATTTTTTCCCAACTTTGTGCTTTAATTATTCCACTTGCAACCAAGATCCCTTTTGATCCTAATTCTGATGCTTTTGCAACATCGTCTCCTGATACTATTCCTGCACCACATAGTAACTTGGTATTATTTTTTGCACTTTTTACTGCAATTACTGCTTTTGAAATTAATTCTGGTTTTTCAGTCGAAACAGCTTTTCCTGAACCAATTAATTCTGGAGGTTCTATTGCAATATAGTTTGGATTTAATTTTGCATATTTTCTTGCTTCAGCAACGTCTTTTACACAAACTACTGATATCATTTTTAATTCTTTTAATTTTTCAACCAACTTTTTTATTTCGTTACTTGAAATTCTATGTTCGCTATGATTAATTAGTGAACCTTTGACTTTAGATTTTTTTAATAATTCTGGAATTACAAAACCTGTCGTACTGCCAATTTTAGAATCATCAACATGTTGAGCTAAAATTGGTATTGAACTATTTGAAACAACTCCTATTAGATGCTGTGGTGGGCAAATTGCAATTTTGATTTTAAATTTTTTTGAAATTTTTTCAGCTGTTCTTACAAATTTTATTATTTTATCTCCTGAAATTTCTTCATAGTTTTTACAATTGATGATAAACATATTCTTTTGAATTTTACATATTGTATTTAATTCTTCATTGAATCATTTGGATTGTGTTGTTTTATCATATTTTCTTTTCATTGTTAAAACAATAAACATTAACACAATTGCTGCAATATTTGTGCCTATGATGAATACATCTATGACTATAATTCCATAAATTAACCATAAAATTGCTCCTGCTGAAATAAAAATCATTAAAAAACTTGAAACATCTTTTAGGCTTTTTGATTTGTAGCCTTTGTATATCTGATCAACCCATCCCGTCAAAATCAAAACTCCTGCAGCAACACCTAGTACTGTCAATAATATTGGATCAACTTCCATGATACTTTAACTCCAAAAGAATTCGTCTAATCCAGTTTGTTTTGGTTTTCCTAAAATTGTATCAAAATCTAAATCCATAGATGATGTAATTTGTTCTAATGTTGATTCTAAAAACTCCATGTATTTTTTAGAATCTATTTCTTCTTTTTTGGCTAATTCTACTGGTTTAACTCCTGGCTTGTTTAATATTTTGATAAATGAAATTTTATCTCCTTTTTTTAATTCTCTAATGGATTCTAATTGTTTTGCTGCTCTGATATGCTGTGGAATTGTTTTTACATATTCTGATGGTGCTTTACTTAACATCACATTAAATGTTAATTCTTCTAATGGAATTTCTTTTGCTTCAACTTTTTTACCGCAATCTGCTATTTTTTCAGAAATCTGTTTTTTAGCTTTTATAAAATCTTCCATTGTCTTTACTTCTGATAACACATCTAACAAATCAAAAAATAATTTTTTAATGAATCCTGGTGTGTGTGATTTTTTACCCGTTAAGCCTTTAACATCTACTTTTCCTGAATCTGTAACTCCCAAATAATTTTTCTTTCTGTTACTTAATACACAATATCTGTATGTCTTATCAATCTCTAAATCTACACCATGATCTGTTTTGGCTTGTTCTATTAATTTTTGAATTTGCTCTTCTGTCGGATTTTTAATAAATAATGAATCTGTATCTCCATACAAAACTTCAATTCCTGTTCCTTCGCATTTTTTGATTGTCTCTAAAATTGTATATCTTCCTACTGCTGTTGTTGCTTCAGCTGCTGGTAGAAAATATAATGGAAATATCTCTGCACCCATTACCCCGTAACTTGCATTCAATATTACCTTGAGTGCTTGACTGACTACTGTGTATTGTTGTCTTTGCTCATCTGTTAATGTCTCCTTTTTTGATAGACTTTTGTAATAATTTACTCTCAAATCTCTTAATGAACCAATAATTATTGCTGTAAGGCCATTATTTTTAGAACATGTCCAATGATTAGTTTGTGGTATGGTATTTTTTTTACATTCTTCATGTGGACATCTAACTGTTTCATAAGATAGATTTCTTACTTTGATAATACTTGGGTATAGACTTGCAAAATCCATTACAACCACTTTGAAATGTATTCCTTCTTTTGGTTCAACAACTAATCCTCCTCGATATTTTTTATCTTTAATCACTGCATCAGACATCACCCCTTCAGTTCTTTTTTGCAATTCTTCTCTCTTTGGAATTAGAGCATTTCTTTTTCTATGTTCATAATACAACAAACTTCTAATCCACTGTGAAACTCCCATTCTTGCAATATCATCAATTGGCATTCTTCCAATCCTTGCAATAATGACAAGTAAGTTCATCAACAAATCTCCGTTGAAACTTGTAAGTTCGTAAGTTAGTTGTGCATCATTATAACAATAGTTTGCAGTTTGATAAAGAGACAATTTATCAAAGTCTAACCCATAATCGATTTTTTCTTTTCCAAGTAGTGCTTTTGATACACTATTTAATGAAAAATCTGTATATGATTGACTGAATGCATAAATTTGAAATGAACGATTTGATAATGTTCTATACAAGTCAATATGTACACCGTGTTTTAGAGTTGCAGAATCTCTCATCATGTATAATGGGTTATTCTCATTTGGAATTCCTAATCTTTCTGCTCTGTTATACAAATATGGTAAATCAAATTCATCCCCATTGTATGTAACAACAAATGGGAATTCTTCAATTATCTTGAATGCATCCGCAATCATGTCCTTTTCTTTATCTAAATCATAAAATGTGACTCTGATATTTTCATCTAATTCGTTAGTTCCTTGCTCTGTTTCCTCTGTTTTGAGCACAAAAATCTGGTCAAAACCATCACTTCCTTTCAGCCCTATGGCTGTAACTCTTTTTTCTGCAAGTTTTGGATCTGGAAATCTTCCTGGATCAAACTCTACTTCAATATCCACACTAAGTCTTTTTATTTTTGGAATTGGTTGATTTAGTAAATCTGCCCATTCTGAAATAAATCCTTTAAACTCTTCTGCATCTATCATGCTTTGGCTGTCGACTTTATCCCACAACAAACTTTTTAGTGCGAGCTTTACTTCGTCGGATATTTCCATATTGTGTGGTTTTAGTAATCCATCTTTTACTTCGTAATATTTTCCAACAATAAATTCTCTATCGTATAGATATGTTTCATAATACTTGATATCTGATTCCCATGTTTCAATTTGATTTCTAATACTTTCTCCATAATTTCCTCCAATTGAAAGTGGATTGTCTACCACAATTTTTGAAACATCAATATCTTTATCGTTAATGAAGTCATGTTTTTTTACTGTTTTAATTTCTAAAACATCTTCCCTTTCTTGTAAAAAATCTAATTCTTCTGGAGATAGTTTTGAATAACAATATGGTTTATGCCCAATTTCATCTTTCCATAAAAATAATTTCTGTTGTGTTGGTTCATAGAATTTTAAAATTGCAGATTTACTTGGTCCATCATATGTGGCAGATACTAGCATTGATGGAAGCATTGTTTCAATTTTTTCAACTTGTGCTACTTTAACTTGCATTTTATCACTCATTTGTTTCGTACTTACTAACTAATTCTTTGGCCCATTTTCCAATTTTTTCTTTATCTAAATGTACTACCTCAACACCTGCTTCATTTAACAAATCATAATCCGTTTCAGGATATGTATCCAAACAGACAAATTTTTTGATTCCGATGGTTATTGCCATTTTGGTACATTCTAGGCATGGAACAAATGTTGAATACAAAATTGCTCCTTTTGCTCCAGCTTCAATTCCTAAAATTGCACAATGCATTATTGCATTAGCTTCTGCATGATTGCACAAACAACGATCCAATGATGCTCCAGCTTCAACTTTTCCTTCCATTCTAAGCTCACATCTTTTACATCCACCTTCAAAACAATTTTTCACTCCCGGTGGTGTTCCATTATATCCTGTAGCTAATTGTCTGTGATCTCTTACAATTACTGCACCTACTTGTCTGGTTATGCAATTAGAACGTAATCTTGCTAACTCTGCTTGCAGCATAAAGTATTCATCCCAATTTGGTCTATCAAAAGAATCACTCATACCAGTTGTGTCTAAATGTTCCATATATGGATCTCGTTAATAATTATCAATTTGCGATCAAGATTTTAAAAAATCTTTTCGTTCCTCACCTTTAAATTCAAATTAAAATATTGTATATTGAAATGAAGTTAAGTGTTCTTTTAATTATTTCAGTGGTTTCACTTTTTGCAATTTACTCATCTAGTCCATCTGCTTTTGGATATGGTGGCCCTCCTGAAAATAATAGTGCAAATAACTACACTGTTAAAATTAGTACTAATCAAGAATCTTATTTGCTTGGTGAATCTGTCATTTTTACAGGTTCTGTCAACAAATACGATGAGGATCGCTCTTTGAGAATAACTATTTTTGATTCTAGTAAAAATTTAATCAGTACCAAAAAAACACTTGTAGACACATACGGTAAATTCTCTTACACTGTTGAATTAAATGAAAAATTTTCTGATGGTAAATTTATTGTAAAATCTCAATACGGTAATTCTAAATCAACTGTAAATACTTCATCATTTCTAATTGTTTCTGGAACTCCTTCTACAATGGAATCTAGTAATGAAATTCCTGTTTGGATTAAAAATAATGCAGGCTGGTGGGCAGATGGTTCCATAGATGACTCTTCATTTGTTCAAGGAATTCAATTTCTAGTTCAAGAAGGATTTATGAAAATTAGTAATTAATTCAAAATCTTCTGCTTTTCTTTGCTAGTTTTTTTCTAATTCTCATTGCAATTCCAAATGAAATAATCATTCCTGTTATTGAGAAAATTGCTAATGTACTTGTATTTGCCTCAGAAGGTGTTTCTGTAATCATTGGAATGAATAATGAAAATGTAAACATTGCTCCACTCAGATAACTAATATTTTTTAGAATTGGTAATTTGCATGGAATTGCCATTTGTATTTTTTATGTAATGTCTTACTCTATAAATTCATAATTATAAAAATATAGAATATGATATTATCATATCTCTATGTTCTTGATAGAAACAATACTCTCTTTGTATAATAGATAATCAGATGAATTTTTTTTAATGACTTGGAAAACTTCGTTACTGATTTTATTTGCAACAGTGATGGTTGCTTTCGTACCTCTATCTGCATATGCTGCAGTTGATGATGGTAATTTAAGAAAAATTACTTCTGATGGCCAGTATGATATTGGAATGTCTTGGCAACCTGCAGGACCACTTCAACCTGGAATTGATTATCTCTTTAATTTTGAGATTCGTGAAGGTATGAGCCAGAAAAATATTGATGACGCATCATTTAATTTTGATATCGTAAAAGATGGAACAGTTACTGATAGTACATCATCTTTTACTGGAACTCTAACAAAAACAATATCCTTTGAAGAACCTGGATTAGTTAATCTTTTGTTAACTGATGTTAATTCATCTACACAACAAATTGATTTTACTTTCCCTGTAGGCAATGAAAAATCTTCTAAAAATGGAATCTCTTTAGCTATGAAAAATTACAATGCTGAACCAAAAATCTTCTTTTGTGGAAACTCTAAGGATCTAGCAACTTGTTTAGATAAAGAACTTAGTGGAGATGCTAAATGGTGGGGTAAAGTAACTATCATGATATATGCTCCAGGATGGAATGAAGATTCTCAAAAAAGAGATAGAATTGGTGCAACATCTGAATCTGCAATTACAATCACCGCACGCGGTGATGGCAACAAGAATGCTTCACTAGGTGTTTGTAATGATTCTAATTCTGAAGGATTCATTGAAACCGCAGTAGATTCTGGTGTCTTTTATGGACGTCTAAAACTTAGTGCATCAGATCATGATATGGATAATGATGGCGCTTTAGATACAAAACTTGGTGGAACTAGCTGTAAGAACTCTCCATTTGATGAATATGCAAAAATTGAAACCGGTAGAGATGGTGCAGTTACTGTTAACTGGGAATACAATCCTGAAGATAACAAAACTGTAAGTAAAACATTCACTTATGGTTGGAGCATTGCAAAGATAAGTTTCTTGGAAGATGAATATCCATTAGATGACCGAAACAAAGTTCAATTCAAACTCAAAGAGAAAGATTTAGGTGATATGCCTAAAAATAAAATTGATTTGAACTATAGGGTTTGGTCTGACAGTGACTTGGCAGGAATTCTAGTTGAAGCAACACAAGATGGTAACTGGAAGCAGAAAAAACCATATTTCTTCTACATACAAGACCATGACGAATCAAATGGTGATAATTTGTATGCCCAGGAAGGTGATACTCTCTACGTAGAGTATGTTGATACAACATTACCTGCAATTGGTCCAAATGGTGAAATCTATTCAAAAACTGATACTTTAGATATCATTGCAACTACATCTGTCACATCTGGATACCCATTCATAACACTACGTTAAGAATAGTATCCTAAGATCGGTAACACAAAAAACAAATGAAAAACTTTCATGATTTTTCTACTCTGTCGAGTAGAGAATCACTTTTTATTAATCTCATAAATCAAAATCCTGGAATTCGTTATCTTGAATTAAAGAATATGACAGGATTATCTAATGGAGTTGTTTCCTATTATTTACGCCAATTGGAATCTAATGGATATGTTAAATCCGTAAAAACTCCTCGAGTAAGTTGTTTTTACCCTTTATCGTTATCTGAATTATCTCAAAAAATTTTTAGACGTTCTAGGCAAATCACTCCCAAAAAAATTCTTTTGGCGTTAATTCAAAAAAATCATTCTTTTACTAGTCTAGTAAAGGAAGTACAAAAAGCTCCATCTACTGTATCTACATATGTCTCAAAACTAATCGAAGACAATCTGGTATTTACTGAATATGAAAATTCAAAGAAAATTTTTAAAATAAATCCTGAAATTCAGAATCAATTAATTTATACTTTAAAAATTTCCATATGATTTATGAAAACTGAAAAGGAAGTTGAAGAATTTCGAAAACAAATTGAACAAAGATTGATTGATGTTTCTAAATTACCTGACCCTGATGCTGCTATGAAATATTATCAAGGTGCACTAAGAACACTTGAGTGGGTCGTTACAGGACAAGATATCTGAGCCTATTTTTGAGTAATTCTAAGCACTGCTCCAATAATTAGGAAAATAATCATAAAGTATGATATCATTACTGTCCACTGGGTAATTGTTTCAGACTCTAAATCATTAATTAACAATACAGAGAAGACCACCGCAAGAATTCCTCCAATTACTAACATTACATTTCTAATTATGCTTTTTTTGTTTAGAAATACCACAACTTGTGTTACAAATTAAATTATTTATTCCAATGCATTTTCTAATTTACGCCACCGCGTCTTTTTTTCTCAGGTGTTTTTTCTGTGGTTACTCCTCTTTGAAAATTTTCTAACTTTGTCTTGTTTTCATCCATTTCTTCTTTTGTCCATTCTCTTACAAATTCATCTTTTATATTTACAAAATTTTTACAATTTTCACACAGCCATAATGCATCTCTTTGATCAGGAAATGCAATGGGAAATCTTCTTCCGTTACAATCTTTGCATAATAGTGGCATGATTTTCTGTAATTTTACTTCTATTTGTATCACAGTATCTTAAAATTCCAATTTGATACAATTCAAAAACTTAATGAATTGAAGAATTTATGATAAAATATGGTAAGTTGTATTCTGTATGCTGGTTTAGTATTTTTTCAAATGACTAATTCTGTATATTGTAACACTTTTGGAGCAAATTAACATGTCATGGTCTAAACACTCTGGTTCTGTCTTTTCTGGCAAAAGCATGATTATCATTGTGATTTGTGGAACAATAGCTGGTGGCATTTTGATGGTACTGAGATAAAAAATTCTTGTTTTAAGTAGTGATTATTAGCATACCTGCACCTATTATGATTGCAATAATTCCTATGATGAGTCCTTTAGAAATCATGAATTTTTTAAAATCAGTAATAATCTAAACTTTTCTTGTTGAATATATGATGCAAATAATGTCTATTGTGCCTAATTGACTGTGACTTTTTTGTTGATCTATTCATAATAATTATGACACAGAAAACATAAAATTCCTAAATTCTAATTTTTGTTTAGACTTTGACTGAATATATTGAAAAAGAATTCATCCAAAAGGATTCTGTTGAAAAACGAGATTATCAAATCAATCTTGCTCGTCAAGCAATTAATGAAAATTGTATTGTTGTCTTGCCTACTGGTCTTGGAAAAACAACTGTTGCATTACATGTAATTTCTGAATATTTGAAAAAGAAATCTGGAACCATTTTATTTTTAGCTCCTACTAGGGTTTTAGTCAACCAACATTTTGATTTTTTAAAAAAAAATCTGACTATTGATGATACTGTGTTAATTACTGGTGAGGATTCTGTTGAAAAGCGTACTGATCTTTGGAATTATCGTATAATTTGTGCAACTCCTGAAGTTGCAAGAAATGATATGAATCATAATATTGTTAAATCAACTCAATTCAATTTAGTAATTTTTGATGAAGTTCATAGAACCACAGGTGACTATGCTTATTCTAGTATTGCTGAACATTTTGAAAATTCATCTACTCGTATTTTGGGAATGACTGCAACATTGCCTAGTGAACAAGAAAAAGCTACTGAAATTTTGAAAAGATTAAAAATCTCTGCTGTTGCAGAACGAAATGAAAATAGTCCTGATGTAAAACCCTATATTCAAGAAACTAATACTGAGTGGATAAATGTAGAACTTCCTGCAGAACTAAAATCAATTCAGAAATTATTGAAATCTGCATTAGATGAACGCTATGATTTACTCAAAAAAAATGGTTTACCATTAAATGATCAACAATCTCTTTCTTCATTGCTAAGACTGCGACCATTTGTTTTATCTAAAAGTCGGAAATCTGCTAAACCATTGTTTTCTGGAATTCGAATTCACTATGCACTAAATATTCTTGAAGCTCATGGAATTACTCCATTTTTACAATTCTGTAAGCGTGCTCAGGCAAAAAAGGGCGTAGGAGTAAAGGATTTGTTTGAATTTGATCCTAATTTTACAAAAGCATTATCTTTAGCTAAAGAGGCAAAATCAAATGGTATTGAACATTCTAAAATCCCTAAACTAAAAGAAATTTTAAATTCAGTTCCTGGAAAAGCATTGATCTTTACTAGTTATCGTGATTCTGTAGATATGATTCATACTGAACTTAACAAACTTGGAATTCCTGCTGGTATACTAATTGGGAAAGCCGGTGATACTGGATTAAAACAAAAAAAGCAAATCGAAGTTGTACAGAAATTTAGAGATGGTGAATTTCAGGTTTTAGTTGCAACTCGCGTTGGAGAAGAGGGATTGGATATTGCTGAAGTAAATCAAGTAATTTTTTATGACAATGTCCCAAGTTCAATTAGATTTATCCAAAGAAGGGGAAGAACTGGAAGAAAAGATACTGGAAAATTAGTTGTGTTAATCGCTAAAGATACCATTGATGAAACTTACTATTGGATTGGAAAAAGAAAAATTTCTGCTGCAAAGTCTATGGGGTCTAAAATGACTAAAGTTTTAGAAAAAAATAAAGATCCTTCTGTAAAAACCGGACTAGATGCGTTTATCTAATTATTCAGTTGTTTTGAAATCCTTTGTATGATTTCTTGCTTTTTTTGTATTACTAAATTTTTCATGCCTGATTCTAGATGATGTATGCTGCTATTTTTTGAAATTAGTAGATTTTCTAAACGAATATCAAATTGATTTTCTAGAAAATTTTTCATTTCTTCTCCACCATTAATTTCTAAATTATCTAATCCGTCTAATACCAAACTGTTAATTGATTTCTCTAAATATTGTAAAATATCATTTAATGTTTGTTCGGTTAAAACTGTCATTGTGATGTGATTTTCTAGCCTAATCTTTTGATGATGTGGTACCCAAATTCTGTTTTAACTGGTTGGGATACTTCTCCAATGTTTAATGTGAATGCAACATCTTCAAATTCTTTTACCATCATTCCTTTTGTAAAGTATCCAAGATCTCCTTCTTTTTTGCTACTTGGACATGTAGAGATTTCTTTAGCTGCTGCACCAAATTTTTTACCATTTTTGATTTCTTCTAAAATTTCTAGAGCTTGACTTTGTTTTTCAAATAGTATGTGTGAACATTTGACTTTATTTGACATATTTTTCAAATATTTTTTTAGTTCTTATTTGTTTTGATGATATTTTTAATAAAAAATAGAGTTAAGGGGTGACCTTTTCTAATTTTTCATGGATTTTGTCATAATATCCATTTTGTTCCATTGCTGGAACATAAAATGTAGCAGATATTGTGTCGCCCACTTTAGCTTGGCAGTTTTCTACAACTACTGAATGACCTAGTGCTGATTCTCCTACACAACCAATCTCTGTTGTTGCGATTACTTGGACATCTTCAGTAACTGATGTTGGGACAATGTTCCATGGTGTGATTGTAAGCACCAAGATAACAGCCGTAGCGATTGAAATGATTGCTAAGAATTTCAATACTGGTGGTTTCTGTTGTGTTGTCTGTTGCATTGTTACCAATTGAATTAGGATTAAATTTTATTTAAGCAAGTGGTAAATATTGATTATAGTGGTAAAATTTGAATCATGTCTAATCTTTTTACAATTATGATTTTGTTTTTTTCAAACAACTAAACCTTGTATGTTTTTATTTTTCATTATCAAAATTTATGAACTTTATTTGGGACATCATTCATAATTTAATTCCTTCCATACGTTTTGTATAATCAAAATGAAATATTTTTTTTGGTGTTATTTCAATTGCAATTTCATTTTTTGAATGATTTAGTAGAAATTTTGATAATGTTGATTCCTTATCCCCAAGATATTTTTTAATTAAAATTTTTAATATTTCTGGACCCTTAGATGGTATGATTTTAACGATTCCTTCTCCTCGTGATCCTTTGTATGGGGATTTATCTGCTGCTATTTCAAATCCACAAGTAGGCTTATTTTTCAAGTAATGGAGAATTTTTGCAGTCTTTTGAGTTGCACAATAAATTTTTCCATCTATGTTGGTGTACCACAATGAAATAATTGATGGAATTCCATTAGGTTTGATGAATCCTATTCTAATTGGTATTTTTGTATCTGGATCTAATTCACTTTCTGTATATTGCATTTAATTGCCTCACCATGCATGGAACTTTTTATTTTTTTGTATATGAATAATTAATGATTTTTTTTATAGTGCTAACAATTTAGATTTCATGCTTTTGTTAAAATACTAATTTTTTGATCATATGGTATGAAAAAATTATTTTTACTAGTTTTGATTGTAACGATAATTTCTATATCTCCTGCATATGGCCATAAATTAATCAGCCATGATGACTCCCATAAGGATTTTGATTCTGCATTAGTAATACCTGATCATAAAATTTCATGGGCAATTTATGAGAATCTAGGCGTGGAGGAATCTAAATTTTATACATTTGATGCAAAAAAAGGTGATTCATTTTATGCAAGTATTGTGATCCCAAAACTTGAAGGATTGGAAAAATATTCCCCATCATTAATTTTAATGAATGACGATTTGTATACTGGAAATGAACCCTCAGCAAATATAGAATCCAGTGTTCAAAAATTTCTTTATGAAGGAGATTATCCTGGAAATGAATTTTACGAACCTTTTGGACAGGTGACTTATTGGGAGAGACAGGAGGTTAGCACAATTATCCCTGAAGATGGACAATATTTCATTTTAGTATTAGATGAGAAAAATCAAAATGGAAAATATAGTTTAGCAATTGGTACTATTGAGGATTTTTCTGGTGCTGATTTTTTTACTATACTTCCTAAAGCTTGGTTTGATACAAAAATTTTTGTAAATGATTATGCTGGACTTGCTATTGGAATTTCCATACTTGTTGGATTCCCTGTTATGATATCCCTAGTAATATTAAGAAATAAAATTTTTAAAAAATAAAAAATATGAACTATCTTTTTATGCCTTTTTCTTACTTCTAGGTTTTGTTCTTAATACAGCTTTACAACAAACACATCTTGTATCGCAATTCCTCATAAAGATTCCACAAAATGTGCATCGTTTTTGGCCCACTTCATATCTTATTTTATTTGGAACTGATTCTGCTTCATATCTTTTGCAGAGATTTCTACAAGTTCTACCCAATTTTTACATCTCCTATCTTGTTGACAATTTCTTTTTTTCTTTCTCTGATTGTGACAGCACTAATTCCTGATATTTTGGATATTTTTAGTTGTGAAACTTTTTCAGCATTTATGATTGCTGCTAAATGTATTGAAGCTGCTGCCATAGCCATTGGATTTTTACTTGTAGATACATGCTTTTTTGCGCACAAATCCAGTATTTTGAAGCTTAATCTCTGTGTTTTTTGTGACAAAGTTAATCCCTTTGCAATTCTAGTGACAAATTCTGAGGGCGTGTATGATTCAGGAGATATGTCCATTTCTTTTGCAAGGAATCTGTATGTTCTTTGTAGTATTTTTTTCTTGATATTTGCTGCATTTGCAATATCTTGTAGTGTTCTTGGTGTGTCTGTAATTCTACATGTGGCGTATATTGTTGCAGATAGCATAGCTGCTGTGGATCTTCCTGCAAGAATCTTTCTTGCAGCAATTTTTCTAAACAGATATGCACTTTCTTCAACAACCGATTCAGGTAAACCTAGCTTTGAACTTATTGCATCAAGCAAAGTGAATGCTTTTTGAAATGATTTAGACGTGATAGCTGAGCGACTGTTTCTGTCCCACATTCTTAATCGGTAAAACATTCGTCTGTTTTCAATTGATAGTGATTTGCCTGTGACGTCTTTGTCTTTGGCTTCAATCAGTGTAGACAAACCCATGTCTATCATCTTAAGTGATCTTTTTGCTCCAACTCTTGAATTGTTTTGATAGTCTGCTGAACTGCCTCCTGCCATCTCTGCACCCAAATCAATTATTGGTTCAGATGAAACTATTCCACAATTACTACAGGCAATTTCACCGGTGTGAATATCTGTAATAAGCTCATGCTTTTTACAATTTTTTTGATGTGCTAATTCAGTTAACATGATTGTTTTTTGCTTTCATTTTATTTAAGACACCAGGGATATTTCTTCTAGTGCTAATGTTTCTAGTCATGAAAATTATATTTCCTATTTGGCACTAGTAAATTATGTATTTGTTAGCACTATTTGAATTATATTTTTATATTTTAATACAATTAATCTAACAAAAAAATATGCCACATATTGTATTTGATAAACAAATCAACCTCTTTGATTTTGGGGTATTGTTTAAACCTCTTTTTCAAAAATCTCCTTTGATCAAAATTCATCAAATGTATACTGATACTATGGGAACAAATGCGCTATTTTCTACAGTTGTAATTGATGAATCTCACCATGATTTCTTTATTCAAGTGATGAGTGGTGAAGATAAAACTACAATTAGACTACTTCCTACCACTGATCCTGAAAAAACTGATGCAGTTAAACAATCCATTGTAAATTTATGTTTAGAAATTCAAAAATGTTATCCAGACATGAAAATTATAAAATCAAATTTATGGGACTTTCTAGATATTCCTGTTGTAAATGAGTAAATTTAATCTTAATCAAAAAAGTAAATTAGATCGGGATTTAATTTTTAAAATTAGTACTGATGTTGAAAATTTTCATAAGGTAATGCCTGATTATTTTAAATCACTAAAAATTATAAGTAATTCATCAAATGAAAAAATTGTTTTAGAATCATTGGACTTTCTTGGTAGACGAATTGAAATTAAAGCAAAACATGTAATAATTCAACCCAACTTGCACAAAGTGTTTATTTTAACTGGTCCTGCAAAGGGCACATCCTTTATTGAAACCTATGATTCTAATTCATTTGGAACTGATATTTCTATTGAGGTGAATTTACAATTAAATGGTATTTTGAAATTTATTCCTTTTTTAAAAATTCTTTTATTGAAAAAGATGGATTCTGTAATGTCTGAATTTATTATTTCTGCAGAATCCTATTCTAATTCTATGTAAAATTAGTTAGCACTATAAAATTAAGTTAGCCTCTGTTAAATACAAAAATTATTAAATTTAGGCATGTCTTTACCTACAATTGTAATTGGTGCAGGCGTAGGTGGTTTAACTACGGGTGCAATGTTGACAAGTAATGGCCATAATGTAATGATTTTAGAAAAATCTCCAAAATTGGGTGGGAGGACTGCTGCTATGGAATACAAAAATCATATTTTGGATAATGGCTTTCATATAATGCCCTTTTACAAAAAATCAGCTATCTTTACTATTCTAAAAAATTTGGGAATTGAATCTCGCTTAAAACTGGCAAAAGTTGATGATATTGCATTTTATGCTGAAACTGGATTTCATATTTATCCAAAAGGAATGGTTGATTTACTAAAATTATCATTAATTCCTTTCAAAAGTAGAGTTCTACTTCTCAAATTATTATTACCCTTGGCATTTTCCTCTATAGAGAAAACTGAATTATGGGATGAGATACCTTTAACAAAAATTACTAGTGATCTTGATGCTGATACAAATGCATTCTTTGAAGCAGTATGTATGTTAGCTTTTGCTGACACTGCAGATCATATATCTTTAGGTGAATTTGCTAGAACAATAATTCGAGCAAATCCGTTTAAAGGTGGCACAAGCGAATTTGCATATCCTGATGGTGGTGGCTATGATTCTATTTGTAAGGTTCTTGGTGAATTTATTTTAGAAAAGAAAGGTGAGATCCATACAAAGCAATCAGTAAAAAAAGTGATTATTGAAAATTCTAAAGTTACTGGAGTTATTGTGAAAGATTCTTCTAATTCTGAAAAGTTAATTGAAACAAATTCTGTTGTTATTTCTTATCCTGCATATACTGCATTGAATCAATTATTTGATGAAAACGTAATTGATAAAAAATTTGTCCAAAAAATTGATAAATTAAATAAAACAACTTCTGTAGTTGAAGTTCATTTTGCATTAAATTCTCAAATCGATACACGTCAGGTCGTATTTCCTGTTGGTGATAATTATGTCACAAAGGGGATTTTTTTTATATCTAATATTACTCCCTCTGTATCTCCTAAAGGTGAGCATTTGATCATCGCAGGAACTCCTGTATTGCCTTCTGAAACTGAGGATTCTGAAAAAATTAAAAGTATTGTGAGTAAAATGAAACAAGAAATATCGTCAATCTACCCAAAATTTGATTCTTCATTATTGTGGGAACGTCCAATGGCCTGGAAATTAGTTGAATCTGTAGTTAAGGAGCCTGGAAAAGTTTGGAAATCAAAAATGCCTCATCAGATACCTGGAATTGATGGCTTATTTTTTGTGGGTGATTCAACTATTAGTTATGGAATTGGAACTGACTCTGCTGCACACAGTTCTATTCTGTGTACTCCAAAAATTGAATCATTTTTAAATTCTGTTTTAAATTAAATTTCTTTAACTAAATGACCTCATTGTCACTAAATTGCACTAGATAATTGCTCAATAACTATGGAATGTTTCTTTTGATTTCTATATAGTAGACAATACCCTACATGAACTAATCAGAATCAACATAAGTAAAAATTAAGAATATACAATGTATGGAAACAGAAAAAGAAAAAGAATTTCAAGTTGACGATTTAGATGATGTTGACGACGAAACAGATTTTTGGTTTGAATGAGTTAATAATTCAAAATAACTAAAAATCATTAATTAGTTAATGGCGTTTTTCTAATAATTTTTGGAATTTCTTCTAAGCTTGTATCTCCAATAACATTGCCCTCAAATTTTGGAGGTTCACCATGTTGCATTGCATAGCCGCCAACCAAAATTGGAATTTTACTATGTTCACGAATTTTCTTTGATAATCTTTGTCCTGCAGATACATTGTCTTGAATTGTTATTGAAATTAGGATTATGTCTGGTTTTTTCATATTGATAAATTCTATTATGGAGTCCGTTGGAATTGATGTGCCCATGTTGAAAACTTTGAATCCCTTTATTGTTAGATATGTTTCTAATACGTCACATCCCATATGATGTTCTTCCCCCACAGGGACACAAAGCATAATTTTCTTTTTATTTCCTGAACCTGAAACTTGTTCCATAATGATTTTTACTAAAGTTTGTGCTACATTACTTGCAACGTGCTCTGTTGCAATTGCTAATTTTCCGTTTTCCCAATCTGATCCTATTTCACTCATTACTGGTCTTAGAATCCTGTCAAAAAAATCTGAAATATTGAAAATATCTATATAATTTCTGTAGATTTTAATAGATTCTTCTAGATTCCCGTCTGTCAATTTTTTAAATAATTGTTGTTTTGATTTTTTTGTTGCGTCTTCTCTTTTTTTAATATCTTCAGGATTGTATGATGCCAGAACGGATAATATTTTGGGATCATTTCTAAATTTTTCTGGAATGTCATCTTTTATGACTTCTGAGGCCTTTCCAAGATATTTTACAATCTCTTGTTTTGATGTACTTTTTTTAGAATCCCAGACACTCTTTACTAGATAGAGATATTGATCTGATTTGACTTTTTTAGCCCTAATGTAGACCATTTATTTTGTTGATTTTTTTGATATATAACTAATGGTAATCTTTCTAACTAGTGCCAATTATTTTCTAAATTCAATTCATTGGCACCATCTTTGACTAGTGTCTTTGGTTAAATATTATAATTCACGAAATGATTCCATGGCAGGAACAGTAGAAGAACAAGAGTGGGCAAATCTTCTTGCAGAAATCT
>PVBE010155007.1_pt1 | contig 19893 bp, 23 predicted proteins | sample 1631181 | NCBI WGS metagenome assembly PVBE01 (sample SAMN08397723, study PRJNA350692) | Marine metagenome, whole genome shotgun sequencing project. | isolation source: water | place: Pacific Ocean | collected 2012-04 | reverse complement strand
GGACTACCGGGACAACCTCCGTTACGACAAAAAAGGGGGGGTCAAAATTGGACGCTGTTAGGGGGTCAATGTTCAACGCTGATTGACAGATTCACCCATCGGGTGAGCCATATCAACACCCCAAGTCTGTCTATAACATAATGATTTTTATACCATAATCCGGGTGCGCTGTCGTCAAATTACAGGGTCATCTGGGCAATACGGGCTTATGACCCGTCATGGAAATGATGGCGGCCAGCGGTCACATGTGATCGGAAAGATATCGCGAGGTCAGCGGGTAGAAGGAACGCTTCTGGGAGTCCTTGAACCCGGCGAGAAATTGTTTGAGGCAGGCCTCCTCATCCAGGAAAATTTCCGGGTTCTGATGGCAGACGGAGAGAAGCGCCAGGTCCAGGTTCTTGCCGCCCTGGTAGCTGTCGAAGGACCTGCCGATGTTGCCACTTTGGGTGGCGATCTGGCGGAGTGCGTCTATCTGTTTCTTGATGCCGATGGGACTGCGTCCGAAAAGTTCCTTGAGAAGCCCGCCGTCCCCGTCCTCGGGGGGCTGGTAATCTTCGGATTCAGCCGCAATGCTGCCCCAGATTCTCGTGGCGTTCTTGTTGGCGTTCTTAATCCGCTTGACCTTCACCTTCCATTCCTTGAGGGTCAGTTCATTCTTCTGCCAGGCGGGCGTATCTTCTTTTTTCATTTTCTTCAACAATCCCAGAAAGCTTTTCTTTTCCTCCTTGGGTTTATCCGGAAGCTCCGTCTGACCGATGGTTTCGTCCCAGGTCTTCTGCCATGCCTCCCAAAGTACGCCACGGCCTTCTTTGCCCTCGAACTCCTGTTCGATATAGTCCTTGCGTTTTTCCTCGGGCTCCTGCTCGGCGCGACCAAGAAGCCCCTTGAAACGTATGGCGAGAACGGGGGCGAAGCCCTGGCGGAGGATGGCCTGGAAGTGGGCGGCGAAATCGGGCGACAGGATAAACGGAAGGGTTTTTCCCTCTGGCGCCTTATGCACTTTCAGGACGGCCAGACGTTCATTGACGACGCCACAGAAAACATCGACGAAAACCGCTTCGGCGCCACTCGCCGGGGGAGCCGGTGATTCGGTCGACTCTTCAGACCCGATTCGGCATTCTTCTTCCGCCACGGCCCCCACCTTTTGCTGTTCAGCGTAGGCTAGCGCCCCCTTGATACGGTCTTCCTTGACTTCGCGCAGGAGAGTGGCAATCGACTCTTTGGTTTTCTTTGGGTCCAGCGATGAATCCGCCTGAGCGGTCGGAATCAAGTCGTTCAAGCGGGCCTTCAGGGCTTTCTTGTGGAGGGCGTCCTTTTCGCGCATGTACAACATGTCGATAACCAAATCGACGCATTTCCTGACCCCGTTGATGGACTTGGCGTTTTTGATCAACGCGATAAGGCCGATCTCCCCATCCTCGAAGAAGACCTCCCAATCGATATTGTTCATCTTATCTTTGACGTTTGGATCAGTGGTATCGGACATCTTGGCACAAATATTATCCGACATTTCCTAGATAGCCTTCCATCAGAGCCAATCGTAGGCAAAGACTACCACGGATGGAAGAGGTTACTGGATTCCGGCTCGGCGTTCCGCGCCGTCCGGAATGACACCGGGAGGATAGCCCGACGCCTTTTCGCACCGACCTGCCCGGTGTTTTGCCGATATTACCAAATCCGCCTATAACATAATAATTCTTATAGCAGAATCACAATGAAAGTTCAGTTAAAGGTGTGGTCATTTGGGAAATTGGGGTTTCAACTCCTTGCCGCCTGGACAGATATAGAGGCCGCGATTAACTAACCGAGCATCTCTCCGGTGCCGTAGGCAACATCGCCGGCGGTGTGACGGGGCTTGAGGGCGAAGCGGTCTTGCGTCCGCTCGATCACGGTCTCGGTGGCGTCCACCTCCCCTCCTTGGAGATGCGCGTTGGTGTTGCTTCAACATCAAGGACGGCGGCGTTTTCCATGCCGATCGGATAGTTCAGGCTATGGCCGAACATGACCTTGTTACGCCCGCGCGCCGTCCAGGCCGCCGTGGGGTCGGTGGGGGACATGGCCTTTGGCTTACGATCGGGGTTGGTCGGTGCATTCTCGCCCTCAAGCGCATCGACATATTCTCTGATCGCTCGACGCGCCAACTGTTTTTCCGTCCATTCAATCTCCGATCCTTCGACCCGCCGACCGACTGCTTGCCCATAAACGCTGTCCCTCCTTCTCAATAATTCTCAAAAAAAGGGAATCACGTTCGCGGGTCGCCGGCAATAGAGTTGTTCAGCAGCCTCGGGGCTACCAGCGGACCAGGCCCGCTCCCCAGGTCATGCCGGCGCCCATGGCTTCCATCAGCACCAAATGCCCAGGGCGAATGCGGCCGTCGCCGACCGCTTCTTCGAGGGCCAGGGGAATCGAGGCGGCGGAGGTGTTGGCGTGGCGGTCGACGGTGACGACGACGCGCTCGGCCGGAAGCCCCAGTTTGCGGGCGGTGCTCTCGAGAATGCGCTTGTTGGCCTGGTGCGGCACCAGCCAGTCGACGTCGCCGATGGTCAAGCCGTTGGCCTCCAGGGCCTCGAGGGCGACGTCGGCGAGATTGACGACGGCGTGCCGGAAAACCTCGCGTCCGGACATCTTCACGGTGCCGACGGTCTGGGTCGATGACGGTCCGCCGTCGACGAAAAGCAGGTCGCCCAAGCGTCCGTCGGAATGCAGATGAAACGACAAAATGCCCCGCTCTTGGCCGCCACCCTCCCCCTCCTCGCCGGCGCGCACGACGACGGCGCCGGCGCCGTCGCCAAAAATGACGCAGGTGGAGCGGTCCCGCCAGTCGACGATCCTGGAGAACGTCTCGGCGCCGAGGACGAGCGCCGTCCTGGCCTGGCCCGTGCGGATGAAGCTGTCGGCGGTGGAAAGGGCGAAAAGAAAGCCTGTGCAGACGGCCTGGACATCGAAGGCGGCGCCACGGTTGACTTCGAGCAACGCCTGCACCTTGGTGGCGGTGGCCGGAAAGGTGTTGTCCGGCGTCGTCGTCGCCAGCACGATCAGGTCGAGCTCTTCGGCGCCGATAGCGGCCGATTCGAGCGCTTGGCGCGCTGCTTGGTAGGCGAGATCGGAGGTCAGTTCGCCTGCGGCGGCGATATGGCGCTGGCGGATTCCGGTGCGCGCGGTGATCCACTCGTCGCTGGTGTCGAGCTTGCAGGCGAGCTCATCGTTGGTGAGAACGCGCTCGGGCAGATAAGACCCGCAGCCGATGATCCGGGAGCGCGGAGCCATCAGCCGGCGGCGGCCTGACGGCCGTTATGCGGTTCCGTGCTGAGTTGCGCAAAATCTTTTTTGATGCCGTCGTTGACGCCGTCGGCGATCAGCTCCACCGCCACATGGATGGCGTTGGCGAAGCCCAGGGCGTCGGTGCCGCCGTGGCTTTTGACGCAGATGCCGTTGAGGCCCAGGAACATGGCGCCGTTGTAGCGGCGGGGGTCGAGGCGCCTGCGAAAGGCGTTAAGGGCGGGGCTGGCAAGCATCGCTCCGAGCCGCGCCAGGGGTGTACTCGTCAGCGCCTCTTTCAGGAAAGCGCTGACAAGCTTGGCCGTGCCCTCGGTGGTTTTCAAGGCGACATTGCCGGTGAAGCCGTCGGTGACGATGACGTCGACGGTGCCGGCGCCGATGTCGTCGCCTTCGACGAAACCGGAGAACTTGATGGGCAGGCCGGTGTCCTGAAGGATGAGAGAGGCCTCCTGGACGGCGGTATTGCCCTTCAGGCCCTCGGCGCCGATGTTGAGGATGCCGACGGACGGCTTGTTAAGGCCAAAGACATTGCGTGCGAAGACCTCCCCCATGACCGCGAACTGCACCAGATTGTCGGCGTCGCACTCGACGTTGGCGCCCAAATCGAGCATCACCGATTCCCCGCGCTGCGTCGGAAAACAGGTGGCGATGGCCGGACGGTTGATTCCGGGCAGGGTCTTGAGCACGAACTTAGCCATGGCCATCAAGGCGCCGGTGTTGCCGGCCGAGACAATGCCCGCCGCCTGGCCACTGGCGACGGCATTGATGGCCAGACGCATGCTGGATTTTTTTCCCGAACGCAGGGCCGTCCCCGGCTTTTGATCGTTGGTGATCACCTCGGCCGCGTGATGAATCCGCGTAACGGCCTTGACGCGCGGAAACCCCTCGACGATCGCTGCCAGAAGGGCTTCGTCGCCGAAGAGAAGAAAATCCACGTCAGGGTGGCGGTCCAGAGTCTTATCGACCCCTTCCACAACCGCCAGCGGAGCATTATCGCCGCCCATGGCGTCCAGGGAGAGCGTCAAGCGCATAGACAAAAAGCGATGGTCCTCTGTGTTAAGGCCCGTTGCGGAGTGAAGGTCAGGCGTCGTCGCCCATATCCATGACCTCGCGGTTGTTGTAGTGGCCACAGGACAGGCAAATATGGTGCGGCCGCTTGAGTTCACCGCAATTAGGGCATTCCTCGTACGCCGCCGTTTTGAGCGCGTCGTGGGAGCGGCGCATGTCGCGGCGCGACCGGGAAATCTTTTTCTTCGGGACAGCCATGGTGAAACACCTTCCTCGGGATCGCCCTCTTCCGCAAAACGGCTCGGGGAATGTCAGGGAACGGCAACTAAAATACACATCATTGCGGGGTGGAGCAAACCGCTAAACTTACTTGATGGACGATTTTTTTTTCAGCTTGGCGAGAGCCGCGAACGAGCCTTCGGCGGCGGCAGGCTCGCCGCCGCTGGAATAGCCGGCGAAAGCGGCATCCTTGAGGCGCGGGAATGGATCCAATTCCAGCGCCAACTGCTCGGCGGCGGCCTCGCCAAGATCGATGGCGCCGGCCCTGAGGGGCTCGGGAAAGTCCTCCTCCCCGGCCAGCGGGCCGATATCGATCCCGGCGCTCGCTCCGGGCTCCGTCCGGCGCCCATAAAACCGCTCGAAGGTAGCCTCGATCCGGGATTCGACGGGTTTGAGACTGACCACGCAGGGCTGGGTGAGTTGGGCGGCGAGGCTGCCCCTGGCGCTGGCGGCGGCGCCGCCGGCGGTGGGCGTGAGAAGGATGCGGGCCGTCAATGCCTCCAGGGACAGCAAGCCGAACCGCTTGGCCAAGGCCTGCCTTTCCAAGGCATCGGCCTCGATATCGAAGGTTTCGCCCTCGTCTGGCAGGCTTTCCGCCAAGACGGGACGAGAGAATTCGGGGGCGGGGGATTTTTTCATGCCGTCTCCTCCGCCGTTCCGGCCGGTGCCGGACCGAAGGCGACTTGGCCCGCCAACAGCTGATCGAGGCCGGCGGCATCGAGGGCGGCCGCCTCCCGCCTGAGATACCGGGCAAGGCGCGCCACCTCCGTGGCTTTAGGGGTTGCGGTGCCGAACAGATTGCGCCTGATGGCCTGGTCGAGGCCGCCGCCGGCCAAACCGTTCTCGTAGGCTTTGATGCGGCCATAAAGAGCCGTCGCCATGGCCTTGACGTGTTTGCCGACGCCCTGATCGCCGGTTCCCATTTCCCGTAAATTCTCGTCCATGTCGGTAAACATAAGATCGAACACGGCCTGGGCCAAATCCGCCGTCTGTTGGCGGTCCCGTTTGAGCCGGCGCAAAAGCAGGAAAGCGTGCAAGGCGATCATCTCGAAGCGGCCATCGATGGTATCGGGAACGCCGCAGCCGAGATAAAATTCGGGCCGCCTCGCCTGTTTGACCAGGGCGGCATAGAGCGCTTGCGCGTGCTCATCGCGGCGGGGTTCGAGGACTCGGCGCCAAAAGCTCACCGCCGCCACCCGCCGCCGCGCCGGGGCCATCCCGAGGCCCATCCAGAGATTGACAGATCACCCGTCGAAATGCGATATTCCAGGCAAACCATGATTGTTCCCGCATTGTAAGGCGAGTCATACGTTTCGAGCAGACTTGACGCTACTAAAAATGCGCAAGCGCTTTCTTTCAAGTTATTTATCTCCGGCGGTGGCCGCCTTGGCCATCGTTCTCGCCGCCTGTTCGCCCCGCCTGGACACCCGCGGCAATCTTCCCGATCCGGACTTGCTTGCGGAAATCAAAACCGGCCAACACAACCGCGAGCAAGTGGCGCGGATTCTCGGCTCGCCGTCCAGCATCGCCATTTTCGGCCAGGAGACTTGGTTTTACGTCAGCAAGAGGACCGAAACCTTGGCATTTTTCGCGCCCGAGATCAGCGAACGCAACGTGGTCATCCTCCGCTTCGATTCCAACGGCGTCGTCGCCGATATCAGCACCCTTGGCCGCGAGCACGGTCAGGCGATCCAGCCGGTTGATCGGGCAACCCCCACCGCCGGCAACGAGATCGGGTTCATCGACCAGATTCTCGGCAACATGTCCCGCTACAGGCACCGCCAGGCGGAAGGCGATTCCGGCGGCGGATCCCCGCCGCCCTACTGAACCGCCGTCATCAACGCCTTCACGCCAAGATCGCCAGCATCAGGATGGCGACGATGTTGATGATCTTGATCATCGGGTTGATGGCCGGACCGGCGGTGTCCTTGTAGGGATCGCCGACGGTGTCGCCGGTGACCGCCGCCATGTGGGCGGCGGAGCCCTTGCCGCCATGCGCCCCTTCCTCGACCAGTTTCTTGGTGTTATCCCAGGCGCCGCCGCCGGAGGTCATCGAGATGGCGACGAAAATACCGGTGACGATGGTGCCGACCAGCAGCGCCCCGACCGCCGTGAACGCCTCCGCCTGACCGACAAAAAGGAGAATGACCCCGTACATCACCAGTGGCGCCAGCACCGGCAAAAGCGAGGGCACGACCATTTCCCTGATAGCCGTCTTGGTTAGCATATCGACGCAATGACCGTACTCGGGCTTGGCGGTGCCCTCGAGAAGGCCGGGAATTTCCTTGAACTGGCGGCGTACCTCGTTGACCACCTCGCCGCCGGCGCGGCCCACCGCCTTCATCCCTAAAGCGCCGAACAGAAACGGCAACATCCCGCCGATGAACAAGCCGATGATCACGAACGGATCCTGAAGTTGGAAGGTGATCTCCAGGTTCGGAAAATAGTGGCCGAGGTCCTCGGTGTAGGCGGCGAACAGCACCAGGGCGGCGAGCCCGGCCGAGCCGATGGCATAGCCCTTGGTCACCGCCTTGGTGGTGTTGCCGACGGCGTCCAAGGCGTCGGTGTGCTTGCGCACCTCCTCGGGAAGGTCGGCCATTTCGGCGATGCCGCCGGCGTTGTCGGTCACCGGCCCGTAGGCGTCCAGCGCCACCACCATGCCGGCGAGCGCCAACATGGTGGTGGCGGCCACGGCCAGTCCGAACAGGCCGGCGCTGAGATAGGCGACGATGATGCCGGCGCAAATAACGACGACCGGCAGCGCCGTCGATTCCATGGCGATGGCGAGCCCTTGGATGATGTTGGTGGCGTGGCCGGTGGTCGAGGCCTGGGCGATGCTCAGCACCGGCCGGTGATTGGTGCCGGTGTAGTATTCGGTGATCCAGACGATCAGGCCGGTGACGACGAGGCCGGCGAAGGCACAGACAAGCAGTTGCGCGCCGGTGAACGTCCCGCCGGTGTATGTGTAAAGCTCGTTGAACCCGAGCAGCCAATAGGTGAGAACCGCGATCAACGCGGCCGATATGACGGCGCTGGCGATGAACCCCTTGTAAAGCGCCCCCATGATGTTGTTGCCGGGGCCGAGTTTGACGAAGAAGGTGGCGACGACCGAGGCGATGATGCAAACGGCGCCGATGGCCAGCGGGTAGACCATCATCGTTTCCCGCAACGGACCGGTGAAGAAGATGGCCGCCAGCAGCATGGTGGCGACGACGGTGACGGCGTAGGTTTCGAACAGGTCGGCGGCCATGCCGGCGCAGTCGCCAACGTTGTCGCCGACGTTATCGGCGATGACGGCCGGATTGCGGGGGTCGTCCTCGGGAATGCCTGCCTCGATCTTTCCCGAGAGATCGGCGCCGACATCGGCGCCCTTGGTGAAAATGCCACCGCCCAGGCGGGCGAAAATGGAAATCAAGGAAGCGCCGAAGCCAAGCGCGACAAGAGCTTCCAGGAGATGGCGCATGCCGGCGGCGGAACCGGTGTCGAGGACGTTGCGCAAAACGAGATAGTACCCGCAAACACCCAACAGGGCGAGGCCGACCACCAGCATGCCGGTGACGGCGCCGGACTTGAAAGCGATGCCGAGAGCCGGAGCAAGACCCTCCGAGCGGGCCGCTTCGGCGGTGCGCACGTTGGCGCGGACGGAAACGTTCATGCCGATGTAGCCGGTGGCGGCCGAAAGAAAGGCGCCGATGAAATAACCAACAGCGACCGTCAAACCCAGACGCAATCCCAAAAGTACGCCGATGACGGCGCCGACCATGGCGACGGTGCGGTATTGGCGGTTGAGATAAGCCCGCGCCCCTTCCCGCACGGCGGCGGAGATTTCCTGCATGCGCTCGTTTCCCGCCGGCGCCGAGAGCACCGAACGAACCGCGTAGGCGCCGTAAAGGAGGGCGAGGATGCCGCAGGCAAAAATCATCAAGTACACGTTCGCCATGTTAGTAAACTTCCTTCTTGGTTGAAGTTTCCCGCCGGAGAATCAAGAAATGAAAAAAAGAACATGCGAATTTGCGTCGCGGGCGGCGCAAAAATGCCAGACCCCTGGCGAGAAAGCAATAAGCATGAAGGCCATCGGTTATCGGGACGGCGAGTTGGTCAGAGACTGGACGAGGACGTTGTTGATGACGCCCTTGCCGACGACCTTATCGCCGATCAGTCTCAAGCGTTCCTTGATAACGGTGGCGTCGATCTGCCGCTCTTTCCTCAGCAAGCGCGGGATGAAGCCGTAAAGGTCGCGCCAGAAGGCGTCGCTCAGGCGGGGCAGCAGGCGCAGCAACTTGCTCTCGTTGTCTTCGCCCAGGGTTTCCAGTTTGAGCTGGATTTGAACGTTGGCGACCACTTTTTCACCCTGGAAAATGGGAATGGTCAATTGATCCATATCAATGAAACGGGGCGGCTCCGACGATTCTTGCTGTTCCGCCAGTTCCTCGACTGTCGGCTCGAACGGACCCATCTGCAACCATTTCATGATACTGACGGCGCCGCCGCCCAGCATAACCAAGACGGCGAAAATGATGACTGCTATTTTCATGGCCTTCGGGCTCCGTCACTTAGCCGCCATTATCACGGCTTCGAGGCTCCCTGCAAAGCCCCCCTTGCCTTTTGCCGTCGGCGGGCTCAAAAATGACGGTAGCCGCCCGCCGAGACGGCAATCTCGGCGCCCTTTTCGTCGACGACGCGGACGCTCTTTTTTCCTTTTCCGCCTTCACGCAGTCGCCCGATGGCCGTCAATGGCAGCTTCAGTTGGCGGGCCAGGCTGGCGATGGCCTCGCCGCTTGCCGGCGGCGCCGTGAACAGGAGTTCGTAGTCATCGCCGCCGGTCAGTACCGCCGGAATCCATTCCGCCCCGGCGGCGGCAACGGAGCGGCCCGCCGCCGATAGGGGAATCTCCGCCGCCCGCACCTCGGCCACCGTCCCGGAGGCGGCGCAGATGTGGGCGAGATCCGCGACCAGGCCGTCGGAAACGTCCGTCGCCGCCCGCGCCAAGCCGCCAAGGCGCAGCCCCAACTCGATTCGCGGCCGCGGAAAGTGATACCGTTCGACAAGAGCCTGGCGGTGATGCTTGGCGATGGCGGGCAACTTCCCCCGTAGCGCCCGCAGGCCGAGAGCGGCGTCGCCGATGGCGCCGGAAACGTAGACCACATCGCCGGGGCGTCCCCCCGAACGGCGCAGTTCGCGCCCTTCCCCAATGTCGCCGAGAGCACAAAGGGTCAAGGTCAGCGGTCCCGGGGTCGCCACCATGTCGCCGCCGATCAAGGTCACCCGAAAGACCTCCTGCTCGGCGGCGAGGGCCTCGGCGAAACGGCCAACCCAGTCGCTTGCGATGTTATCGGGAAGGGCCAGGCAGAGGGTGTAGGCCCTCGGCTTCGCGCCCATGGCCGCCAGGTCCGAAAGGTTGACGCGCAACGATTTGGCGGCGATTCGGTCCGGCCGGCCGGCGTCGACGAAATGGACTCCGGCGACGATGGTGTCGGTGGTAACGACCAAGCGATGCCCGGGCTCGATCACCAGCACGGCGGCGTCGTCGGTCAGCGCGAAGGCACCGGGTTCGGCCTTGGCCAGCGGCGCGAAAAATCGGCTGATGATCTCGAACTCGCCGTTTTTCCGCTGCTTATCCCTCATCGCCATCCTCTTTGGCCGCCATTTCCCGAGCCCGTAGCTTGCGGGCCAGATGGTCCAGCACACTGTTGACGAAACCAGGCTCGCCGCCGCTGAAGAAGGCATGCGCGACGTCCACGTATTCGCTGATCACCACCCGGGGGGGGACGTTGGTCAGGGCGAGAAGTTCGAAAGCCCCGGCCCTGAGAACGGCTTTTAAGACCGTTTCCAGCCGCTCCATGGTCCATTTCGCCGACAGCGCCGGCGCGATCAGCCCGTCCAGTTCGGCGTGGCGGTCGCCGACGCCGTGGACCAGGGCGAACAGCAATTCGCCGTCGGGCTCGGCCAAGCCGCCCGTTTCCAGGCCGCCGATATCCTCGCCTCCGTTTTCGGTGTCGGTCCAACGGCTGAGGAGGAATTCGCGAAGCACCGGATCGGCCGCCGCCCCGGCCATGTCCATTTCATAGAGGGCTTGTACCGCCGCCAGGCGGGCGGCGCTACGGTGCCGCCCGGCGGGCCTTTTGCCGGCTTTTTCGGCGGCACTGGCGGCGTTCATCGCTGAACGGCCCGAAAAGTCTTTTTCAACTCCATCATCCTAAGGCAGGTTGCGGCGGCTTCGGCACCTTTGTTTTTCTGGTCGACGGCGGCGCGCGCCCAGGCCTGCTCGCGGTTGTCGCAGGTGAGAATGCCGAAACCCATGGCTATGCCGTGGTTCAGGGTCAAGTCCATGAGGGCCCGGCTGGCGGCGTTGCATATGTATTCGAAATGGCTGGTTTCGCCGCGGATGACGCAGCCGAGCGCGATGTAGCCGGAATAGTGGACAGGCGCCGAGGGGACCTCCATCGAACGGATGGCGAAGCGGATCGCCGCCGGCACTTCGAAAGCTCCCGGCACGGGAATGCGGTCGTATGACATACCGGCTTCGTCGAGAACGGCGCCGGCGCCATTCGCTAGTTCCTCGGCGATGTCCTCGTAGAAGCGCGCTTCGACGATCAGGACATGCGGGGAATCGCTCATTTCATCATTCGTCCGGGGAGATGGGGCGCTGCCCGGCCACGGAAAGCCCGTAGCCCTCGAGACCGATAATGGTCCGCTTGGTGTTGGACAGCAAGATCATGTTCTTGACTCCGAGATCGAGCAAAATCTGCGCGCCGACACCGTAATCGCGTAGTTCGCCGGTCGTTTGTTCGCCGCCGCCGAGGAGCGCCCGTACCCGCTCGGAAAGACTGCTCGGATGCGGTTCGCGGATCAGCACCAAGACGCCACGGCCTTCATCGCCGATAATTTGCATGGCTTGGCGGAGTTCGCGCGCCTTGCCGGCGCTTTGCTCGCCAAGCACGTCCTCGAGCACATTGAGGGCGTGCATGCGGACAAGCACCGGGCCGGCCGCCGAAAGATCGCCTTTGACCAGGGCGATGTGTTCGGCATAGGCGATCTTGTTGACATAGACGAGCATGTGGAATTCGCCGCCGTAAAGGCTGTTAAGGGTGGTTTCCAGCTGGCGTTCGACGATGCGGTCATGGCGCCGCCGGTAAGCGATAAGGCCGGCAATGGTGGCGATTTTAATGTCGTGGCGCCGCGCGAAGTCGACCAGGTCGGGCATGCGGGCCATGGTGCCGTCCTCGTTCATGATCTCGCAGATCACCCCCGACGGATTGAGCCCGGCCAAACGGGAGATATCAACCGCCGCTTCGGTGTGGCCGGCGCGCACCAGTACGCCGCCGTTCCTCGCTTCCAGGGGAAAGATATGGCCAGGCGAGGCGATGCTGTCCTTGCCTTTCGTCGGGTCGATGGCGACGGCGATGGTGCGGGCCCGGTCGGAAGCGGAAATTCCCGTGGTTACGCCTTCCCGGGCCTCGATGGAAACGGTGAATGCCGTCTGGTGGCGCGAGGCGTTGCGCCGCGGCATCAGCGGCAAGTCCAGTTCCCGCACCCGGTCCGCCGTCAGCGACAGGCAGATCAAGCCGCGGCCGTGCTTGGCCATGAAGTTGACGATCTCGGGCGTCGCCATCTGCGCCGGAACGACGAGGTCGCCTTCGTTTTCCCGCTCCTCGTCGTCGACGAGAATGTAAAGCCGTCCGTTGCGGGCGTCCTCGATGATGTCCTCGGTGGACGATAAACGCTCGGGATGGGACACGCGGCTATTCCTCAATCTAGGGGGCCAAACCTGGCATATGGTACCCATACGACGGCTTTCCGAGTTCATCCGGCTAGGCGCGCGGCGCGCCGTGATGCCGGCGCATCACAAGCGCCGCGCAACGGCGCCGGGGGGCTCGGAAAGCCGCCCTTCGGGTCGCGTTATCCGTTTCCTCGGGGCGTCAGGCACCCTTGACGATGCTGCCGGCATCGCCGGCGGGCGCCTTCCTACCGAGGAAACGGATAACGCGATCGTATGGGTACCATATGTCAGATTTGGCCCCCTAGAGCTAAAAGGCGGGCAACATAGCGCGCCATAACGTCGATTTCCAGATTCACCGCGTCGCCCGCCCGCAGGTTTCCCAGAGTGGTAGTGTCGCGGGTGTGGGGAATGATGTTGACCGCGAAAGCGGCGCCGTCGATGGAATTCACGGTCAGGGAGACGCCATCGACGGCGACCGACCCCTTCGCCGCGATCATCTGCTTCAGTGCCTCCGGCGCTTGGATGACCAACTTAAGCGACGCCCCGTCGGGGGCGGCGGTTAAAACGGTGGCGACGCCATCGACGTGTCCGCTGACCAAATGGCCGCCGATTTCGTCGCCCATTTTCAGGCACCGCTCCAGGTTGACGGGCCGGCCTATGCGCCAGTTGCCCATGGTGGTCCTAGCCAGGGTTTCGGCGGAAGCGGTGTAAGCGAACCAATCCGGCTCCTTGTCGATCACCGTCACGCAGGTTCCCGAGCAACAAATGGAGGCGCCGACGCCGATACCGCCGGTGGCATGGCGGGCGCTGATTTCGAAGCGGCGGTCGGCGGCCGCGGCGATGGCGCGGATTCGGCCCAAATCGCTGATGATGCCGGTGAACATGGTCAGCCGATCCGCTCGTAGGTTTCCAGGACGTCCGGTCCCGCCGGCAGGACGGCGGTTCGGGCGAATTCCGGCGCTTGGGCGGGGGCATCGACGCCCAGCGCCGCCGCCGCCGGCACGCCGTCGCCGCCGATCAGCCGTGGCGCCCGGAACCATGCCAGCCTGTCGACGAGGCGGGCGCGCAGCAGTTCCGCCGCCAACTCCCCTCCCCCCTCGACAAGAACGCGGGTCAGGCCGCGGCGCCCCAGTTCCGCCGCCATCCAGCCAGCGTCGGGCCTGTCGGCGGGGCCGGGATCGGCCTCGATGACGGTGACGCCCCGTTCGATCAAGGCGTCGCGTTTGCCGGCCTCGCCGCCTTTGACGGCAATCACCCAGGTCGGCGTTTGCCGCGCCGTTTCGACCAGCGGGCTGTCCACCGGCAGGCGCAGGCGGCTGTCGGCGACGATGCGTACCGGCGAGCGCTGTTCCAGGCCGGACAGCCGGCAGGTCAGCCGCGGGGCGTCGGCGAGCGCCGTGCCGATGCCGATAAGGATGGCGTCGTGTTCGGCGCGCAAACGGTGCGCCAGGGCGCGCGCCGCCTCGCCGGTGATCCATTGGCTGGCGCCCGTGCGGGTGGCGATGCGGCCGTCAAGCGTCGTCGCCACCTTCAGGGTGATGAGCGGCCGTCCCCGCCGGATCTTGATAAAAAAACCGGCGTTGAGCCGGCTGGCCTCGTCTCCCAACAGGCCGGTGCTCACGGCGACGCCGGCGGCGGCGAGGCGGGCGATGCCCCGGCCGCGGACGCGGGGATCGGGGTCCTCGACGGCGATGACGGCGCGCCGCACGCCGGCGGCGGCCAGGGCTTGGCTGCAAGGCGGGGTCTCGCCCAAATGGTCGCAGGGCTCGAGGCTGACATAGGCGGTGGCGTTTCTGGCCATCTCATGGCCGGCGCGCCGCAATGCCTCGCTTTCGGCATGCGGCCGGCCTCCCGGTTGCGTCCAGCCGCGTCCCACCACCCGGCCCCGCCGGTCCTCGCGGACCAGTACGCAGCCCACCGCCGGGTTGGGCCAGACGGCGCCCAGACCGCGGCGCGCCAGGGCCAGCGCCGCGCGCATGTGGTGAACATCGTTGGTGTCAGTTGCCGTCGTCGTCACCCAGCTTTCCCACGAAGTCCTCGAAATCCTTGGCCTCGCGGAAATTGCGGTATACGGAAGCAAAGCGGACGTACGCCACCGAATCCAGTTCGGCCAAGTGTTCCATCACCATTTCGCCGATGACCTTGGTGGGAATCTCGTTTTCGCCCAAGGTTTCCAGGCGACGCTGGATGCTGTTGACGATGAGCTCGACGCGCTCGTCATCGACCGGCCGCTTGCGCAGGGAGATCTGCAGCGAGCGCAACAGCTTGTTGCGGTCGAAGGGAGCCTTTTCGCCGGCTTTTTTCATCACCGAGAGCTCCCTGAGTTGGACCCTCTCGAAGGTGGTGAAGCGCGACCCGCAGGAGGGGCAGTAACGGCGGCGGCGGATGGCGGCGTTGTCCTCGGTGGGACGGGAATCTTTAACCTGGGTGTCGCCATTGCCGCAAAATGGACAGCGCATGGTGTTTTACCTCCCGCTTTCGGCCTCTCCGTGGCCGTGGCCTGAACGGTGCCGGCTCACATTCCGCAATAGATCGGAAACCGTCCGCACATCAAGGCGACCTGCTCCCGCGTTGCCCGTTCGGCGGCGTCGTTGCCGCCGGCTCCAAGAGCAAGATTATCGAGCACATCGCCAATCAGTTCGCCGATGCGGCGGAACTCGGCGGGCCCGAAACCGCGCGTCGTTCCGGCCGGAGTGCCGAGGCGGATGCCGGAGGCGACGACGGATATTCGTTGATCGAACGGAATGCCGTTCTTGTTGCAGGTCATGCCGGCGCGCTCGAGGCTGGCTTCGGCGTCCTTGCCGGTAAGTTTCTTCGACCGCAAGTCGACCAGGACCAAGTGGGTGTCGGTACCGCCCGAAACGATATCGAATCCCCGCTCCATGAGGACCGAGGCGAGGACCTTGGCGTTGTCGACCACGGTTTTCGCGTAGGATGGAAAATCGGCCCGCAAGGCCTCGCCCAAGGCCACAGCCTTGGCGGCGATGACGTGCATCAGCGGCCCGCCCTGCAGGCCAGGGAAGACAGCGGCGTTGATTTTCTTGCCGAACCCGGCGTCGTTGGCCAGGATCATGCCGCCGCGCGGACCACGCAAGGTTTTATGCGTGGTGGTGGTGACCACGTCGGCGTCGGCGAGCGGGCTGGGGTGGACGCCGCCGGCAACCAGACCGGCGAAGTGGGCCATGTCCACCATCAGCAAGGCCCCGACCTTGTCGGCGATGGCGCGGAAGCGCTTGAAATCGATGATCCTCGGATAGGACGAGCCGCCGGCGATGATCAGTTTCGGCCGGTTATCGAAGGCGATGCGCTCGGCTTCGTCATAGTCGATGCGCCCATCTTCGCGATTGACCCCGTACTGCACGGAGCGGAACCACTGGCCCGACTGCGTTGGCGGCGCGCCGTGCGTCAGATGGCCGCCCGCCGCCAGCGACATCCCCATCAAGGTGTCGCCGGGCTTCAAAAACGCCATCAGGACGGCGCCGTTGGCTTGGGCGCCGGAATGAGGTTGGACATTGGCAAAACCGCACTTGAACAGCTTTTTCGCCCGCTCGATGGCCAGGGTCTCGGCGGCATCGACAAAATCGCAACCACCGTAATAGCGGTGGCCGGAATAACCTTCGGCGTATTTATTGGTCAACACCGAACCCTGGGCTTCCAGCACCGCCCGCGAAACGATGTTCTCGGAGGCGATCAACTCGATCTGGTTCTGTTGGCGGACCAGTTCGCCGCGGATGAAGCGGTTGATGTCCGGATCGCTCTCGGCCAGGGAATCGCCGTAGAAACGGTCATGGAATTCGGAAGGGTAAACGGCGTTGGCAAAAGTCATTGGGATCGCACCTTAAAATAAAGCAGCCGTGGGTAAAACACCATTCAGAGTGGACGTCTAGGAAGACGTCGGCTTGGAGAGCTTGTCGACGCGTTGAACGTGCCGGCCGCCCTCGAAATCGGTTTCCAGGAACACTTTCACGCAGTCGCGCGCCACATCTGCGCCGATCATGCGGCCGCCTAAACAGACGACGTTGGCGTCATTGTGCTGGCGCGACAATCTGGCGCCGAGGGCGTCGTGGATCAAGGCGGCGCGGATTTCCGGATGGCGGTTGGCGGCGATGCTGATGCCGATGCCGCTGCCACAGACCAAAACCCCACGGTGCGCCTTGCCTTCCTTGATGGCGGCGGCGACGGCGTAGCCGAAATCGGGATAATCCACCGACTCCGGACCGTAGGTGCCAAGATCGAGAACCTTGTACCCCATCTTGCCGATATCAAGAACGAGCATGGATTTGATTTCGAAACCGGCGTGGTCGCTGGCGATGGCGATGGTGTTGGAGGGCATGGCGTTATGGCATGGCTAACCGATGATCAACGAAGGCGCTTACATACCATATGTCGGGTGGCCCTGCCAACCCGCCACCAGCTATCGCGTCAATTTTTTATCGCCGCCGCTCCTGGGACGGTCCTGGAAACGAAACGGAAAGGCCAATCGACGAACATCCAAAGAAATTCAGCCGGGGACGGAGAAGATTGCGATAGTGAAAAAGTTACAAAAACAAGTTTTGCCGATTTGTTGGTTTATTGATTCATTTTTACCTAATCTATATTCATGTTCTCTCGTTTTGGATTGACAAAAAAAATCGTTCATGTGCAAATTAGAGCCGTGGAGTTTAGAAAAGGCCGCAGGGGTCAGTAATGAGCGAGAATTCCGACGATCTCGTTTCCGGCGACGCCATTCTGCGCATGACCGCCGATATCGTCGCCGCCTATATCATTAACAACGCCATCGCCTCGGAGCGGGTTCCCGAAGCCATCAGCACCGTCTTCGCGTCGTTGAGCGGTTTGCGCGAAATGACCCGCGAAGGTCCGGCCAAGCCGCAAAAACCGGCGGTTTCCATCCGCCGGTCGGTGACTCCGGACTACATCATCTGCCTCGAAGATGGCAAGAAATTGAAATTGCTCAAACGCCATCTTCGCGCCGTCTTTGGTTTGTCGCCGGAGGAATACCGGGCAAAATGGAACCTGCCGGTGGATTATCCCATGGTCGCCGCCAACTACGCCAAGCGGCGCGCCGCATTCGCCAAAAAGTTCGGCTTGGGTCTGAAAACCGGCCGCCAAGGAAAACGCGGCCGGCGGCGGAAACCATTACTTTGACCCGCGCTCTACTGTACTAGGACCTGTGGACAATTAACGAAATTTCAACCCATATCGTGATTCAAGAAAGACCGGTGAAACTTGAGGGAGCCGGTTATGAATCGCAAAGGATTGATGGACGAGCAATGGGACAAGATCAAGGGACTCGTTCCAGGCAAGGTTACCGACTGCGGGGTGACGGCCCACGACAACCGTCTTTTCGTGGATGGTGTTTTGTGGATTGCCCGCACGGGTTCTCCGTGGCGCGACCTTCCATCCGGGTTTGGCAAATGGAACAGCGTCTACATACGTTTTTCCCGGTGGGCCAAGAAGGGCGTTTGGGAGAATCTTTTCAAGGCCTTGGCAGACGATCCCGACTTCGAATACTTGATCATCGACTCGACCATCGTGCGGGCGCATCAACACGCGGCCGGCGCAAAAGGGGGACTCGGAATCAGTCCATCGGGCGCTCGCGGGGCGGGCTGACCAGCAAGATCCACATTGCCGTCGATGCCTTGGGCAATCCGCTGCGTTTCATCCTGACACCGGGGCAGTGGCACGACATCACCCAGGCCGAGGACTTGGTGGAAGGCCTGCAAGGCGAACATCTGCTGGCCGACAAGGCCTATGATTCGGATGAGTTCCGAGATCACATCGACGAAGCCGGCATGGAAGCGGTCATCCCGCCGAACCGGTCCCGGTCGCGAGCAATCCCCTATGACAAGGAGGTCTACAAGGAAAGACACCTCGTCGAATGTTTCATAAATAAAATCAAACACTTCCGGCGCATCGCCACGCGTTACGAAAAGACGGACACGGCCTACATGGCCATGCTCTTTCTCGCGGGTGCGGTGATCTGGATGCGATAATTGTCAACAGGTCCTAGCCCGAATTATTCACGGCGCGTCGCGAATTTAACGGCGGACGTAGATTAACCTGTTGAAATGCCGTATGATTTTGGTGTTTGAACAAGATCATAGACACCAGGAAAACCTACGGCCCACCATGAATGAAACTATCCCATATCTCCCCGGTTTGTCACCCGTCGCCGGCAAGGAATTGCATGCCCGGTTCGACGGTGGCCGGCTGTCGTCCGACGGCGGCGTTTTGTTGTTGCGCGAAATCGAGAACGGCCTGGGGCTGGCCGACTTGCTTTCATCGTGTATGAAGGACGAACGCGATCCTTCGAGTACGACGCACACCCAGGCCGACATGATCCGGGCGCGCCTGTTCGCCATCGCCTGCGGTTACGAGGATTGCGACGACCTCGATGTTCTGCGTTTCGATCCAGCCTTCAAACTGGCCTGCGGACGCCTGTCGGAAACGGGCGACGATTTAATGAGCCAGCCGACGTTGTCGCGGCTAGAGAATGCGCCGTCGTGGCGAGAGCTGGGGCGCATGGGGCTGTCGATGATCGACCTGTTTTGCAATAGCTTTACGTCTGTTCCGGAACGTATTGTTCTCGATATTGACGATACCAGTGACGCCGTTCATGGCGGCCAACAGCTGGCGCTTTTCAATGCCCATTATGATGAATACATCTTCCAGCCCATTCATATCTTCGAGGCCGCCACCGGCAAGCCGGTTCTACCGCTGCTGCGGCCCGGCAAGCGGCCTTCCGGAAAAGAAGCGGCAGTTATTCTCAAACATGTCATTCGACGCATCCGGCGCAACTGGCCCCGGGTGGAAATTATGGTGCGTGGCGATGGCCATTATGGCACGCCCGAGGTCATGGAACTCCTGGAAAATCAAGGCTGCGGCTACATCTTTGGCCTTTCCGGCAATGCCCGCCTGAAGGAGATCGGCCAGCCGTGGTGCGAGGACGTGGCGGTTCGCCGGGCGCTTTCTGGCAAGGATAAACTACGCCGCTTCTTCCAAGTCGGCTATCGGGCAAAAAGCTGGTCAAAAGAACGCAAAACCGTCGCCCGCGTCGAGGCAACGACAAAGGGCTCGGACATACGCTTTGTCGTCACCAATCTGCCCGGCAGGGCCAAGGTGCTTTACGAGAAGGTCTATTGCGCCCGCGGCAGGATGGAAAACATGATCAAGGATCACAAGCTTTACACCAAATCCGACCGCACGTCGTGCCACCGCTGGCAAGCCAACCAGTTCCGGCTCTTCCTGCACACCGGCGCCTACTGGCTGTTGCACCGGCTCCGCCAGGCGGCGCCCCGGAAATCGCTGTGGCGCAAGGCGACGTTCGAAACCCTGCGCCGCGCTTTCCTTAAGATCGCCGTGCGCATCGAGGAACTCAAATCCCGCGTCAGGATCGCCCTGCCTTCGGCCTATCCATATCAGCCGGCCCTGATGTCGGTGGCGGGCCGCATCAAAGCACAAGGCCCCTAATCCAGGCGGCATGCGCCGCCGGATGAACCCCGAACGTCAACCTCCAACCCTGTTGTGAAAAACCCGTCTCGAAAAACCGCCGTCAACCCGGCCAATACCGCTCGTCTCGCTCAAATCCGATGGCTATCATGAATAAT
>PVBE011661490.1_pt1 | contig 19896 bp, 12 predicted proteins | sample 1631181 | NCBI WGS metagenome assembly PVBE01 (sample SAMN08397723, study PRJNA350692) | Marine metagenome, whole genome shotgun sequencing project. | isolation source: water | place: Pacific Ocean | collected 2012-04 | reverse complement strand
GTATGGGTGCACCGTTTGACAATATCGCGACATACGTCCAGCCCGTTCAAGCCCGGCATGGTGATATCGAGAACCACGACATCGGGTTTAAGGCGCTTAACATCGGGGAAAACAGACAGACCGTCGCCGCTCTGTCCGACTATCGAGAATTTACCATCATCCCTGGCCAGTAGCGATGCGAGTCCCTCGCGAACAATAGCGTGGTCATCGGCGAGGTATATCGTCACCACGGGCGACTTGCCTCCACCGCCAGGTTCTGTCCGTCCTTGTGTTTTCTTCTTCGCCATCTCAGTTCCCCATTAAGGTTCAACGCTCCATATTATGCGTCCCACCGCACAGCCAAGGCCCACCAGACCCTGCAAACCCTGAACCCAAAAGAATATTAGGTTACTGATCGGGATTCGTCAACGTAATTCCCCAAATCTCTGATCTATGCTCCAGTCAGATCTCCGGCGTACGATTTGTGCAAATAGGTATTGCAGTATTCTCCGAGACGGTGTATCATACTCGGCTCGACACAATAACCACAAGACAGACAACAACCCCAAGCCGAAAGGGATTGACGATGGGAAGGCGACGAACCCGACTTGACCAGAGAATGGAAAACCAGGCGACTACGCGTCGCAAAAACGCACGCCGTAAGGCTCGCGAACGCGCAAAGAAAGCTATTCTCGCCGAAGCTAAAGCGGCCAGAAGAGCTGCAAACGGAACCGCCAAGTAAGTAACCATCCCTACGGCCTGATGATTTCTACAAGCGCCGCGGTCAACGCAGACCGCCGCACGTGAAAACCCATCAGAAACTCCACGCATAGGCCAGGGGCAGCCGATACGACTTGCGATCAAGTGGTTGTTGTAGGTTCTCGTCGAATTTAAACCAGCGCCCAGGCGATAGGGTATGTTTCCCGACGCCAAAGCAAGAGAGTATCTAATCTAATGCATTTCAAAGACTTAGGCCTGATAGAGCCGCTACAGTGCGCCGTAGCCGAAGAAGGCTACACAACGCCTACGCCTATTCAGGCCCAAGCAATCCCGCCTCTGCTGGAAGGCAAAGACCTGCTGGGATGCGCCCAGACAGGCACTGGAAAGACCGCCGCATTCGCCCTTCCGATATTACAGCGATTCCACGCCAATCAGCACAAGGGCAAAGGCCCAAGGCCCATTCGCGCCCTGATAATCACACCCACTCGCGAGTTGGCGTCGCAGATATCAGACAGCTTCAGCGCCTACGGCGCCCACACAAGGCTAAGACACACCGTAGTATTCGGCGGCGTGCGACAAGGTCCCCAGGCCCAGGCGCTGAAAAAGGGAGTCGACATACTCGTCGCCACTCCGGGACGGCTGCTTGATCTGATGGGCCAGAAACTCATCAAACTGCAGAACCTGGAAGTATTCGTGCTCGACGAAGCCGACCGAATGCTCGACATGGGCTTCATTATTGATATACAACGCGTTATCTCTGAGATTCCCAAAGATCGCCAGACCCTGCTGTTCTCGGCGACCATGCCGTCTGCAATACAGGGACTGGCCGATTCGCTCCTGAACGATCCGATCGAAGTGCGCGTATCGCCGGAAAAACCGGCCGCCGACACCGTAACCCAGTCGGTGTACCTGGTCGAATGGCACGACAAACAGGAACTCCTCGAGCACCTGCTGGCGGATAAAGACGCAACCCGTGTACTCATATTCACCAGGACCAAACGCGGGGCCGACAAAGTAACCGACCACCTGAAGCGAGCGGGAATAAACGCTGACGCCATACACTCAGACAAAACCCAGGGCGCACGCGAACGGGCTCTGGCGCGGTTCAAGAAGGGCAAAACGCCCGTTCTGGTCGCCTCAGATATCGCCGCACGCGGGATAGACATCGACAACATAACGCACGTTATCAACTACGATATGCCCAACGAAGCCGAAGTATACGTCCACCGCATAGGCCGCACCGGACGGGCCGGCACGCAGGGCATAGCATGGTCATTCTGCGGTGTCGAAGAGAGATACCTGCTAAGCGCGATCGAAGAACTCCTCGACGAGCCGATCGACACCATAAGCGAGCACCCGTGCCCCTCGCCCCTGCCCAGAAGGTCGCAGATCGCTAACGATTCGACCCCCACAAAGAAGAAGAAGCACTGGAAAAGAGCCTCCAGAACGCGACGCTTCTAACGACGCTAGACGGACCAATACCCCCTAATTCACGTTCCCGGCTACCTTTGTGCGCCTAACTCAACTCCCGATCCGCTCACGGGTCATCTTTTTTCAGAAAAAACGCCATTTCCGCGTTCGGTTTGGTCTGCGCCTCCGCTCAAGAGTGTAGATCGCAGTAAATCACGAAACCCCAGATCAAAGGAAAAGACCATGAACGCAACGCAAAACAGACTGAATCAAGAACGCACTCGAACAAACCCCGTAACGCAAAGGAACACGAACATGAACTCTAATCACGAAAATCAGACGTCAAGACGGATAATCGGCGGCCGTAAGCTGCTGGTGATCACACTGCTGGGCCTGGTTCTGGGCTCGGCGGCACAGGCCGACGCCATGGGCGGGATCATGACCACCGGCACGGCCGTCTGCGGATATACGAACTACAATTATGCGGTGATCTTCAATCCGGCCTGCCCCGCCGGTTACTACACACGTGTCTGGTTGGGTTCTACGCAGGTAATGCATATCTCGGCCGGCAGGATGCGGAACGGTCAGTTCGTGATGAACTACCGCGTCTACAACACCAGGGGCTACCACTGGACGGTGCGAGACGGATCGGACCAGACGCGCTTCTGGAGCTACCTCAGCGCAGGCGAACTGGTGATGAATCCCCGATCGGTTCCCAACAGAACAATTGGCATCGTAAGCGGGCAAATGTACGGCAGCGGTCGTCAGACCCACAACGCCACGTCCGGACGCAACGTGGGTCAATGGTGGAAAATGGGGTTCTCCCCGACAGCCGTCAACCGTCAATTGATCACACAATGGCAGCAGTGGTGGTTGGGCGGACGTAAGCCCGGACCTAAGCCCCCCAAGCCCGAGCCTCCCCAACCCCAGCCTCCCCGACCCCAGCCTCCCCAACCCCTGACCGACGTCAGCGTGAACCGTCACCAGGTGACCGTCACGTTGCGGGATAGCCGCACGCAGGATGGCGACAGGGTGGAGCTGTTCCTCAACGGAAAGTACCTGCGTCAAGTCACGCTGACCAACCGCGGTACAAAGGTCAAGCTGAATCTGAGGACCGGACAGAACCGGTTTAAAGTGCGAGCCCTGAACGTAGGAACCGACAACGCCAATACCGTGGCGATCAACATCACCGGTGTGGTCAAAGGCCGTTCGAATCAGAGTTTGAGCCTCAAGGCCAGGCAGAAGACCGAGATGATCATCACCGTCCGGCCCCGATAGACCGGTAATCGACAGACACGCCCGCCGGTTGTCACGCGACAACCGGCGGGTTTTGTCGCAACAAGACACTAATACCGGACCGTCACAACGGGCTTGGGAGATGCTTGACAGACTCCCGCCCCGCAACGACGATAGTCCCTGACAGCGAGGATAATATCGTGGCTGATCCAAATGACACTACTGTAGACGATCTGCTGGCCGGCCTGGTCGCCGATCAACTCGCAGGACGCACACCCGACCTGCAGGCCCTGTTGGACGCAAACCCCCAGCGGGCCGAAGAGATCAAATCCCGCTACCAGGATCTCGAACGCCTCAGCGTTCTGTGGCGGGAAGGACCGGTCGCAGCCGTGCAGCAAGGATTTTCGGCCGGCGCGCTGGTCGGGGAATACGAGATCGATCGGGAGATCGGACGCGGCGGGATGGGGGTTGTTTACCTGGCCCGCCAGAAGGATCTCGACCGACAGGTCGCGCTGAAAGTTATCCCGCCGACCTCGCTGTCGGCGATTACGCGACAGAGATTCCTGCGTGAGGCAAAAGCGCTTACCAGCTTGTCGCATCCCAATATCGTCCCGGTGTTCACTGCCGGCGAAGAGGCCGGATCGCTGTTTATCGCGATGGAGTATGTCCCCGGAGTCCCGCTGTCGACGCTGATACGGGCGGTCCGAAATCGACCTGCCGGACAAAAAGCAAGCCAGGCATGGGCGGAATGCCTGGCCTCGGGGACCGCGCCCGAAGATGACGCGGCGCCGGATCGGGCCAAGGAGACCGCTGCTCTCGATTCGCAGTATCTACACACGTGCCTGTCGGTGGCCGGCCAGATCGCCAGCGCACTGACCCAGGCCCACGAAGGCGGAGTGATCCATCGAGACGTCAAGCCGGCCAACATTATCATCGCCAATGACGGGCGTGCGCGCCTGCTGGACTTCGGTCTGGCCGCGGTGCACACCGAACCGCACGTAACGGTAAGCGGTGAGTTCTTCGGAACGCCTCACTACGTCTCGCCGGAGCAGGCGGCCGGGTTGTCGGGCCTGGTCGGTCCGTCCAGCGATCAGTACTCGTTGGGCGCGATGCTGTACGAGTGCCTGGCGTTGCGGCCTCCATTCGACGGCGATTCGATTTCGGTGGTGCTCGCCAATGTGTTAAATGGCGATCCCAAAGGCGTTCGACAGGTTAATCCCACGCTTCCCAGAGACATCGAGACGATCCTGGCCAAGACGCTGTCAAGGCTCCCCCATGAACGCTACGACTCGATGGACGATTTCGCCGAGGACCTCGAGCGGTTCGCCTCGGGACGACCGATCCTGGCAAGACGGGCCAACTGGATCCAGCGGCTTGCAAAATGGTCTCGCTGGCGCCCGGTGGTTGCGATTCTGTTGTTGCTGGTTATGACAATGCTGCTGGCCGGCGCGGGCGTATGGTCGTACCAGGAGCGACAGAGGCGGCGGATAGAACAGGCGGCGGACAAAGCTGAAATACAGGCGAAAAAGGACCGCGCCGCCCGCGATGTCCAGGCCGCCATCGCCGAACAATGGCGATAGGCGCGTCTGATGGCCGAGGCCGACGAACAGTGGCGAAAAGGCGACGTTCCGGCGACTAAACGACTGCTGGCCAAGACGCCGCCGAAGCAGCGGGGCTGGGAGTGGGACATGCTGACCTGGCGCTGCGACGCCCAGAAACAATCCTTCCCCCGCGGCAGTGCGGGGGTGTTCCTGGCCTGGCGGCCTGACGGGAAGGCGTTGGCTGTGTCGTCCTACATTGGCGACGTGCACATCCTGGATCTGAGAACAAACAAGCTGGTGCGGTCGATCTTCCCGGCGCGAGGATGTACCGGAGGGGCAATCTGGCTGGACGGGGGCAAGCAGTTGGCAATGGCGTGCGGCGACGGAAAGGTGCGCATCCTGGACGCCGCTTCGGGCAAGAAGTTGAGAGTGTTCGCCGGTTCACCGCCCAATATCCCCAATACGGACCCGATTATCAGCGAGATAGCGGTGAGCCCCGACCAGCGCCTGATCCTGACCGTTGGCGGGAACTTGAACGACAAGGGCTGGGTGCGCCTGTGCGATCTGGCGTCCGGAACACTGATAAAGACATTCATCGGCCACCGCCCGGTGATTAACGCCGTGGCCTTCAATCGCGACGGCAAGAGTTTCGCAACCGCCGGACACGACGGCGTGATTCACATATGGAACATCGCCCGGGACCAGCCCATCAGTTCCGCGCGCGGTCACGGCCAGGGCAATGCGTTTGTGTACGACGTGATCTTCACGCCCGACGGCAAACATCTGGCCACATCCGGCCAGGACGGTCTGGTGCACTTGTGGGACGCAGCGACATTGAAACGCGTGCGGACATTCAAATCGACCGGTTCAGACGTTCGAACGGTAGCGGTCTCGCCGGACGGGAAGGCCCTGGCGGGAATTGCGGTCGACGGAACGGCCACGCTGTGGGATATCTCCACCGGCAAGATCGTCACGCTATTCCGCGGGCACGGGCACCTGCCGCTGAGCGTAGGCTTTTCGCCGGACGGTAAATTGCTGGCCACCAGCGGCCAGAAGAGCACGAGAATCTGGGATATCAATACGCGCCAGGACAGCGTGTTGTTCGGTCGAGCGACAGCCAAACCCGCATTCACGTGCGACGGGGCGAAGATAGTAGCTCTGGGTCAGCGGGCTGAAGGTCTGCGCACCTGGTCGCCCGACGGGCGAACAATGCTCGCCGACCTCAAGGAACTCGGAGATAGCGTCGCCCAGGTCGCCTGCCATCCCGCCAATCCCAATCTGCTGCTGACCATGAGGACAAAAGGGCGTCTGGACCTGTGGAATCTGCCCGACAAACGATCGGAGTGGACAATCCCAGCGCCCGCTAACAAGAATACATTCCGCGCCGCGCCGGCGTTTTCGCCTGACGGGCGGCTGATGGCGGTGGGCAGTTTCGTGGCGGATATCATGGGGCCCAGGCTCGATGCCGTGCTCAGTCTGTATGACGCCAAGTCCGGAAAGTGGATCATGTCCATGAGCTTCCCCTACGGCGACCGGATCACCGCCACCGCGTTTTCTCCGGACGGAAAGTACGTTGCGGCGTGCAGCCCGTATCTGTATCCTTCGCGTAAACAGACACCAGGCGGAGTAGCGATATGGAGAGTTTCGGACGGAAAGCACATCCGAACGCTGCCCGGACGGGACGGAGGCCTCTATTCGTTCGCATTCAGCCCCGACGGAAAACAGATCGCACTGGGCAACAACAACGGGGTAATACGCCTGCTGGACATTGAGAGCGGACAAAGCACCGCCGCCCTGGACGGACACAAGTACCGCGTAAGATCACTGGCGTTCAGCCCGGACGGGCGGAGGCTCGTATCGGGGGGACGAACGGCGCTGCTCTGGGATATCCTGACCGCCCAACCGGTCATGACGCTGGTCAGCGATGACGGAGGATACGACAAGCGATTCAGTTCCGTCGCGTTCTCTCCAGACGGAAAGTCCGTCATGGCTGGCGGATACAATCGCAAAATGCGACTATGGTCGGTCCCGCCGGGTCAATAGACAAGACTCTACGCCCCGCTGGCGCCCATTGATTTGCTCAGCGACACGATCGCGCGAGCCACAAGCATTCGCGTCGCATCGAGCGTCAGGTCGAGTTTATCTCCGGCCTGCTGGTAACTCATTCCTTCGTACCGCACCAGCAGCAGGGCTTCGCGCTGGTTTTCGGGAAGTGCGTCTATCGCGGCTTCCAGGCGGTTGATCTCCTCGATGCGAACGATCTTGCTGGCCGGCGAAAGCGTATTGCGCGCCAACTCCTTCAACGGGCCGAACATCGAATCACCCGACGGTCCGGTCCCGGCGATCGGCGTCTCGCGTGCGACGTCCCGTTTGGCGGCGTGAATGTGGTCGGCCTGATCGCGTATGCGGTTCTCGATGATCTTGCACAACCAGTGGAAGAAATCACCTTCGTTGCTGCAGGACACATTATCTAACCCGCGCAGAGACGCAAGGAACGCGTCCTGAACGATATCGATCGACTCGACCTTCGCCCGCAGCGCCTGACCGAGCCGCATTCGCACCACCGCGTGGGCTCGGTCGAAATATCGATCGTACAGCGCGTCGATGGCCTGGCGGTCGCCGTCGCGATATTGGCCCAGCAGGTGAACCGTCGCGTCAAAGTCGTAATTGGGTGTCACAGCGGGCTCCTTTCAGGCGGACTTGGCCCTTTCCCATATCGTAACGAGTTTTCGCCGGATCGGTAAGTTTTTTCAAATTCCGCGTTCGTTCGGCGCCCGGACGCCGCTGACATCATCAGACAAGGAGAACGAAAATGAACACAGCACTGAGACAACACGCCACGCAAGACGAAAACGTGTTCCACTTCGTGAGCACGCATCAGTCCACAAACGATCGCCGCGGATGCACCCGCCTGCGTGAACTGGCCCGACTCTGGTGACGAATTCATTCGGCGACAAGCAGTTACGAACCACAGAAACAAATTATGGTGTAATTTTCACTTTTTCGCGTTCGGATTCGGCGGATATCCCGCTCAATACATTGAAAGGACAAAACCATGAACACAAACGACAACAAAGCAACGAACGGAACAAACACTAACGCAGCTTCATTAACCCCAAGACGTAAGGAGACTACCATGAAACGCATCAGCTACATTATCTCGATCGCATTGTTGTGCGGCCTGGCCGCGGAAAAAGCGTCGGCACTTAGCTACGTGCTGTCCGACGCAACTCTCAAGAGGCTTGAAGGCGAGCACAATGCACTGGTCCAGCAGCGACACCAGACCCAGGCTAACATCACCAACTGGTGCAACATACTGTCCAATCCTAAAAAGATGTTCGTATACAGCCTGAACGGCACGAAGCGTTGGGAATGCTGGACGACACAGCAGGTCGCCGATCGACTGGGGCGGATGAACTACAGCCCGGCGCAGTATTATTCGTGGTGGAACTACCTGCAGGCTCAGCACCGCAACTACTGGCAATACGGTAGCAAGCAAGTTCTGCCCAGCCTGCGGACAAGTCTCAAAACAGATCGACGCCCGCTTGGCCTACATCGCCCGCACCCTGTCCAGCTCCACACCTGATGACAGAACCGTGCTGAGCAACGTGACGGTCAACACGAGTCCGATCTACATAGACGTTTGGGACCACGGCACGCAGAAGGACGGCGACGTCATACAGATATTCGTCAACGGAACACTCCGCAAAACGGTCCGCCTGACCAGAAACAAGACCAGGATAAAACTGCCTCTGGCGTTCGGGAATCATCGTCTGGAAGTGCGGGCGTTGGACCAGGGCAAGGTAGGCCTCAATACCGCCTCGATGAGCATAATCGGAGTGGTCAAAGGTAAGTCCACTCAGTCCTGGAACCTGTCGACCGGGCAGCGGGCGACGATGTGGATCACCGTAGGACGCTAACCCCGCAAGCCGCAAGAGTCATTACACAGAACAAGCCCTCGCACGGTTGTGCGAGGGCTTGTTGTTGCGCGACTTCAAACGTCCGCCGCGCAGGTCGATCAGTAATCCACTGAGGACAAAAAAACTATTTCATGCACGCGACGCTTCCATCGTCGAACGACGCGACGATCTTTCCGCCGTCGATCGCCAGACCGTTAAACGCCAGCTTGGACGGGAACGTCTTGTCCCAGACGGACTTTCCGCTTTCGATGCCGATCGCCTGGACGAAGCCCTGGGCCCTGGCGCCCTTGTCGGTGATCGCCCCGCCGATAACGACGACGTTGTTGCAGATAATCAGCGAAGTCACCTGGCGGTCTTTGGCTACCGGCAGGGCCCATTTCTTGCCCTTTGGCTTGCCGTCTTCGACAGCCGTCACACTCAGATTATTACGCATGTCGCAGGAAGCGATGTACTTGCCGCTCCAACTTACGGTATCGCCCCTGGCTCCGGCCCGGCCTGCTCCGTATCCGATATTCCCGAACTTGCGATGTCCAACGCGCGTCCAGTTCCAACTGTAAACGCCTTCGAGGCCCATGGTCAGCCCGGAGCCGGCGGGTTTGGCGGTTTCGCCCTTTTCAAGATCGAGACTCAGGCCCATGGACTTGACCGCATCGCCCTGCAGCGCCAAGGCGTCATTACGCCGTGCGCCGCGGTCGTTCTTGCCCAACGCCTTGGACCAGAGCACCTTGCCCGTTTCCGGCGTGAACGCCCTGACCAGCAGCCCGCCGTCGGAGCCCTGTGTTCGCCCCGCCGATGCGTAGGCCTTGCCCTTGGCGACCATCACGCCACCAATCACCGGCCAGACCGACTCGACCTTACCGTACGAAACCATTCGCTTCTCTTGCGGCGCGATCCGCAGCTTGTAGATCAACTTTCCAGTCTTGGCCTTGATCGCATAGACGTATCCGGTGCGATCGCCGGCCAGGCAGATGCCCTTGTACAGCGTCGGGGCGGTGTCCATACGTCCGCCGGTCATGAAACGCCATTTCACGTTTCCGGTCGCCGCGTCGGCGGCGATCAGTTCGTTGTGGTCGATGTCGGCCACGATCACCAGATCGCCAGCGGTGATAGGGGCGGTCAGTCTGGTGTTCAGGAACGACTTCCAGTCGCGCTGGACCGTTCCGTCGATCTTCTTTGAGGTCAGCCTTTTCTTCCATACGATTTTGGCTTTTTCGGAAATGTCGCATCCGGCGCTGCTGGATCGTTCAGCATTTCCACGGAACGAAGACCACATCGAGGGGCTTGCAATACTGTCGGCGGCCTCGTTGTAGGACGATATCTCGACCGGTATGCTTGCAACTTCCATCTCTTCGACCGTGGGGATCTTGCCGATCGACGCGATCGCCAGCAGGCCGGGGATCTGTGCGGGCGAGCAGCGGCACCAGTTTTGGCTTATGTAACCGGCTCCGTATCCGGGAACCGTACCGGTAAGGCAACCGCCTCGGGCGCCGCCGAATTGCTGCCTTTCCTTGTCCTTGGTGATTGAACCGCCGCGATTGTTCAGTTGAATGTCGCCGACTCGCATAACAGGCGTGCAGATATGCCCGCGATACCGGAAGAACTTCTTCCCGGCGGCCGCAGCTTTTTCGCCCTCGAGCACCTTGCCGTCACCGGCCGACAGGAGAGCTACGGTATTGCGGTTTCCGTGCGCCACGGCCACTGCTCCGAACCCGGCGGCTTCGAGAACGATCGTCTGATCCTTGCCCTTGAACGATTCGTCAGTCACCTCCCAGAGGATCTTTCCGCTGGTCAAGTTCATGGCGATTACCTTCTGGGCCGGTCGATTGTCCTTGCTGTTCTTGTTGCGCCTGTTGTGCTTCTCTTCGAGCGGGTCATTGGCGTCGCGACTGACGATGTAGACCTTATCCTCGGCGATTCGCAGCGAGGTGCCCAGGAGATCCTGCTTCCACAGTTTCTTTCCGGACTTATCGTCGTAGGCCTCAATAGTTCCCTTGGCGATCGCCCAGTCCATGCGGCGACGATCGTAGCGTGCTACCGAGCCCATCGACTTTCCGCCTTCCCAGGTCGCCACAACGACAATGCCCTTGTCTGACGCTATCACGCCGGGGATGTAAGTAGTGGCCAGCTCCCGCAGAATCTTGCCGGTGCGAGTGCTGATAACCAACATCTTGCCGTTGTCGCCGGCTACGTATACGTGCTGACCTATTGAAATCATGGGCGCCAGGTTCTCGATGTAGAGCCCGCCGTAGTACGTCTCGCCAATCTTCGTGCGCCAGTGCATGCGTCCGTTGAAGGCGTCGCGGCAGGTCAGGTACTGCGCGGTCCCGTACGGCGACTTCCATCCGTGCCCAAGGTTTTCCACCACGCCGGTTGAGAACGAAAAGCATCGTCCGTCGTTCAGCAGGAGAGCCCTGGTCGATGAGTATCTATTAGCCGATCGTTTCGGATTGTCGAAGTTCATCGGAAGCCCCGCATTCCACTTGAAGCCCACAGGCAGATCGAACGCCGTGTCAGTCGACACGGGAACGCCGTCGGCTCCGTGATATTGGTGAGTCCATATGTCCATGCTCTGGGGCATGGCGATCTTGTCGATGTTCTTGATCTTGCCGCCAGCGCACGTTATGAGTCTTCCCAAGGGCGCCAGGCAGCGTTTGGCTTCCTTGTCGGTGAAACCGGCTTTGGCGGCTTTGGCGCCGTCCATGACCACGATCACGTTGACCATATAGTCGCGATAGGGAAGCGTTTTCAGGTCGAGCTGTTCAGCGGTCACGCAGCCCTTAACGCCGGCGGCGGCGATGGCCTTGTTCATGATGACCACCTCGGTCTGGTCGACGGCGATAACGTGGACCAGTGAATTACCGTTCTTGCCCAGATCGGTCGCCATTTTCGCCGCGGCCGGGTCGCCACATGCGACAACAACGAACACTCCGCTTTCGCTGCCGTAGGACTCCAACACCTTCTGGGCGTCAGAGGCCAGTGCGTATCCTGGCGCCAGACATACCAGCGAGATCATAACGATAGTGAGAATTCGACCTGTTGCGTGCTTCATAGTTAAATGCTCCTGAAGAATAAAAAGTCGAGGGCTTCGTTGGTCCACTATTGACGAGTAACGTGACAGGATATCGGCAATTGCGACGCCCTGACAAGAACAAAGAACCTGTTCAAACTTGCGATGGGCCTTAAGTTTGTGCGTTTATAGTGGTATGTTGTAGGTCAAACTGATCAAGAACCGGAACAAAGGCGAACATAATGAACAGAAGATCTTTTCTGAAAAGCATTTCCGTAGCTGGCGCGGCCTCGGCGTTTTGCGGTGTTGGAGCGTTGCAAGCCGCAAATAAGACCGATCGGCCGAACATCGTCTGGATATTCTCAGACGACCATGCCTACCAGGCGATCGGAGCCTACGACGGACGCCTGCAGAAACTTAATCCGACGCCGAACATCGATAAACTCGCCGCTCAGGGAATGCGGTTCGACAAGAGCTACGTTGGAAACTCGATCTGCGCACCGAGCCGGGGCACGCTGCTGACCGGAAAGCACTCGCATCTGCACGGCATGGTCGCCAACGGGCCGCGATTCGATCAGTCCCAGCAGACCTTCCCGAAACTGCTGCAGAAGGCCGGATACCAGACCGCCATGATCGGCAAGATCCATCTGCCGGGAAAAATGCAGGGGTTCGACTACTGGGACGTACTGCCCGGCCAGGGAGACTACTACCAGCCCAACTTCCTCGGAAGCAAGGGCAATCACATGGTCAAGGGATACGTCAGCGACATAATTACCGACAAGTCGCTGGTGTGGCTGTCCGAAGACCGCGACAAGTCCAAGCCGTTCATGCTGATGATCCACCACAAGGCTCCGCACCGCAACTGGCTGCCGGCGACGCGTCACGTGGGCAAATACGAGGATGTCGAAATCCCCGAGCCGAAGAACCTGTTCGACGACTACGCAACGCGAGGAGTTGCTGCTCACAAGCAATCGATGACCGTGGCAAGGCACCTGAACCCGTATTCGGACCTGATGCTGGTGACCAGGAAGGATCGCGAAAACTACGCCAAGAAAGCCGCCAAGGCTCTGGCCGCCGGTAAGAAGCATCCGTTCACCGGCGGCGAACGAGGCGCATATTTCCGCATGGACGACCAGCAGCGCGCCGCCTGGGACAAGATCCGTGAACCGAGCAACCAGAAGATTCTCGCTAAGGGCAAGCAGTGGCTGGCTACAAGAGAGGGAGTCAAGTGGCGCTATCAGCGCTATATGAAAGACTACCTCGGAGCCATCGCAGGAGTCGACGACAGCGTCGGGCGCGTGCTGGACTACCTCAAGAAAACCGGAATGGACAAGAACACCATCGTAATGTATTCGTCGGATCAGGGCTTCTATCTCGGCGAGCACGGTTGGTTCGACAAGCGGTTCATGTACAAAGAGTCATTCCGCACGCCGCTGATCGCCAAGTGGCCGGGAGTGGTCAAGCCCGGCTCGGCGAACAGCGATCTGGTGCAGAACATCGACTGGGCTGAGACGTTCCTGGATATCGCAGGAGCCCCGATCCCCAGCGACATGCAGGGACGATCACTGGTCCCGCTGCTGAAAGGCCAAACACCCTCAGATTGGCGAAAAACGCTCTATTACCAATACTTCGGCCGGGGCGCACACTCAGTTCGGGCGCATGAAGGGGTGGCCGACAAACGATACAAACTCATGCGGTTCATGGGTCGCGACATTCCCAAAGAAGGCCAGTGGGAGTTCTACGATCTCAAGAAAGATCCCGACGAGATGAACAACGTCTACGCCGCACCCGAGCACGCGACGAGAATTGAAGCGATGAAAATCGAACTCAAACGCCTCAAGAAACAGTATAAAGTGCCCAAGGGCGTACCGGCGTAAAGGAAATCGGCATGCCAGATATCCCCAGCAGGCTTTGCTCGGATTGCGGGACGGTTATCGAACCGATGCCCGACGACAGGCTATGTCCCAAGTGCGGGCATAAGTTTCCCGACAAGCACACCGAAGATATCGAACGGTTGACCGAAATCCTTCAGGCCAACCCGGGCCAGTGCCCGGCGTGCGGCTGTGAGCACATCCGCAAGATAACCGAAGGCAAGGCCGTAGTCGGCGATCGTATATGCATGAAATGCCAATGCCTCTGGTCGCCGCAGTGGTCCAAATCGAGCGGATATCTGGCGGCGATTATGGGTTTCGCAATAGCTGTGCCCGCTATCGGCATTGCTCTCTGTGGAGTCTTTTCGTATTGCTTCGGTCAGTACAAATTACCCTGGCATTGGCATTCACTCTACGCAATATTGGCGATCATTGTGGCTATAGTCGTTGGAATACGCATTGGCAAATACGGACTCGGGGTGATCGGCGGAACCAAGGGACACGCTCTGGTCCGCCGCATAGGTCCCGACGGTGAAACTGCTGATGAAGACAGACCCTGACCGATCTGCGTGCAAAGGAAGCACGCGATGATCCGGAGCTTGAATCATGATCAAATGTATTGCTTACTCGGCTATTCTGGGAATGCTGATATACCTGCAGGGCTCGGTGCGGGCTGAGACAGTTGCGTTTGTGAAAAACGGGGACCCGCGAGGCGTCACGCAGGTTAGAGCCAAGTGGATACAAGCTAATGAAACTCTCACCTGCGGAGGAATGAACAACTATCTCGTCGCCGGAAAAACACTGGGCGATGGGGATTTCCGTATTCGCGTTCGCATGAGTCTGCTGAAGCCGGACAGCACTGCGGCCTCTCTGATGATCGGAGCAAACCATTTAGGATTCGACGGAAGCGGACGCAAACTGTTCGTCGAGGGCGATCAGTTCGGAAAAACTCAAATGCTGGGCGATGCGAGCGAGATGATCCGCCCGGGAAAACCGTTTGTCGCCGAAGTCGTTCGAAAAGGCGATAGCTGGACGTTTCTGATCGACGGCAAGCAGGTCCACCAGACCAACTACCGCCTCGATTCAATTCCGGCGATCGCGATTCGACCCTGGCGTGCGGAAGTGCGGGTCTACGATTTTTCCGCCTCGGGAAAACTGACTCCCGTTAAAGACGCCGCGGTCAAAACACTCACCGCACCGCGGAGTATCTCGCAAGCAAAACCGCGCCCCAAGGCTCGGCCCAAACGCCCGGACGGTGTCACGAGCAAAGACATTGCAGCCCTTCGAATGGCGATCGAAGACCTGGTCGAAACGTTCGGCGACAAATACAAGCGCGGTGCGGAATTTCTGTCGCGGCTGAAAAAGATGGACACCCCTGCGCCAGCGGAGTTCAACGCCCTGAAACGCGAGGCGCTGCTGGGAAATCCTCTGCTGGATTTCAAACGCCTTCTGCTGATCCGCCGACGCATCGGCAAGAACGCGACACGCTTCGACGGCGGCATGTGGGGCTTCAATAGTCGTTCGCTGGGCATACCCGACACTGGATCGGGCAACACGATCCTGCCGCGCAGCGGATTCGACAACGAGATCGCCACGCTGTCGCCGCGCGATGCCGACGCGGAACTGAAAACGCTGTACAAGCCCAAGACAAGCGTTTTCGTCGGCGATATCGATCTGCACTGGGACGCCGACAAGATGCTGTTTTCCTCGCTCGACGCCAAAGGCCGATGGCAGATATTCCAGATCGGCGCGTCGGGCAAACCCCTGCGACAAATCACCGGCGGCAAGCACGTCGACGTGGACAACTACGACGCATGCTACCTGCCTGACGGCGGAATTATCTTCGGGTCAACACGCTCGTTTCAGCGCGTGCCCTGCAGAAGCACCTTGCAGACACCGATCACGCTGCTGTATCGGATGGATGCCGATGGCAATGACAAGAGCATCCGCCAGCTCACGTTCGACCAGGACCATAACTGGTGCCCGACTGTTCTCCCAGACGGGCGCGTGATGTACCTTCGCTGGGAATACTCCGGCATCCCGCACGGCGCTTCGCGGATACTGTTTCACATGAATCCCGACGGCTCGGGGCAGACGGCGTATTACGGAAGCAACTCGCACTGGCCTAACTGCGTGTTCTTCGCCCGGGCTGTCCCGGGGCGCAGCGGAATGTTCACCGGCGTGGTCAGCGGGAATCACGACGTCCCGCGTATGGGCGAGATGGTCCTGTTCGATCGCAACAAGGGTACGTTCGAGGCCGACGGAGTCGTGCAGCGGATCACCGATCGCGGCAAAACAGTTGTCCCGATCATCGCCGACACGATCGCCAGAAACTCCTGGCCGAAGTTCCTGCATCCCTGGCCCCTGTCGGACAAATACTTCATAACCGCCTGCAAGCCAACTCCCGGATCCTTGTGGGGAATATACCTGGTCGACGTGTTCGACAATATGGTGCTCATCCGCGCCGAGCCGGGAGCCGCCCTGCTGGAACCGATACCGCTTACCAAAACGAAAAAACCGCCGGTGATCCCCAGCAGGATCGATCCGCAGCGCAGAAACGCGACGGTCTTCCTGGCCGACGTGTACCACGGCAAGGGCCTGAACGGCGTTCCTCGCGGCGCGGTCAAAAAGCTGCGACTCTTTACGTACCACTTCCAGTACCTCGGCATGTCGCCGACAGTAAGGAACTCCGTAGGCGGCGACGGGCCCTGGGAGCCGCTGCGAGTGCTCGGCACGGTCCCCGTCGCGTCAGACGGATCGGCGTCGTTTCGCATACCGGCCAATACGCCGATATCGGTCCAGCCGCTCGACGAAAACGGCGCGGCGCTGCAGCTCATGCGAAGCTGGATGACCGCAATGCCCGGCGAAAACGTTTCCTGCCTCGGCTGTCACGAATCGCAATCGGACGCCTCGCCAGTGGCGATCTCGGCCACGATCGGGCGCAAACCGTCGGAGATCACGTCCCCGGGCGGACCGCCGCGCGGATTCAGCTTCCGGCGCGAAGTGCAACCGATCCTGCAGAAATACTGCGTGGGTTGCCACAACGGCCAGCCGCGAAAAGACGGTAAGACCCCGCCGGACCTTCGTCGCGAGGAAACCTCCTCCGCCGACGGATCGTATTCGCGGGCCTACAGAACGCTCTACGCCTACACCCGCACGCCTTCCCTGGAAAGCGATATGCACATGCTCATCCCGAGCGACTTCCATGCTGACAACAGCGAGTTGATCCAGATGCTCAGAAAGGGGCACCACGGTGTCAAGCTGCCGAGCGAGGCCTGGGGGCGACTGACCACATGGATTGATTTGTGCGTTCCGTTCTACGGCACGTGGCACGAACTGGCGGGGTGGAAAACCGTAAGACCGGCCAGCGAAAGACGCCGAGCGATGCTCAAGCTCTACGCGGGCATCGACTACGATCCGGAATCCATAGACGCCCTGGCGCCCGACCCGGACCCGATAATCCCCAAAGCCCAGCCCGCAGCCGCCAAACCACCGAAGGTCGAGGGCTGGCCTTTCGACGCGAAGGAAGCCAAACGAAGGCAGTCGGTTGTTTCGACGACGCAGCGACAGATCGCTGTCGGTGACGGGATGAAACTGACACTGGTCTACATACCGGCCGGTAAGTTTATCATGGGCGACCCGTCCGGAGCAGACGACGAACGAGCCGCAGCGCCGGTCAGCATCGACAAGCCATTCTGGATGGGCAAGTTCGAGATCACCAACAGGCAATTCGCCAAATTCGACGCAAAGCATAACAGCAGATGGATCAAGGGACCCGGACTGCAATACTCCAGCGCCGAAAGGGGCTGGCGGGTAAACGGGGCTCAACAGCCCGTGGTGCGAGTCTCGCAGCGCCGGGCAATGGAGTTCTGCCAATGGCTGTCGAAGAAGACTGGAAAGACCTTCACCCTTCCGACCGAAGCACAGTGGGAATACGCCTGCCGCGCCGGAACTGACACGCCGTTGTGGTATGGCCGGACCGATGCGGACTTCTCCAGAACCGCGAGCCTGGCCGATGGCACGTTAAACAAGGCCTGTTTAGCGTTGCGGCGGAAATCACTGCATCGCACCACTGCCACGCTTCAAACGCTCGTTCGACCGGCGTTCAGCGACAAGGGAAATGACGGTCAGATCGTCAGCGCCGAGGTCGGCAAGTATCTGCCAAACGCCTGGGGCCTGCACGACATGCACGGCAACGCGGCCGAGTGGACGCGATCGACGTATAAACCGTATCCGTATCAACCCGGCGACGGCCGTAACGAACCGAAAACCGCCGGGCGAAAAGTCGTACGCGGCGGAAGCTTCCACGATCGTCCCAAGACCGCCCGCTCGGCGCACCGACTGAGCTATCCGGCATGGCGAAGAGTCTTTAATGTGGGTTTCCGCGTGATTTGCCCGGAGGATAAGGCTCGTTAGCTGAGCCCCGCCCTACTGCGGTTTGCAGGTTTCTATGATTTCGTCGATGTGTGCGGTAGCTACGCATATGGACGTGTCGGCCGCCCCGTAGTAGACCTTAACCATCCCGTCGTCCTCGACAATTGCTCCGCATGCAAACACAACATTGCCCACGTCGCCGATTCGCTCGTAGTCTTCCCGGGGCGACTGCAGCGGCGGGAGACATCGCCCCAGCACGCGTTCGGGATTGTCAATATCCAGCATCGCCGCGCCCGTACGGTAAATCGGACCGGCGGACGTCATTTTCGTACCGTGATAAATCTCAAGCCATCCGTATTTCGTTCGAATCGGTGGGACAGAAGCTCCGATGCGATATGAGTCCCAGTATCGCGGGCGCGGGCCGAACACAAACTCGCTGCGGCCCCAGTTGATCAGATCGGGCGAATACGACACCCATATCCCGCCCACTCCGCGCCCGATCGGGCGATCGAGGCGGGCGAACATGCCGTTGATCTTTTCTGGAAACAGAACCCCGTCCTTGTTGCCCGGACCGGAGATCATGCCCATCCGCTCATAGTTTACGAAATCTTCGATGGAAGCGATTGCAATTCTGTGTCCATAGCGGCCGCAAGCTGTGTAGACCGCGTAGTATGTGTCGCCAACCTGCGTCACGCGGGGATCTTCAATGCCATGTTCCTCCCATACCGCCCAGGGCTTTTCAGTCGACGGGCACATGCACGGGTCAGGGTCCACGGTGAACTTGTATCCGTCATCACTGCGGGCCATCGCAAAGAACGAGTAACCCTGCTGGCCCTCGATTCGCAGCATAAGCAGGTATTTTCCATTGACCTTCAGCGGCGCCCCGTTAAACACCGTGTTGCAGCGGTAGGGAATGTCCGTGAGGGTCAGTATAGGATTGTCCCGGTAGCGATGCAGTGTGTCCGGTCCGGAATCTGTTGGGGTTCCTGGCGGTGAAGACATGGTCAAAACTCCCTTTCACCCTCGAAGCAGGCCCGCACGATCACATCCAGCGAGACCGTGCCCAGGCAGATACAGCTGTCGGAGGCGCCGTAGTACAGCTTCAGCGTTCCGTCGTCCAGCAGCGCGCCTGTGGAAAACACAACATTGGGAACGTCGCCGATCCGTTCGTATCTTTCTCGCGGGGCGAGTATCGGAACGTTGGATCTGGCCAGCACCTTCGAGGGATCATCCTTGTCCAGGATCGCCGCCCCCAATCGCACCAGCGGTCCGGCGCTAGTGCCTTTTTCACCGTAGTAGATCAGCAGCCAGCCTTCGTCGATTTCGATCGGCGGGGCCGATGCGCCTATACGCGTGGAATCCCAGAATCCGCCTCGCGGAGTCATAACCGCCCTGCACCCGCCCCAGAACTCCAGATCTTCAGAATAACTGACCCAGATGCTCGCTCCAGCGTCGGGGCGTTTGAGCATGGCGTATTTACCGCCAATCTTACGGGGAAACATCGCTCCGTTCTTTACGTCCACCTGGGTTAGATATCCAAGTCGCTCGACACAGACAAAGTCGCTGGTCCGGGCCAGGGCGATCCGCATACCGTGATCGCCGTCGGCTACGTAAGTAATGAAATACTCGCCGTTGATGGGGGTTATTCGCGGGTCACGAATACCGACGCTCTCGTAATTACATGACGGACAGCACTGCAGGCGAACCATGAACGGCTCGGCGTTTATGGTGAATTCCTCACCGTCGTCGCTGTCGGCGCGGTAGATCGAATAGTATCCCTCGAGTTCCTCTACGGTCAACAGCATGAGATATCGGCCCTGGAAGCGCACGACAGCGGC
>PVBE010956314.1_pt1 | contig 19898 bp, 15 predicted proteins | sample 1631181 | NCBI WGS metagenome assembly PVBE01 (sample SAMN08397723, study PRJNA350692) | Marine metagenome, whole genome shotgun sequencing project. | isolation source: water | place: Pacific Ocean | collected 2012-04 | reverse complement strand
TTGATGTCCACGCCCGACATGTTCGTGGCGCGGAAACAGACATACGCTTGCGCCGCCCTGACGAATTCTTCCGGAGGACGGACAACCTGCCCGTCGAAGACCTTGCAGTCTATTCAGACCTCTCAGCGAAAGACGACCAGCAGAGGCTTGCCGGAAGCCTTCGCCTCCGCCCTCGCCTTTCCGAGGTCGGTCTTCCAGGCAAACTCTCCGCCGGGACTCTCCTGCCCCCGCAGGGAGGTCGTTCCGGAAAAAGCGAACAGGATCGCAATCCCGGCCCATGTTGCTTTCGTCATCCTTTTTCCTCCTGTTCCGTCAGGGAAGATTCAGCGCCCGGAAAGGCTTCGGAGCCTTCGCCGCGGCGTGTACCCGCTCCCAGAATATCGGCCACTCCCCCCCCACCGAGTCGAACAACTTCTGAAAAAGTTCCGTCCTGCCGTACCGGCGTCGCCCCAGGATCGTGCTGTTGTCGAGGGGAATCGAGAGGAACCAGTCGAACCGGATTCCGTTCAACTCGTCCCGCCAGGAACGGAAGGAATCCTTCGCGCGCCGGAAGATCACCTCCCGCCCTTCGAGGACGTCCGGCGGAGAACTCCGGTACCAGGCGTCCAGTTCCGTGTAAAGGTCGTGCATGAAAACGTCAAAACGTTCCTCGTCGGCGTACCTCCGGATCGCCCGGAGGTAGGGGGGGGAGTTCTCCCCGTACTTTTTCCGGAACCATTCCAGGGAGCCCTGCCGCCCCACGAAACTGGCGAGCGACTCGTTGAAGTCGCCCCGGCCGGAGACATACACGTGTCCGTGCGTCAGTTCGTGCAGGACCAGGTCGGCGAGCGCCTCCCCGGGATCGTCGAGCATGGTGGAGAGGATCGGGTCGGAAAACCATCCGAGGGTGCTGTACGCCCCGACCGTTCCGAGACTGACGTCGTACCCCTCCGCTTCCAGTTCCTTCGCCTGTGCGACCGCGTCCTCCCGGTCGAAGAAGCCCTTGTAGGGAACGGTTCCGACGACGGGAAACCACCATGTGTACGGCTCGAACCGGTCTTTCCGGCAGGCGGTGACCACCCAGGAAACCGGCTTTCCCTCGGTGTCGTAGAAGGTTGAGTAGTTGTCGGTCGTTTTCAGACCGAGTTCCCGCTCCCCGAACTCTTTTACTTCAAGGATGAACCGGACCTTTTCCTTGTCCGCGGGAGGGGCGTCCCCCGCGAGGTAGTCCCGAACCTGTTTCCGGGTCAGCAGGATGTCGACCTGGCCCCATCCCTGCCGGAGGATGTAACACCCCCCCAGGAGCCAGAAACAGACGACGAGGAGGGATACCTTCCCCCCGACGAGAAGAGCGGGCAGAAAGCGGCGCATCGATCGATCAGTCGAACGTGACGGTAAAATCGACCGCCCCGCCGTGACAGCGGGAGCAGAGAACCTGGACGGATTCCCCGTTTCGTTTTTCCTTCCGGGTCCCTTCCCCGCGACACCGGGAGCACTTCTTCTCCACCTTCTTGATCACCTTCACGTGTGCGGAGGTGAGGGCGTACTCGGCTTCGAGGAAATTCCTCCGCCGGATCGAACTGGCAGAAGACCACCATTCGTCCGCGGTTTTCAGTTTCTTTCCCGGGTCCTTCTGTTCCTGTTTTTTTTCATTCTCCCTCTGTTTTCCCCCGAAGCGACGGACGAAATCGTCGACGGCGCCTTCCTTCTCCGTCGTTCCCGTTGCTCCCCCGCCGCCCTGGTAATCGATTTCACCGCCGTTCCCGCCCGGTTTATGGAGCCAGCTTCCGTCGCTCATCCCGACCGAACGTTTCCGGGAATCCCGCTTCTCCCACGCCTCGAGCAGGTCTTCGGGTGGGCAGTTGAACTCCGTGGAGAGTTTCTCCTGGATCTCCTGGTCGAGGGAGGAGACCTTGTTGCGCGCCTCGGCGCACTTGTACTTTTTCTTTCCGTATTCCTTCAGGAGACTCGTCCGGAGAGAACGCCACGCCTGCGGAAGCTTGTCGGCGAGATAGGCCGTCCGGTTTTTCTCGTACGCTTCCTTCTCCTTCTCGATCTGCTCCGCGAGATCGGGGTTCGCGATCGCGGTTTCCGTTTCCCCGTACTCTTCCAGGAAGGAGTCGACCGCGGAAAGCGCCTCTTCAAATTTTCCCTTCCGGGCCAGTTTCATGATCGAGTCCAGGGCCGTTCGGGCGCCATCCTCTGCGACAAGCTTGTCCAGTTGCTCCACGCGGGCGTCCACCTCTCCCTTCCGGGAGGGGTCGAGCAGGACCACCGCCTGCCAGAGTTCCCTCGCCTTCGGATAGAGTTTCTGTCCCCGGGCATAATCCCCGAGAGCGAGAAGGGCGTTCGCGTCGTTTGGATCGACCATCGTTTCCCGGCGGGCGACCATTTCCGCCGGGCTGTAGGCGTCCGATTCGCGGATGCGAAGAGGTTCGTAGGAATCAACCGCGGAACGGGGCACCGGGACGGGCCGATCGCTCTCCCGGGTTTTCACGTATACCGTGTCGGAGAGGCCGGAAACGGTCGCGGGGATGGTCTCCATCGCCGCCCCTGTGGCGTCGACGAGGATGCCCAGGACGAACCGGTTGGAGGTCGTCACGATCCGGATCCCGTCCACCAGTTCCTCCGTGGCCGTGGCGGGTTTCGCCAGGAGCCTCTGCTTCTCGCGGGAGGGGACCTGGGACCACTTGACGAAGATCGTCCCCCCGGTTTCCAGGCTCCGGAAGCGGAAGCCCTCCGCGCTGGTTTGCTCGTCTACGATCACCGTACCCGAAAGCCGTTTTCCGTTTTTCAATTGAACGACGTCCTGGGCGTGCGCGATCGCGGTCGTGGAGAAGAAGAGGGCGAGAAGGACCGCGTGTTTCCATTGGATCATGAAAAAAATCCCCTTACCGTGCCTGAAATCCGCTCCGAAAGGTCGAGTATACCGGGGTCCCCGGCCCACATCCAGTCCGGGCCACCGTACCTATAATACGTCCGGGATGATCTTTCGGGTCTCCTCGCGGAGAAATTCGAGCGTTTGGCGCGCGTCGTCGAATTCGAAGGCCCGCTTGGCGACCGCCCGGGAGTCCTCCAAGGTGATCGAGCGAATCACCTTTTTGATCTCGGGAATCGCGGGAGGAACGACGCTGAAAGTTTTCAACCCCATCCCGACCAGGAGCATCGTGTACTGGATATCGCTCGCCATTTCGCCGCAGACGGAAACCGGCTTCCCCTTCCGCTCCCCGACCTCGATGACGTGCTTCAACAGCCGGAGAATCGCCGGGTGCGCCGGTTGGTAGAGGGACGCCAACCTCTCGTTCAGGCGATCGACCGCCATCGAGTAGGCGATCAGGTCGTTCGTCCCGATGCTGAAGAAATCGGCGTGGTCCGCCATGATGTCGGCGATCACCGCGGCGGAAGGCACCTCGATCATGATTCCCACGGGGACCCGTTCCGCAATCGTCTCCCCCTCGCGTTTCAGTTCGTCTTCCACTTCCCGGATGAACTCCCGCACCTGGCGGATCTCTCCCACGGTGGAGACCATGGGGACCATGATCTGGATGTTCCCGAGAGGGGTGGTTTTCAGGATCGCCCGAAGCTGGGTCCGGAATATTACCGGGTTTTCAAGGCAGTACCGCAGGGCTCGCGTTCCCATCAGGGGGTTCGATTCCTTCGGCCTTCCGTCGAGGAGGGGTATCTTGTCCATCCCCAGGTCGAGTGTGCGCACCACGAGCTTCCTCTTCCCGAGCTTGTTCACGGCCGCGAGGTAGGCGTCGAGATGCTGAAATTCCGTCGGCGCGGAGTTGTTCTGCAGGTATAGGAACTCGGTCCGGTAGAGCCCGATCCCCTCGGCGCCCAGTTTCAGGGCGGTCGGGATCTCCCCGGTCATTTCGATGTTAGCGTTGATCTCGATGCGGTGTCCGTCCCGCGTTTCCGCGGGCAGGTCCCGGAACTGGAGCTCCAGCCGTTCCTCGAGAACGAAGAAGTTCCGCGCCATCGCCTGGTAGCGCTTGAGCGTCGCATCACTCGGATTCAGGATGACGGTGCCGCTCATCCCGTCGAGGATGACGGTATCGCCGCTGTCGACGTCGGTCGCGATGTCCTCGATTCCGACGACGGCGGGGATGCCGAGCGAGGAGGCGACGATCGCCGTATGGGAAGTCGGGCCCCCGATCTCGGTCACGAGGCCGAGCAGGTTCTCTCGATCGAGCGAGAGCGTCTCCGCCGGGGAGAGATCGTGCGCGATCAGCAGGAAGGATTCGTCGCCTTCCTCCCGGGGATCGTCTTCCTTCCCCAGGAGGGCCCGGAGGAGGGTCTTTTCGATCTGGGCGAGGTCACGGATGACGGAAACGAAGTAGGGGGACCCCGTGTCCTCCAGCGCCTTAATTTTCCTGCGGAAAACCCGCGTCACGGCGTAGGGGGCGCTGTGCCGGCTCTTCCGGATGCCCGCGACGATATCGTCGTGAAGCTTTGGGTCGGCCAGCATCCCGAGGTGCGCCTTCAGGATCTGCGCGATCCCCGCCCCCTTGCGAGAGACCCGGCCCAGCTGGACTTCGAATTCCTTCTTCGCAGAAGCGCTCGCCCGGCCCAGGCTGGAGATCTCCCCTTCGACTTTCTCCTCGGAAACGCGCTTCCGGGGGATGTGAAACTCCTCCATCCCCATGACGAGCGCCTTCCCGATGGCGTAGCCGTTTGAAACAGGTATTCCCTTGCGAATGATTTCCATGATTTTTCCGCGCGACGTTCGGGGCCGTCCCTCAATCGTCCTTGAAGCCGAACCGGTCAAGGATCAGTTGGGCCAACACGCTGACGGCGTCTTCGGCGTCCGTTCCGCTGGCCCGCAACAGCAGGGGCGTTCCGGGTTCGGCCGCGAGCGTAAGAAGATCAATACAGCTTTTTCCATCCACAATCTGTCCGTCTTTGACCACCTCTATCCCGGCCTGGAAACGGCCTGCGGTTTCGGCAAAAAGGGTGGCGGGCCGGACGTGAAGCCCCTTCTGGTTCAGGATCGTGACGCGACGTTCCGCTTCCATGGTTTCCGCGGGGCTCAGACCTGTACCACGTCTTCGGTATCCTTGAAGATTTCCACGATATCCTTCGCGGTCTTCGCCTTCCGGAGGAAGTTGCAGAAATGGGGCTGCTTGATGGCGCCCATGGTTCCGCGGAGGAGTTTGAGGTAGGCGTCATTCTTCTTCGGGGAGGCCAGGAGCAGGAAGACCAGTTCCACGGGAGCTCCGTCCACCGAGTCGAAATCGAGGCCACCCGGAACGCGGCCGAAAGCGCCGATGATCCCCTCGATCGAATCGTGTTTCGCGTGGGGAATGGCGATTCCGCTTCCGACACCGGTCGACCCGACTTTCTCCCTCTTCATGACCGCGTCTACGAGTTGCTTTACGGAGAGGCTCTCGCCGGGGGAGGCCTTCTTAAGGGCGGTGACGAGTTCCTGGATCACCCCCTTCTTGTTCGCGGCCTTGACGTTGAGAAGAATCGCCTTGCGGGGGATGATCTGACTGAGTTTCACGTGCAGCTCCCTTGCCTCGTTTTGAAGGACCACATTCTAAAGACATCCAAATCCAAGATCAAAGATCAATATGGCGGATCTTCCATCCCCGCGGGCCGCCTTCCCTCAGGGCGTTACGGTCTCCGAACGCTGTCGGTCTGTTTGCTTCTCAGTTTCTCTTTGAACTTGGTCAACTGCCGTTCCATTTTGTCCGCCACCATGTCGAGCGCGGCGGTGGCGGAGACGTCCGTGGAATGGCAGACGAGCACCTGTCCCTTCGTGGCGGAGGCGATCATCTCCGCCGAGTATCGTTCGTTCGTCTTCTCCTTGTCGAGAATGACCTCCATCTTCCGAACGTTGTCGAAAAACTTCTCCAACCGCTCCACTTTCTCGTAGGCGTAGTCCTTCACCAGGTCGGTCACTTCCATGTGCCGGGCCGTCACCTCAACCTTCATACGTCCTCCCTTCTTCAAAACCGGGTAACCGGATCCAACCGGAACCCCCTATCGCCCATGCGCCAATCGTTCCCCCGCCCGGGGATCCAACTGCGCCGTGTTGAAGATTTTCTGCATGGTCAGGGAAAAGTCGTACTCCACCCTCCGCCACTCAACGGAATCGCCGTGCCATACCGCGTAACAGGCGCGGGTATCGCCGTCCCGCGGTTGTCCCACGGAACCCAGGTTCACGATGTATTTTTTTCCCGGCTCGAATTCGACCCGGTTTCCGCATTCCTTCGGGCTTATGAACCGGGATTCCTCGGTGATCACCCCGGGATCGTGGGTATGGCCCACGAAACAGAGACGGTCGAACCGGGAAAAGATATCGCGGATTTTCTCCGGAACTCCGCCGGTCAGGTCGACGCAATCGGATCGCAGGATGTACTCCATGGTGGGATCCCGCGGGGACCCGTGCGCGAAGAAGGCGCCCTCCTCCTTGTGCGAGAGCGGAAGCTGGCTGAGCCTTTTCCATCGGTTTTTTTTCGCGCGACTCGACAGGATTCCCGGGCGAAGCAGATCGCGTGTCCAAACGACCGCCGCCCGGGCGACCGGGTTGAATCCGTACGCTTCGCGAACGACAGCCTCTTCGTGGTTCCCCAAGATCACTACGTCCCACTTCATCACCTGGTCCACAACCTCCACCGGGTTGGGACCATACCCTATTATATCCCCCAGGCAGTAGATTTGCCGGATTCCTTGCGATTGAATGTCCCGGGTGACGACCTGGAGCGCCTCCAGGTTGGAATGAATATCCGATACGAGAGCAACCGCCATCTGCCCTAATTATAGCACGCCCTCCTCTCCCCCCCAAAACGAAATTATTTCGGGGGGAGTAATTCCTCGTAGGAGCTCTCCAGGAGGCCCACCATCCGTTCTGCGGAAAACAATTCCCGGCACCGTCGGCGCCCCTCCAGCGCCAGTTCCCGCCCGGAGTGGAACGCCTCCCCCACCGCGGTTCGAAGCCTGTCCCGGTTTCCCGGGGGAACGAGGAATCCGGTCTCTCCGTTTACGACGACTTCCCGGGCGCCGTCGCAATCATGGGCGACCACGGGCAGGCCGGCGAGGAGCCCCTGCACCGCCGCGCGCGGAAGCCCCTCCCGGTAGGAAGGATGAACCAGCACGTCCATAGCCGCGAGGGCCTCCGGGATCTGGTCCGGATCGATCATCCCGGTGACGGTCAGGGGAAGGTTTTTCCGCGCCGCGGCCGCCTCGAGCGGAGCGCGGAGTTCTCCGTCTCCGACGAAGAGGAGATGAACGTCCTCCGCGATTTCGAGGAGGTCGTCATGCCCCTTCAGGGGCGCCAGTCGCGAGAGGACTCCGACCACCCGCGCGTCCGCGGGGATCCCCCATCGTTCCCGGGCCGCGTTCCGGTCGCGGGGTCGGACGAAGGCGTCCACGTCCATCCCGCTCTGCACGACGGAATATTGTTCGGGGAACCCCACCCCCGCGGAGAGGGCCGTTTCGCGCATGACCTCTCCGACGCAGATCAGCCGGTGGCACCATTTCGCCGCGCGTCGCTCGCAGAAGCGGTAGAAGCGGTGGGCGAACCAGCCCTGGTATTCGTGGAAGGGCAGCCCGTGAATCGTATGGAAGACCGCCGGGACGTTCTCCTTCCAGGCGGCCCGCCGTCCGACGATTCCCGCCTTGCTCGAATGGGTATGAACGACTTCGGGCTTCTCCGCGCGAATGATCCGCCGGATTTCGCGGTACGCCCTCCCGTCCTTGCCGGGTGATATTTCCCGGCAAAGATCGTCCAGCACGATTACCCTGTAGCCCCCCGCCCGCGCGCGGGAGAGGAGTTCCCCCTCCGTGCCGAGGGCGGGCCCCGTAACGAGGGTGACGTCGTGCCCCCGTCGATGGAGGCCTTCGCAGGTGAGCACCGTGTTCTCCTGCGCCCCCCCGAGGATCAACCGTGTGATGACGTGGTGTACGCGCATCAGGACGGGTATCGCACTTCGACCAGCGTCAGGCCGCGGGCCTGCACGTTCGGCCCCGCCTTCCTCCTGTCCTTCGCCTCGAGAACTTCCCGGATCCAATCGGGGGACCGGCTTCCGAATCCGACGGAAAGGAGGCTTCCCACCATGGAACGGACCTGGTTGTAGAGAAAACCGTCCCCGGTCACGGTGAAATGGATTTCATCCTCCACTTTTTCGACCCGGAATTCCCGGATCGTCCGGACCGTATTCTTCTTATGGGAGGTCTCCGTGCCGAAGGAGCGGAAGTCGTGCGTGCCCGGGAGATGCGCGGCCCCCTCCCTCATTTTTTCCACGTCGAGAGTTGGTTTCACAAGGTGGGTGGTGTTTCTGCGAAGGGCGCTGCGGAAGGGCCGGTTGAGGACCGCGTACCGGTACGTTTTTTCCCGAGCGTCGAATTGGGCGTGGAACTCGAGGGGAACGTCTTCCGCCGCCCGAATCGCGATCGAATCGGGGAGGTGGGAGTTCAAGGCCTGGACCCATTTCCGGCAGGAGAGTTTCGAGGTGGTGTGGAAGTTCGCGACCTGGCCGAGGGCGTGAACCCCGGCGTCGGTCCGCCCCGCCCCGGCGACCACCGTCTTCTTCCCGCTGGTCTTCTCGACCGCCTCCCGGATTTCCCCCTGGATCGTCCTGTGATTTTTCTGGATCTGCCATCCGAAAAAATCGCTTCCGTCATATTCGATCGTCAGTCGGATATTGCGTTTGATCATGACGGGCGTCAGCGCACCAGCGTTTCGGCGATCTGGACGGCGTTCAGGGCGGCGCCCTTCCGGATGTTGTCGGCGACGACCCAGAGATGCAGGCCGTTCTCCACGGTCGGATCCCTCCGGATGCGACCGACGTATACCTCGTCGGTTCCGTCGATCTCCGCGGGAGTCGGAAACTCTTCCGGTTTTTCGCGGAGCACGATTCCGGGAGCGGACCGGAAAAGATCCATCGCCCGCGCGACGGTCACCTCTTCCTCCGTCTCCACGTTGATGCTCTCGGAATGACCGTTCCGGACCGGGACGCGAACGCAGGTCGGGGCGACGCCCATCGCGGGCGCCGCGAGGATCTTCTTCGTTTCAGCGATCATCTTGAATTCCTCGCCGGTATACCCGCTTTCGAGGAAAGCGTCAGGGGAATGGGGAATCTGCGCCACCGCGTTGAACGCCATCGGGCGGGAGAAAACTTCGCTTCGGGAGAGTCCGTCCTTCAGAACCGAGTCCCGGATCTGCCCGTCGAATTCGTCGAGAGCGCGACCGCCCGCGCCGGAAACCGCCTGGTAGGTCGAGACGACCACCCGCCGCACCTTCGCGGCGTCGTGCAGGGGCTTGAGAGCGACGACCATCTGGATCGTCGAACAGTTCGGGTTGGCGACGATGCCCTTGTGCCCCTCGAGGTGATCCGCGTTGACCTCGGGAACCACAAGCGGGACCCCGGGATCCATTCGCCACGCCCCGGAGTTGTCGATCACCGTGGCGCCCTTCTCCACGAAGAGGGGGGCGTATTCTTTCGACACGCCGGAGCCCGCGCTGAAAAAAGCGAAATCGACCTTCTCCACGTTCTCCCGGGTCAGCCCCACGATCCGGCAGGGCTTATCCGCGAAGTGAAGAACCTTCCCCACGGAGCGGGGACTCGCGTAGAGGACGAGTTCGCCGACCGGGAATTTCCGCTTCTCCAGGCACTCCAGGAAAACCGCGCCCACCGCACCGGTGGCGCCGACGATCGCGACACGATATTGGCTCATGGTTTCCGGTAGTCTCCGCTTTTTCCGCCGCTTTTCTTGAGAAGGCAAATACGATGGATCTCCATACCCCGGTCGACAGCCTTGCACATGTCGTACACAGTCAGGGCGGCGACGCTGACCGCGGTCAACGCCTCCATCTCCACCCCGGTCCGGTCGACCGCTTCCACGGTCGCCTCGATCTCGAGCGTTTCCCCGACGCGGAACTCCACCTGGATGTTCGTCAGGGCGAGGGGATGACAGAGAGGAATCAGGTCGGACGTCCTCTTGGCGGCCTGGATCCCGGCGATGCGGGCGGTCTCCAGGACGGCGCCCTTTTCGATGCGCCCTTCCCGGATCCGTTCCAGGGTGGAAGGCCGGGCATGAATCGAGGCTCCGGCGACGGCGACGCGGCGGGTCTTCTCCTTGTCCCCCACGTCCACCATGCGAGCTCCTTCGGGGCCGACATGGGATAATTCGGAATTCATCGGCGCATTATACGGTCTGGCACGGGCTCAGGGAACGACCGTGAAGGAAATATCCCGTTTCCAATCGGGCCACCGGTGGATGTCGAGATGGAGAATCACGTTCCACTTGATGACGTTGGATCCCGCCATGAAGGTGGGGGGCGCGTTCGCCGGGAGGGGAAGGACCGCTTCGAACCGGACCGGTTTCCCGGAAGGGACCTCCACGTTCCCGGAGAGGGGGATCTTTTGATCGAGGAACTTGTTTACATGCGTGGTCTGGTGCTTCCCGCTTCCGCTGACGGCCGTTTCCTGTCCCCGGAGAGTCACGGTGACGTGGTTGAAAATCATCGACCCGCGGGGCGTGAAGGAGACCGCGCACAGCAATCCTTCTCCCGCGCGGATTACGTTCGGTTCCAGTTCCACTTTCAAGTCTCCCAGTTTCCGGCCCGCCAGTCGATTCCGAAGGCCGAAAAAGAGGAGTAGAGAGAAGATCAGCGTGACGATTCCGGATACCAGGAGTTGTGCCGACGGGACGACCTCTCCGAATTCGATCAGAATGAAAATCGTGGGAAGGGTCAATGCCAATCCGATGGCGACTCCGATCGCCCCGACCAGGAGGAGGCAACCTCCCCCGTGCATTTTTGTGGCGTCGACGCCCGTGGGCTTGTAATGGGGGCCGAGGTCCACGTTCGCGACCGGACCTGGAAGAAGGGTCAGGATCCGGTCCGCTTTCGGATCGAGCGCCCACGGAATGTCCGCCCGCGCCCGCAGGTACCAGTCCACGCTGATCAATGTTCCCTTGTGGGAAACGGGGCCGGGAGGAGCTTCGAATTCGAAGCGATATTCATGATCGCCTCCCGCTTTCCATTCTCCTTCGAAGAGAACGATGTCGACCCGTCCCCCGCTGGATAGATTTCCCCTTCCGGAGGTCTTCCATTCTCTCCGCAGGGTCAACTTCTTGCACCGGCAATCCTGGTCGACCTGGACGTGAACTGTGCCGGTGACCTTCTCCCCCATGGCGTACCGCCCGTCGGGGCGATCCAGTTCCAAACGTACAGTGCACTTGGCCATATGATGGAAACCAGAGTATCTTCCGCCGACAAATCACGTCAACGCTTCTGCCTGCATTTGTGATGGGTGCGTACATCCCCTCCTACCCCATCCAATCAGCCATTTGGAGGGGGTGAAATTTAAGGGTGCCAGGAACCGGTTAAATGGAAAAGGGCGCGCCTGATCCGAGGCGCGCCCTTTCCAGTTTCGGTTCGGGTTTATGTCGTCGAATGGCGTCGGATCCCTCTGAGGCCAAGCCTGAGCAGGCCGAGCATGAGAAGGAAGTCGAGGCCGAGGGCTCCGCAACCGCCGCCGCCGCCGCCTCCCCCTTCCGCGGGAGGAGCGGTGCCGATTCCGCCGGGCGCCGTCGTCATCGCCCACACGGAGTTCCCGTACGCGCCCTGGTTTCGCCGGTCCCCGTTGGGCGTCGGCTCGAGGTCGAAGGAATCGGCCGGGTCCGCCCCGTCGATTCCCGCCGAACCCTCCAGCACGCGGTAGTCCCCGTTTGCGATCTCCTTGAAGAGCGACGTTTCCGTATTGTTTTCGGTCCCGACCGTTCCCGGCGCGAAGTTCTCCTCCGGAGCGTTCCCCCACGCCTGGTTGTAGTCGATCATGGAGCCAGCGATGGTGTAAATCCCCCCGCCGTTTTCCCCGACGAGGTTGTTCCTCACGTTCGCCTCCGCCGGATCGGTCAGGGCGTCAATTCCCCTCCCGATGTTGTGGCAGATCGTGTTGTTCACCGCTTCCAACCGCCCTCCGAAGTCGGCCGTCAGGCCTGCCCCGTTCACCTGGTAGACGACCACGTTCTCCACCAGCAGGTCGGCCGTTCCCGCCGCGATCCCCGTCGTTCCGTACGTCACGGAGAGGTTGCCGATCCGGACCTGCCCCGCGGCGACGTCGCCTTGAACCTGGATCACCGTCCCGGTTCCCGTCCCGAAGATCTTCGTCTGGTGGGGCGAGTATCCGTTCAGGCTCACCCCCGGGGGAACCGACAGGTCTCCCACGAAGGTCGCCACGCCCAGTTCGACCGTGTCACCGGGAGAGGCGGCGTTCAGCGCCGCCTGCACCGTTGCGTACTGTGTCCCGTTCACCGTCACCGGCGCCATCGGCGTTTCCGTCGCGTAAATTGCTGTCGAGTAATTCTCCCCGACATCCTTCGCCTCCAGCCTGAATTCGTACGGCGTCCCATTGACGAGGCTCGTCATCATGTAGGACAACCCGTAAAGGTCGTCCAGCACCGTCGCCCCGCTCCAGCCGGCCTGCGACGCGGGTTTCACCGAAAGCCGGTAGCCCGTCACGTCCCCGCTCGGGCTCTCCTGCCAGTCCACCTGCACCCCGCCGTCGAGCGGCAAGGTCGTCATCCCCGCCGGGGGCAGGGGCGGAATCGTGTCCTTGTTCACCCAGAAGGTTTCCACCGGGCTGATCGCCTTTGCCAGGTCCGGGTCGGCCACTTCCACGCGCCAGGAGATCTTCGAGTTGTCCGCCATCCACGGCAGGGTATAAGAACTCGCTCCCGCGGGAAGATCGATCGGCGTCACCTGCCATAGATCCATCTCCGGATTGGAGAGTCCCACGCCGTACCAGATCCGGGCCGAGAGCGTTCCCCCGTCCGGATCGATCGCCGTCCACTGCAGGGTGGGCGTGTTCGTCAGTTCGTTCGACAGGCCCGCCGGGCTCATCGCCGTGGGCGTCGCGGGGGGATTGTTCCCCGAGTCGAAGCAGAGCAGGTCCCCGTCCCCCGTTCCCAGGTAGACCCGCCCGTTGGCGAGCGTCGGGCCGGACACGACCCCCACGCCAAGATCCAGGAAGCCTTCCTTCGTGCCGTCGGAGAGGTTCCGGACCTCCAGTTCCTGCCCGCGGATCGCGTAAACGTAGGTCGACTGCGAGATCACCGGCGAGGCGACGATCTCCGCACCGGGAAGGGTGAAGGTCTGCGCCATCGTTCCCCACGTAACCTGCGTAAGGGCCGGGTCGGCGTCCACCGTGATCGCCGTCATGTAGAACTCGTCCGTGTTCGATCCGGACATCCCCCGGTGCGCCACGAGGATCTTGTCTCCCACGAAGGCGGGAGACGAACTCAGGACCGCCCACGACAGGTTGATGTAGGAGACCCCCGTCTGCGTGCTCGCCTTGTTCAGGTCCGCGTCGGTCTCCCCGCCATCCAACGCCAGCCATTCCTTCAGGTCGTCGTAGTTCGCACCGTTCGACGCGGAAAGCGTATCCAGGAATTCCGCCCGGTCCGCCGCATCCATTTCCCGGAGGATATTGAGGTGCTCCCGGCTTACCTTCGTCCACGGATGGGTCACGTTCGGTTCCCCGTTCGCCGTTCCGTTCACCTTGTTTACCAGTCCCCCCGCCGAGTTCTCCGGAGGCATGGCCCCCACGTTCTTGTGCAGTTCATAGTAAGGGGAAGTGGCCGTCTGTTTCAGGATGTGCACGTTCCGTTCCGTGCCCCCCCCGGAGGGGATCGCCACGTACGAACCGCTGACCGCCGCCGCGGTGTGATACGCCTTCGACGGAGTCTTGTATTTCCACAGTTTCGCCCCGGTCGAGGCGTCGTAGCAGTGCCACGCACCCGAGTTGTCCCCCACGATCACCCGGTTGAATTCCGCATGGTAGGTCGGCGAAGAGGAGGATAGCTGGCTGAACCCCGCCGATCCCGTCCAGACCGCCGCCCCGGTCGTCGCATCGTACGCCCGGATCTCCGCCCCCGGCGCCCCCAGCGCGACCAGCAGGAGATCCGTCAGGGTCCCGTTCACATCCACCCCGGGAGCCACAAGTGGCGACGCGGGAATCGCCGTTCCCGTGTAGACCTGGTACAAAAGCGCCCCTGTCCCCGCGTTCAGGACGTGTATATTCCCGTCCCCCCCCGGCACGTAGAGACGTCCACGATGGAACGCCGGCGTTCCCGTCGCCCCGCCCGACGTCGCGTACTGCCATTGGACGGACCCGTCCCCCGGGTCCATCGCCGAGCAGACGCCGTCCGACGACATCACGTACAGGAGTCCTCCCGCGACGATCGGACTGCTCGACATCGCGTGCAGCGATACCGGCGCGCTCCAGCGCAGGGAGAGCACCGGGTCGGGCGCCGCCTTCGGGGGCACCCGTTCATCGGTCCCCCGCGTCCGCCCGGGATCGCTCCCGAACATGGCGGTGTCGTTTCCCTGTGCCGCCCCCAGACCGGCCAGAACCAGGATTCCCAGACTCAGTTTTCTCATCGCGGCACCTTAATCATTTATATTTCCGTTCTCCGCCCCGGACCAGGAGCGGGTTTTCGTCGTCTCTTTCTCCACCACCCGGGAAAGCACCCTCTCAAGGATCGACCATTCAACCGGCTTGGGAAGGAAAAAGTGGATTCCCTCCCGCCGCACTTCCATCTCCAGTTCCACGTCGAAATCCTCCACGGTGAAGACGATCTTCACGTTTGAATCCAGTTCCCGGATCCGTCCCAGCAGGGACGACCCCCGAACGTCCGGAAGGTCGTCGTCCAGCACGATCACCGTCCCCCCTCCGTTTTCCTGCAGGAGGTCGAGCAGTTCGCGCCCGCTCGCGGCATGGTCCACTCCAATGCCACGGCCGCGCAGGCGCGCGACGAAATCCTCGTCCCGCGTCGCCGCGACCAATGTCCCGCTCAGCGTCTTCATGGTTAGAAGTCGAACTTCAGGAATTTCCCGTCGATCGTCCCGACAAAGAACCCGACACCCGGCACCGTGAAGACCGTCCGCGCCTCCGTTCCGATGTAGTACGGGTAGCCAGGACGGTCGACGCCCTCGCCGCCGTGCCCGTACCGGTTGAACGTTTTCCCGTAGACCCATCCGTCCTTCGTCGCCCAGTAGACCGCGCCTCCGTACGGACAGATCCGCACCACCGGCGCCCCGGAGCTCGTCATCGGCCAGACGTTGTTTTGATCCGCCGCGCCGCTGACTACCTGGTTGTCGTCCGGGTTGCTGTCGTCCCAGTTGATCGCGTTGTCGTTGTCCACCGCCAACTTGATCCCGTCGGAAACCCGCGCCCCCTTGTAGTTTCCGGCGTCATCGACCGCCCAGATCTTCCGGACCAGGTGCGTCTTCGGATAGGTGGTACCGCCCGTGGTGTACTCCGGAACCTCGACCGCCGTCAGGAAGAAGGAGGAGGGCCAGACGCGCATTCCGGTCACCACCGGCTTCGCCAGCACGTAGACGTTGTCCTCAAGAGAGCTGTGGTACGCCACTTTCCGGCTCATCCCCAGCGGCGTCGCCGAATCATGGTCATCCCAATTAAACCCGTCGCCTGTCACGTTGCTGTAGAGGACCGAACCGTTCGACGGTTGGAACGTGTAGACCGACCCGACGCCCCCGTGGGAAATCCGCGGGCCGAACGTGTTCTCGTCATCATTTCCCTCCTGCGTCCCCTTCCAGTAGCCCACGGATGAAGGTGGCGTTGTCCCCGATTTCAAAATCTCCACGAGCAGGGCCTTCGTCGCCGTCGGATCCTTGTGGATGGAAACCGCGATGGTCTGGAGGTTTGATCCCCACATGAAGGCCATGTCCGCCGACGCCGAGAAGTTGTTCCAACCGGGATCTGACGGAGCTATGTCCCACATCACGACTCCCCAGTGTTTGTTGTCCGAGGGGCCGGTGTCGGAGTGATCGAACGGATCGGCGTTAACCTTGAAGAAGGTTCCCTTGTTCGTGCCGCCCTCGTCCCGGTCGCCCGCGAGGAAGGCGCGGAGATACCGCGCCTTGTGGTCGGAATCGTAGTCGATGGTCTCCGCGCCGGACCCCTGGCTCGCCGTGGAGTTCCCGTCCCCGATCACGTGCGACAAGGCAACCTTCTGAATCCGGTACCAAGCCCCCGAACCCGGATCGGGCCGCAGCACCCTCGCCTGCACGCCGGTCATCGTGAATCCTGTGATATCTTCGTTCCCGAATTTCCGCAGGCCGACAGCCACGTTCGGATCCGTCGCACTCCCTGACGGGATCGACAGTGTCGTACCGTTGTCGTACACCATGCAGATCGCGTCGCCCTTCCCGTCCGGCACCCCCACCTGCTTGGTCAAGTTGTTCCCCGTGTCGAGCACCACCAGGATCCAGCACTGGTACGGGCTCGAATCGTTCTTACGGTAGGTCAAGTAGACCGGCACCCCCGGCAGGAGGATCGACTTTTTGCTCTCCATGTCCGTCGCGTCCACCACGTGCAGGCGGCAATCGTTGTTCGGGTCAACCGATCCCATACCGGTGATCAGGTATCCCGATTTCACTCCGCCGCGCGAGCCCACGTAGTAGAACCGCGGAATGTCCGCCATGCCTGTCGGTTCGGAGGTATTCGTCCCGCCCCCGGAGTCGTTGGTGCCGCCGCCGACTGGGGTGGAGATTTCCACCGTTTCGGCCGAACCCGCGTTCGTCGCCGGGATCTCGTCGATTCCCCGGTCCGTCGCCACACCGGTGCCCCGGTCCAGTCCGTCCAAGTCATTCCAGTCTCCGCTCCAATCCGAGGGCTTCGCCTCCGTTCCACCGTTGTCTTGATTCGCCAGGTGGAAGTCCCCGAGATTGGAGTTCTGGAAGGTCCCCGACGTCGCGCCGAACAGGTTGTTGCTGTTTACCACGAGGTTCGACATGGTGCTCGCGGCGTTCTCGAAGATCGTGTTTGTCGCCTTGACCGTCGAGGCGTCCACCTTGACCGTAAAGGCGGAACGCTTGTCAAAGACAACGCAGTTCAACAGCGTCGTGTAACTGATCTCGCCCGCCGGGTCCCCGCCCACGACCGCCGGCTGGGACATCAGGAAAATGCAGTTCTGGAAGATTCCCTTCGTGGCCAACGCGTTATCGTTGAGCCTCACCTCTTCGAATGAGAATCCGGAGAAGATCACGTTCTTGGAGAGGGTCATGTCCAACACCATCGGCACGTTCGACAGGGCCTCGAACCGGTCATAATCGTCCACGGAAGTGTTGTCGTGGGCGTCCTCGATCGTGCTCACCAGGAAGTCGGTTCCCCCGTCCGACGTGCCGTTCTGTTGCAACTGCTTGACCCTGATGATCCCGTAGTAGAACCGGCAACGCCCCCCGTCACCACCGGCGTCCACGTTCGTGGAGGGCTCAATCGGGTCGTTGTCGTAGAATTCGCCCCACCGAGGAGCGCTGGTCACCGCGGTCGCGTTGGAGAAATTGAGCCCCTTTCCGAAGAAGCGCAATATCGGCGATCCCATGCCCACTTCCACGTTGTAGCCGTTGGAACTCCCGAAATAGACGTGGTTCATCGATTTCACGATCAGGTGGGCGTTTGCCACCGTGACTTCGGAGAAATCGAGCGTGCTCCCGCCCGCCATTCGTTCCAACCGGTTCTTCTGGAAGATCGCGCTTTTCGCACCGTTCTTCCACTTGATCCCGGCGGCTCCGAGTCTATCGATCTCCGCGTATTTCATCGTCGTTTCCCCGCCCGACTGGACCTCGACCGAGTACCCGCTCCCGGAAGATTGTACGCAGGTCATCCCCGCAGCGCTTACGACGTTGCTGGCTTCCATCCCCGTGACCTCCAACATCCCGGTCACCTCGAGTTTCGCGGTGTTCGTCATCACCAGGGTCGCCTTGCCCAACCCGTTCTCCGTGGTGACGGAGAGGATCGCGCCGCTCGCGACCGTGTGGACAGGGCTGGAGCCGTTCGTGAGGGTCAGGGTCCTCTCCCCCGACGCGCCCGGCACGAGCAATTTCCCGGAGGAGACCGTCAGCGTCCCGTCCGCCGATATGTTGCTGGCGAGGTTGGCGATGTTGAGGGTGTTTGAGGTCACCGACTTCGCGATCGTGATATTGTCCAGCGTATCGGGCACCGTCATGTTGACCGTCCCGGAGGGACTCGTCTGCGTAGCGGAGACGGAATGGATGCCCATCGTGATCGTCCCGCCGCTCCAGTCACGGCTACCCGAAGAGCCCACAAAGAAATCCTCGTAGCAATAGATCGTTCCACCCTCGATATCGACGTTCGCCCCGTTCTCCGCCCGGAACCCTCCCGAGGCAGTCGCGTGTGTCCCTGCATGTATATCGCCCGAGTTATTGTCCAGGGTCCCGCCATTCTGGATCGACAGGATGTCCGCCACCCTCACGGTTCCACCGGCGTTTTCCAGTTCCCCGGATATCGTCAGGTCGCTGTTCTGGTTGGCCGAGGTGGATGTCATGTCGCCCACTTCCAGGACGCCCAGCGATTCCAGTTCCACCTCTCCGTTCGCGGTGATGGTGGCGCTTCCCGTGGTTTTCATGGTCTTCGCCTTGATGTCCAGGATGCCATTCGTCACCGTCAGGGTCCCGTTGATATCCCAGGAACTGCTCAGCCTGATTTCATCCGTGGAGTCGTTCCTGTTGATGGTGACGGACCCGGTGGTTTTCCCGTTGAAATCGACGTAGTAACTGGTCATGGCAGAGATCGCGTCCTGGAAAACAAACGCCGTCCCTGATGCGTTGATGGTCTGTCCAGGGGGAGTGGCATTACCATTGGCCGGGTCGCTGAATTCTACCGGTTGGTTTGATGCGGAGGTGCTATGCCTGCCCTTTATGTAGATCGTACCCCCGGTGCCAGCCAGGGTGGAATGAGCGTCAAAATCCAGCTTTGGGTCAGGCGAGCCACCGGAGCCTCCCGAGGTGCAGATGTTCAGGGTGCCCCCGGAGATCGTCACCGTGGCAACTTCATTCAAAGACCCACCCACCTCAAGTTCGTCGCTGATATTGACCGTTCCGGTGCCGGAGACCTTCAGTTCACCATTATCCTGAACGTCGCAATCAGCGAGAGGATGGGAGGCGCCGTTTCCGACATTGAGCGTTCCGCCGGAAACATGTACCCGCCCAAGATCGCTTGCATTCCTAGCATAGATATAGAGCGCATACGAACTGCTGTAGTGGATATTGAAAGTTCCCGAGGTAATCCGAAGTTCAGACGTGTACGAGGATGAAGTCTTCCCCACGTACACCCGGTTGTTACAGGTATACGTCCCGCCCGAAACAACCATGGTTCCGTAAATGATTGTATCCCCGGAAGAACTGGTCAGGCTTCCTCCCGAGAGAGTCAACGTGCCTCCGTTATTGACCTGGAGAGCGTCAGCCGTGGTGGTCAGCGTGAGGCTTCCGCTTCCTGAAATCGTAAGCGACCCTCCGTTATTGACCGTAATCTCCAGAATGGTTGAAGAGGCTGCCGAGTCGAGAACAGGATCATTGGTCACGTTCGGAATGGTTATCCTGTCCTTCGCCGTCGGAACCACCCCGTACTGCCAGTTGTTGGCGGTGTTCCATTCGGTGTCGGTATCTCCGTCCCAGGTAATGGTAACGTCATAGGTCCAGTTGAACTGGGTCGCCGCGGAATTATTGTTCCCCGCGGCGTCAGTAAAGGTGGCCGCGTCAACGTCGATAGTGCACGCTCCCGCCGCGGAAGGCGTGAAGGTCGCCGTGTAGACCGTCGAGGATGACGCGTTCCAGGAACTCAGCGCCCCGCCCGACACCGACACGTCACCGGAGGCGAAGTTGACCGTCGCCTCGTTGCTCGTGAAGGTGAGCGAGAGCGTCAGGTTGTTCGACGTGAACCCGTCCGAACCCTCCGAAGCCGTGATCGTCATCGTCGGCGCCACGCTGTCGAAGACGATCGTGTCGCTGACCGCGCTTGCCTCGTTTCCGGCCGCGTCCTTGAAGATGACGTATACCGTCCTCGTCCCCTGGGTGTTCGCCAGCGTCCAGGACTTGGAAGTGGCGTAGGCCTCGAAAGAGCCGTACCCCGCCGAATCGTTCT
>PVBE012061318.1_pt1 | contig 19905 bp, 14 predicted proteins | sample 1631181 | NCBI WGS metagenome assembly PVBE01 (sample SAMN08397723, study PRJNA350692) | Marine metagenome, whole genome shotgun sequencing project. | isolation source: water | place: Pacific Ocean | collected 2012-04 | reverse complement strand
TCGACGTTGAGACGGCCGTCAGCCGCGCTCTTGAACACGTTGGCACTGCCGTGTGGACGACTTCTCTACTGCTGCTGCTCGGCTTCTCGACGCTGCTGTTCTCGGGCTTCCGTGGCAGTCACGACTTCGGGTTGTTCGCCTGCATCACGATCCTCGCGGCGCTGGCCGGGGACGTGCTGCTGCTGCCCGCTCTCTTGCGCGTCTTCGGTGGCGCTACTTCGGGTGCGAACTCAGCTGAATCGTGACCCTCTGCACGCCTTGACGGACGGTGACGACCTTGCGGCTCTTCCTCGCGTCGACGATGCCGAGCAGGATGTGTCCGTGGTCCGACCGCATGGCGTGTACCTCGTACTTGCCGGGCGCCAGTCGGCGCGCGAACGCGAACTCACCCTTGGCGTTGGTGAAGGTTGTCAGGAACACGCCGGCGCCGTCCTTGGCGCTGCTGGTCAGCGTCACCTTGACGGCGACCTTGGGCGTGCCGTCGATGTAGACGATGCCCTTGATCTCGCCACCGACAGAGAGACGGATCGAGCCAACGTCGAGGTCTTGGCCCTCCTCTAGCTCGAGCCCCTTCTTCATGATGCGGGGGTAGGACGGGTGGTCGACGCGCAACTGGTAGCCGCCGGGAGCTAGCAGTTTCAGGCGGAACTCGCCGCGCTTGTTCGTGCGTTCCGTCGCCTCGGTGATGCTCGATGTGGAGAATGCGCGGGCCAACTCGCCAAACGGATGGTCCATGTAACCCTTTGCAAGCGTCGCCACGACGGTGCCGGCGACCGGCTTGCCGGAGTCATCCGTCACGACGCCGTGGATCTGTCCGCCCTTCTTCATTTGGACCAGCACGCTGCTTGGCTCCTTCGGCGCCGCTGCGATCATGAAGCCGTCACTGAAGGTCTTCGCGAACCCCGAAGCGGTGATCTGTACGACGTAAGTGCCTGGGTTCAGGCCTTTGATGGTCGTCTCGCCGTTTGACGCGTTGCGGACGGTGACGGCTGGGATGTTGGTTCGGCCGTAGCCGCCGTGCGTCGGATCGTATGAGTTGACTTCGATGCGGTAGCGCTTCAACGGGCGACCGCTGCCGAGGACCCGCACCTTGATGTGTGCCTGCTGCTCGAGGACGATCTCAACATTGCTCGTTCCGGCCGCAACCTGCTTGTGTTCATTGGTCGTGAACCCGTCTGCCTGAGCGCTCACGGCGTACTCGCCCGCGGCGAGCCCCAAGAGTTCGAAGGTGCCGTCGGCGTGACTTCGGGCGTGGCTGCCGTTGGGCGCCGGGCCGGCGAGTGGTGATGCCTGCACTCGGGCGTGCGGCACCGGTTGCCCGTCGGCGTCGGTGACACGGCCGTCGATCGCGTACCCCGTGGGCAGCTCGATGTTCTCGGTCGCACTCCAGGCGCCCTTGGCGAACACGAAGTCGGCCTTGCGATACGTTCCGTAGCCACGCGCGAATGCGATCAGCTGCGCCGGCCCCTCGGTGAGGCCTTCGATCTCGTACTTGCCGCCGGCCGTCGTCATCGTCTCGAGGCCGTCTTCCATGCCCGGCGTCGGCAGCATGATGTTCAGGCTGCCGCTCGCGAAGCGCACGGTGGCGCCCTCGATGGTCGCCTTGGTCTTCGAGTCCCGCACGATGCCGTGCAGGGTGCGGCCGCGTCCGAGCGTGATGACGCCGAGGCGTTCCCAGCGGAGAGCGACGATGCGCAAGGATCGCTCGTGCACGAGGTGCTTGGGAGCACGAATGCGTAGCTGGAAGTTCGCAACACCTTCGGTGACGGGTGACGGGATCTTGAAGTTCCCGTTCTCGTCTGTGTTGCCCGAAGCGGCGATTCGTGCCGGTGGTTTGCCACCCAGGCCGCCGAGCAAGGCGATCTGCTGGATCAGGTTGGTCGGCGAGACGCCGTGCAGCAGGTAGACCTGTGCACCGGCAACAGCACCGCCGGTCGCGGCGATGACTCGGCCCTCGATACCCTGGGGGAAGGCCCTGTCGTCTTGGACCACCTCCCGCACGGGGCCTGGCTCCTGGCGCTCGAGTTCGGTGCCGGTCGTCCCCGCCTTGGGCGTCAGGGGCTGATCGATCTTCTTGGGCGTAACCACCGGCTCCGCCAGCCCATCGTCGGTGGTGCCCGACCCGGAGAACTGCAGATAGGCCCCGGCGGTTGCCAGCAGGACCAGAATCGCAACAACCACGGTCTTCATCGTTGGGAGCCTCCGGCCCCTGGGACGCCGCTTGGCGCCGGAACTTTCGGGTCAGAGAGTCTAGCAGTCACGAGTTGTCCTAGCCGCGCACGATGAGGCCACGCTGGACCAGTTCGGCCCGGATGACGTCGCGGTGGTCGCCCTGGAACTCGACCTGTGTGTCCTTGACCGAGCCGCCCGTACCGCAGCGCTTCTTGAGCGCCTTGACGAGGTCGCGCAGTCCATCGACGGGCAGGCCGGTGACGACGGTGACGGTCTTGCCCTTGCGTCCGCCCTTCTCGATGCGCAGGCGAACGATGCCATCGGTGTCTGGTTGGACCGGGGTCCTGACGCAGCGGCAGGACTTGACCGGCCGCCTGCACAAGGGGCAGGCCTGGCCGGATTCGGAGTCCCAGACGATTCCCATCGCCCCAGTCCTTAGCGGCTACAGGGCATTTCTTCCACTCGGCCGCGGCGCTTGCGCCAGCGGCTTGGGGACCCAGACGCTAGGATCCCGGCGATGAGACTGCGGATCGTGCTCGCCGTATTGGTCGCCACAGGTGGCGTAGCCCTGCCTTCGCAGGACAAGAAGGAACTGCTCGCCGAATACAAGCGTCGCTACAAGGCGATCGACCAGAAAGACGGCGGTGCTCTCGCCAAGCTGGCCGTCTGGTGCCGGGACAACAAGCTCAAGCCGTACGACATGATGTTGTTCAAGAAGGCGCTCAAGGTCGATCCGAACAACGACGCTGCCAATCTCGCGATGGGCAACGAGAAGTTGGACGGCAAGTGGTACGCGCCCGAGGAAGCAAACCAGATACGCGCGGCGGCCCGGGCAGCCGCGCGCGCTGCCGAGGAAGCCAAGGCGGTGGCCAAGAAGCGTGGGCGGCTACTCGTGCCGGATGAGCCAGCCAAGCGAGCCGAGGTGATTGGGCAGATCGCGGCCAAGGCTGGCGAAGCCAACAAGCGGCGCGACAAGTACGCCCAGGTGATCGGCGCGGACAAGAGCAAGTACGCCGCAGCGTTCTCGGACCACGTGCAGATCGTCGCCAAGAACATCCCCGAGCGGGCGCCTTATTTCGTCGAGATCGGTGAGTGGGTCTACCGCAAGCTCAGCTGGGCGACGTTCGGCAAGCACGACGCGAAGTCGTTCGAAAAGTTCGGCGGCTTCATGAAGTTCTATCTGACCGATTCGGCGGCGCTGATCGAGACGATGGACTTCCTGAGGAAGCACGACAATTACTCGACGCTGTGGAACGACCTCGACAAATACGTCGAAACGATGCGCAGGTACGAGTTGGAGTTCTCGACGCTGCACGATCCGCCGATTCACATTCACATCAATCCGGACAACCAGGCCTCGGCGGTCGCCAACGTGATGGCGGTGACTTTTCTCCAGTGGCATGCCAAGCCGTGGTACGCCGAGCACAACATCAAGCTCAACAAGCCCAAGGAGTTCACGATGATGGGCTGGATGCTCGAGGGGCTTGGGGTCTGGGCGTCGCTGCACGCCGTTGGCACCAACAGGCTCTACCGCATCAAGAAGCCGCGTTACGCGAACAAGTCGCTCGTCGAGAAGGACGTGGATCTCAACTATGCCGAGGTCGCCTTCGACGCTGTAACCAAGGGCAAGTCAGGTGATCAGAACGCGCGTTCGTTCTTTCAGCTGTGCTACGCACGGGTCAATACCTGGAACATCGTCGACATTGCGATGTCGTTCGCGCTGGTCGACTACATGCTGCGCAACCGGCTCGACGACTGGCGCGGCTTGGTCGCCAAGCTCGGCAAGACGCTGTCGTTTCGCGCGGCGTTCATCCAGCAGTTCGGCAACGACGACGAACGCAGGCAGGCGCTCATGGCGGTCCAGCAGACGCACGAGGACGCGGTGCTCCAGAGACTCTTTCGTCCGATTGCGGAACACTTCGAGAAGGACTTCAAGGCCTGGGTCGAGAAGGAGTACGAGACGCTTCGCGACGAGCCTGAGAAGTGGAAGGACAACGCACCGTTCGCAAAGGCTCCCAAGAAGAAGGGCTGATTGGGCGGTCCGCACCGCTGTAGGCTCTGCCCGCCATGAGTCAGCTGATCTACGGGATCGATGACAAACCGCCGCTCGGACGGTCGCTGCTGCTGGGGTTTCAGCACTACCTGACGATGTTCGGGTCAACGGTGCTGATCCCGCTGCTGCTGGCGGACAGCCTCGGGATCACGGATCCCGTAGAGAAGGGCTGGCTGATCGGCACGATGTTCTTCGTCAGTGGTGTCACGACGTTGCTGCAGACGACCTTCGGCAACCGGCTTCCACTCGTGCAAGGAGGCACGTTCTCTTTCCTGGCACCGACGTTTGCGATCATCGCCCTCGTGCCCGTCGCAGAGACCTGGCAGGTCAAGATGCAGCACGTCCAGGGTGCGATCATCGCCGCGTCGGCGTTCGAGATACTGATCGGCTACACGGGGCTCGTCGGCAAGCTCTTGCGCTTTGTTGGTCCGATCACGATCGCGCCGACGATCGCATTGATCGGGCTCGCGTTGTTCAAGATCGGCGCGCCGATCGCGGGCAGCCACTGGGGCATCGGCGGCCTGACAATCGCGCTCGTGATCCTGTTCAGCCAGTACATGCGGCGCACGCACAAAGTGTTCGAGCTGTTCCCGATCATGCTCGCGATCATCATCGCGTGGCTCGTCTCGTGGGCCTTCACGGCCGCCGGGACGTTCGGTCCCGGCCATCCCGCACACGTCAGCGCGGAGAATCTCGCCAACGCTCCTGTCTTCCGCGTGCCGACGCCTTTCCAGTGGGGCTGGCCAGTGTTCGGCATGTCCGCGGTCATCGGCATGCTCGCCGGCTACCTCGCATCGATCGTCGAGTCGGTTGGTGACTACTACGCCTGCGCGCGGCTCGCCGGAGCGCCGCCGCCAGACGAGCGGACAGTCAGCAGAGGCATCGGCATGGAGGGCATCGGTTGCCTGGTCGCCGGAATCTTCGGCACCGGTAACGGCACGACTTCCTATAGCGAGAACATCGGCGCGATCGGCCTGACCCGGGTCGGTAGCCGGCGCGTCGTGCAGACCGGCGCCGCGATCATGATTGTGCTCGCCTGCTTCGGGAAGTTCGGCGGACTGTTCACGACCATCCCGTCGCCGATCGTCGGGGGGATGTACTGCACGATGTTCGGGATGATCACCGCCGTGGGACTGTCGAACCTGCAGTTCGTCGACCTGAACTCGGCGCGCAACCTCTTCATCCTCGGTTTCGCCTTCTTCATGGGGATCTCGGTGCCCGAGTACTTCGGCGGCGAACTCGTGGACGCGAATAAGGTGGACTTCCTGAGGGGGGTCGATGCGAAGCTGCTCGCGGGAAACAAGTTCCTGCTGGCGGAGAAGAACCTGCTGCACTTCGACTTCGCGCCTTGGCTATCCGACGTGCTCAACACCCTCGGCAAGACCGGCATGGCCGTCGGTGCACTCTGCGCGCTCGTATTAGACAACACGGTGCCTGGCACGCGGGAAGAGCGCGGGCTCGCTGCGTGGGGAATGGACAAGCAGTAGCGAGCTACTGATCGCTGACGAGCGAGTCCGCTTCCGAGGCGATGTCGCCCTTCCACATTTCGTCGCGGTTGGCTTGACCGGCGCGCTCGCGTTTCGCTGCCCGTTGCCCCGCGACGAGGTCCGCGTGCGTCGTGAAGTACGGCAGGCTCTTGCCGACGATGTCGCTGACGTTGGCGAACTCATGTTTCTCCATGAAGGCGGCGAGCCCCTGGCAGAGTCCTTCGATCATCTCGTAGCCCTGCAGCATCGCACCGGTGCATACCTGGACCGTGTGTGAGCCGACGAGCAGGAACTGGATCGCGTCCTCGGCGGTGTCGACGCCGCCCATGCCGGAGATGATTGCGTCGGGGCAGGCGCGCGCGATCTCCATGACGTGGCGTAACGCGATCGGGCGCACGGCGACGCCCGAGTAGCCGCCTGGCTCGGAGTGCCCCTCGACGGTCGGCATCGGCCGGAGAGTCTCGAGGTTGATGCCGATGATGCAGAGAATCGTGTTGATCGCCGACAGTCCGTCCGCGCCGCCGTCCATCGCGGCAAGCGCGGCTGCGCGAGGGTCGGTGATGTTCGGCGTCAGCTTCGCGTAGACCGGGACCTTGGCCACTTCCATGACCCAGGACACGACCTCGCGTACGATGGCTGGATTCTCGCCCATCGCCGCGCCCATCTTGCGTTCGGGCAGGCCGTGCGGGCATGACAGGTTGAGCTCGAGCGCGTCAACGCCAGTGGCTTGCGTGCGCTCGACAATCTCTTGCCACGCGCCCTTGCCGTATTCCTCCATGATGGAGGCGATCAGTATGTTGTCAGGATGCTCCTGCTTGCAGTCGGCGAGGTCGTCGAGCCAGACATCGAACGGCCGATCCGAGATCAGCTCGATGTTCTGGTAGCCGACAACGTCTTTCTTGTTGGTGCTGTTCCGCCAGAGGAGCTTGCCGTAGCGCGGCACGAGGTTGTGCACCTTGCTGTTGTCGAGGCTGATCGTCTTGCAGACGATGCCGCCCCAGCCGAGCGAGAACGAGCGCTTGATGACCTTGCTGTTGGTGCCTGGTGGACCGGAGCCGAGCACGAACGGGTTCGGGTACTTCAGTCCGAGGACCTCGATGCTCAGGTCGGCCATCAGCTCACCCTGATCGCTGCGAAGGACTCGCCGATGATGCGTAGCGCTTCATCCACTTCATCGGAGCTGATGGTCAATGCTGGCGAAATACGCAGCACGTTGCCGTAGCGTCCACCTTTGCCGATGAGCAGGTTGCGCGCCTTGGTCTCCTCGAACAGCCGCGCCGTCGCGTCCGTATTTGGCGTGCGGTCTCCGGCCGTCTCGTCGCCGACCAACTCGATGCCTTGCATGAGCCCCTTGCCGCGCACGTCGCCGATCGTCTTGGGGAAGCGTTTCTGTAGTGCTTCGAGACCCTCGTGAAGTCGCGCGCCCTGGATCTCCGCATTCTCGGTCAGGTTCTCGCCCTCGATGACGTCGATGGTCGCGTTCGCCGCGGCGCACGACATCGGGTTGCCGCCAAAGGTCGAGATGGACAGAGCCTGGAAAGCGTCGGCGATTTCGGGCGTGGCGATCGTGACACCGAGCGGCATGCCGTTCGCGACCCCCTTGGCCATCGTCATGATCTCCGGCTCGACGCCCCAGTGCTCGATGCCGAACATCTTGCTGCCGGTGCGGCCAAAGCCAGTCTGCACCTCGTCGCAGATGAACACGCCGCCGTGCTGGCGCACGATGTCGACGGCGATCGAGAAGTATTCTTTCGGTGGCGTCACGAAGCCGCCGACGCCCTGGATCGGCTCGGCGAGGAAGCCGGCGATGTTGCCGGTCGTCGTCGTCTCGATCAGTTCCTTGAGATCGTGTGCGCACTTGACGTCGCACGACGGGTAGTCGAGCCCGAACGGGCAGCGATAGCAGTAAGGCGCCGGCGCGTGCTTGATGCCCGCAATCTGGGTTGGGATCGCGCGCCAGTTGGAGTGTGCCGTCAGCGACTGCGCGAGGGTCGACCGCCCGGAGTAGCCGTGCCTGAGTGCGATGACCTCGCTGGCTCCCGTAAACACCTGCGCCAGGACGACGGCCGTCTCGTCGGCCTCTGTCCCCGAAGCCGTGAGCATGCTCTTCTGCAGGCGGCCAGGTGTGATCCGAGCCAGCGTCTCACAGAGGTCGACGATCGGCAGAGTGGGGTAGAGCGTGGACACGTGACCAAGTCGGTCGATCTGTGCCTTCAAGGGCTCGGTCACCCGCGGGTCGCAGTGCCCGATAGAGACCGTCAGGATGCCACCAAAGAAGTCGAGGTATTCGCGCCCGTCGGTATCGCGGACGTGCGTGCCCTGGCCGCTCTCGAGCACCACGGACTCGGCGTAGTAGTTGGCGACCGAGGGGAGGAGGTACTTCGCGTGCTTGTTGCGGACCTCACCTGCCAGGTCGACATTTTGGTCGACGTCACTCATGACCACTCCCTCTGCAGTCGTTTGACGAACTGGCCACTGCCGGCGCGACCGGCAAACTCGCCGTTGTCGACAACGACCGCGCCACGCGATAGCACGGTCTCGCAGGAGCCCTTGACCTTGCGGCCTTCGTAGGCGCTGTAGTCGACGTTCATGTGGTGGGTGTCGACCGAGATCACGCTCTCCTTCTCGGTGTCGAAGATCACGATGTCGGCGTCGGAGCCCGGGGCGATCGTGCCCTTCTTCGGGAACAAGCCAAAGATCTTCGCCGGCGATGTCGACGTCAGCTCGACCCAGCGATTCATCGAGATGCGACCGGCCGCGACGCCGCCGTCGTAGGTCAGCACCATGCGGTGCTCGATTCCTGGTGCGCCGTTGGGGATCTTGGAGAAGTCGTCCTTGCCGAGTTGCTTGCCTTCCTTGAAGCAGAATGGGCAGTGATCGGTCGAGATCGCCTGCAGGTCGTTGTACTTGAGTCCACGCCAGAGGTCGGCCTGCGTCTCCTTGGCGCGGAGCGGCGGGCTCATGACGTACTTGGCGCCGCCGAAGTCCGGCTCTTCGTAGTTGTCGTCGCTCAGGAAGAGATACTGCGGGCAGGTCTCGGCGTAGACCGGCACGCCGCGGCCGCGGGCGCGCCCGACCTCGAGCAGCGCTTCTGCGGCGGAGAGGTGCACGATGTAGACCGGCACGTCGGCCATCTCGGCCAGACAGATCGCCCGGTGCGTTGCTTCGGCTTCGGCGCGTGGCGGCCGTGTCAGCGCGTGATAGCGCGGCTCGGTGTGCCCGGCTTTCAGCGCCTGCTCGATCAAGACGTCGATGACGAGACCGTTCTCGGCGTGCATGCAGATCGTTGCGCCAATCTCCTTGCTGCGCTGCATCGCGCCGAAGATGCCCGCATCATCGACGTAGAAAACGCCGGGGTAGGCCATGAACAGCTTGAAGCTGGTCACGCCGGTGTCGACCATCGTGCCCATCTCCTTGCGCAAGCCTTCGTTGAACTCGCGCAGGATCATGTGGAAGCCGTAGTCGATCGCGGCCTTGCCCTCGGCTTTGCCCATCCAGGTGTCCCACGCCTGCTGCATCGGCAGGCCGTGTTCCTGGATCGCGAAGTCGATGACACACGTCGTGCCGCCGTGCGCCGCCGCGATCGTTCCCGTCTTGAAGTCGTCGACCGAGAACGAGCCACCGAACGGCATGTCGAGGTGGGTGTGGCAGTCGATGCCGCCGGGGATCACGTGCTTGCCGGAGGCGTCGATGGTCTTGTCGACGGGCTGCTCGAGCGTTCCTGCCAGGTCGACGCCGACCGCGGCGACCGTTTCGCCGTCGATCAGAACGTCACCGACGTAGTGGTCCGTTGCGGTGACGATCGTGCCGCCGGTGATGAGCGTTCTCATGCCGCGTCCTTCATGGCAGAAGTTCGGTCATGTCGTGGTAGGTCTCGGGTCTCCGATCGCGATAGAACTGCCAGACTCGGCGCACCTCCTCGATCACGTCCAGGTCGAGGTCTGCCGTGATGAGCTCACTTTCGTCCTCGCTGCCCTCCGCGAGGAACTTGCCGCGCGGATCGACGAAATAGCTCGAGCCGTAGAACTTGCCGAGGTTCCACGGCTCCTCTGTGCCGACGCGGTTGATGCAGCCCATGTAGTAGCCGTTGGCGACGGCGTGCGCGGGTTGCTCGAGCTTCCACAGGTACTGCGACAGCCCGGCGACGGTCGCCGACGGGTTGAACACGACCTCGGCGCCGTTGAGGCCGAGCAGGCGCGCACCTTCCGGGAAGTGGCGGTCGTAGCAGATGTAGACGCCGACCTTGGCGTAGCGCGTCTCGAACACCGGATAGCCGAGGTTGCCCGGCTTGAAGAAGTACTTCTCCCAGAACCCCGAGGTGTGCGGGATGTGGATCTTGCGGTACTTACCCAGGTAGCTGCCGTCCGCGTCGATGACGGCGGCGGTGTTGTAGTAGACACCGGCTTGTTCGCGCTCGTAGACCGGCACGACCATGACCATCTCGTGCTTGCGCGCGTACGGTTGCAGCGCTTCGAGCGTTGGGCCGGGGACTGGTTCGGCTGCGTCGTACCAGCGTTTGTCCTGTCCCGGGCAGAAGTAGGGACCGTTGAAGATCTCTTGCAGACACAGTATCTGCACGCCGGCTGCGCCGGCCTCTTCGATCAGCGGCAGGTGCGCTTCGAGCGCCGCTGCCTGGATGTCGGCAACCGGGCACGTCTCGTCATTGATCGGGTTCGCGCACTGGATCAGGCCGCCTTTGACGGTTCGTGTCACGTTGCTAGTTCTCCTACCAGCGAGAGATGACGACCTTGCGGTCGGTATAGAAGTCGAACGCCTCGCGCCCGTGCGCTTTCAGGTCGCCGAAGAACGACCCCTTGGCGCCACCGAAGCCGAAGAACGACATCGGTGCTGCGACCCCGATATTGACGCCGGCCATGCTCGCGTCGATCTCGTAGCGGAACTTGCGCGCCGCGCCGCCGCTTTGTGTGAAGATCGAGCTCGCGTTGGCGAGCGGATGTTGCTTGGCCATGCTGATGGCCTCGTCGAGGTCGGTCGCTGGCATCAGGCAGAGCACCGGGCCGAAGATCTCGTCGTGGCCGACCTTCATGTCGGCGTTGACGTTGTCGAACAGCGTCGGGCCGACGAAGTAGCCTTCGTCCGGGCCGTGACCGCGGCCGTCGACAACCAGTTCGGCGCCTTCCTGGACGCCTTGCTCGATGTAGCCGAGCACGCGTTCCTTGGCGCCCTGTGAGATCACGGGGCCCATCGACGTGCCAGTGTCGGCGCCGTTGCCGACCTTCATCTGGCTGATGCGCTCGATCAGTCCGTTGCGGACCTCGTCGTGACAGGCGCCGACCGGGACCACGATGCTCGCGGCCAGGCAGCGCTCGCCAGCGCAGCCGTAGGCCGACTCGGTGATCGCATCCAGCGCCGTGTCCATGTCCGCGTCGGGCATGATGAGCATGAAGTTCTTCGCGCCGCCGAGTGCCTGCACGCGCTTGCCCTTCGCGGCCGCGGTCTTGTAGACGTGCTCGGCGACCGGGCTCGAGCCCACGAACGAGATCCCCTTGATTAGCGGGTGCTCGCACAGCGCGTTGACGGTGTCCACGCCGCCTTGCACGAGGTTGAGCACGCCGGGCGGAAAGCCCGCTTCGTGCACGAGTTCCCAGACGAGCTTCTGGGTGAACGGCACCTGCTCGGATGGCTTGGAGATGAAGGTGTTGCCGCAGGCGGCCGCGAACGGGAAGAACCACATCGGCACCATGGCCGGGAAGTTGAACGGTGAGATGCAGGCGAAGACGCCCATCGGCTGGCGCACCGACTCGCAGTCGATGCCGGTCGCGATGTCCTCGAGTGCTTGGCCCATGAGCAGTGAGGGTGCACCGCATGCCACTTCGACCATCTGGATGCCGCGGCGCACGCTGCCGAGTGCTTCCGACAGCGTCTTGCCGTTCTCGCGCGTGACGATCGTGGCGAGCTCCTCGGCGTTGTCCTCGAGCAGGCTCTTGAGCTTGAAGAGGTGCTGCACGCGGTTTTCCGCCGGCGTCTTACGCCAGGCCGAAAACGCTTCGTGCGCTGCAGTTGCGGCCAGGTCGACCTCGCTGGCGCCCCCGAGCGGAGTCAGTCCGATGACTTCGCCAGTAGCAGGGTTGCGTACCTCGTGGTGCGCATCGACGTCGACGTTTTGCCATTCGCCGTTGATGTAGTTCTGTAGGCGTTCGGGCATCGCCAGTATCCGACACCTTGACGCGTTGCTTGGCAAGGGCTGGCTGTTCTGACGCAGACCCACGCAGGTGGGTCTCATGGGCGCAACGTGGGTGGGGGGGGATCGCTCGTCCTCGTGCTCGGCGATGGCGCCGGTGTGCAGGTTCGAAGCGCAGGATCGATGCGCAGGATCGATGCGTCGCTAGCTGGCCTTGCGCCCGCAGGCTTGGCTGTCCTCGCGGTCACCCATGGCCCCGAGGAGCGCGAGTCCGATGCCGTGCGAACCCAGGTTGGTGGAGGATAGGGGACTCGAACCCCTGACCTCTACAATGCCATTGTAGCGCTCTCCCAGCTGAGCTAATCCCCCACACGCGGGCGCGCTCGAGCGCGTGGTCGCAGCGGGTCGCGGCATCCCGGGAAGGATGGTCGCGTCGCAGGCGGAGAACATTAGCCGGGCGGACTTCCGCGTCAACCGTGCGAGCGGTGTCGGCGCTGCAACCGCTGTGCTTTACTCCGGTTGGCGCAAGGGCTAGGCTCAAGACGAACCGTCGGCGGTGGGTCCAGGGAGGATCCGTGCGCCGTCCCTGGGCTTACCGGGGAGCAGGTCGGGGAGGGCCTGATGGGCGATGAGTTGTCGGCACACGGTGAACGAGGGAAGTCGCTTCGATCCATACCAGGATTGGCGGTGAGCAGCGTTCGGCGGGCGGCAGGCGTTCGACAAGGCGCTCGGGGTTCCTCCCGGATCATTCAGGATGACGGAGCCGCGGTCGGCCGTCGCAGAGCTTCCGCTCCCAGGAAGGGAGGCAACGAACATGGTTAGGAAGAGTTCTTTCTTGGACAAGCTCTTCGGCAAGCGCAAGGACGTGTCCCAGCTGGAGGAGTCCAAGGCCGACGTGGGTGTCCTGTTGGACAAGCACGGGCGTCCGACGCACAAACACGGTCGGAAAGCCGATGTCGGACCGATCGCGAATCCGCCCACGGCCGCAGCCCCTGGCGCCGACCGGACCAAGCCGACCAACGGCGGCAGTGGCGGCGGGGTTCCCCCGGAGGTCCAGCCGGCAACGATGCACCTCGGCAAGCGGGAAGCCACGAACGCTCTCGTGGATGGGTTCCAGGACCTGTCCGCCCTGCTGCGCGGCCTCGATCGTCGCATGGAGCAGCAAGGCCAGCGAACCGGTGACCTCAACGAGAAGTTCACCGAGCTGCCGGCGATGGCGCGGGCCCAGGTCGACTTCATGTCGCAAGTGTCGCGACAACTGTCGGACCAGAAGCAGCGCACGGGCGAGCTTCTGTCCAAGCTCACGGGGCTTCCGGCCTTGTTTGAGGGCATTCACAAGACGCTCGAGCGGCAGGCTGCGACCGAAGAACGCACCGAGAAGAACCTCACGGACTTTCGCCAGACGATGGACCGGATCCACGAGTCGATCGGCACGCTCGCCAAGGGCAATCAGAAGGCGATCAAGGACACGACCGAGTCCTTCGAGCGGTCGAGTACGCGCACGACGCGGGCCTTCGAGGAGACGCAGAAGCAGGCCTACACGAGCTTCGAAAAGACCCAGTCGGCCCAGCTGGGCCAGCTGGGTCAGATGATCGAAAGCTCGACCCGCGTCAACCGCTGGATGATCGTGACGATGGTCATCGTTGCGTTCACGCTCGTTGCCCTCTTGGCGACTCTGGTCTCGCGCTAGTGCACGAACACCGGAGGACCGGCGTAGACCGGTCCTCGCGGGACGTTCCCGTGGTAAAACGCAGGCATGCTGGCACGCGACCAAGCGAAGACGTTTTGTGAACGCGTCCTAAGCCGCGCCGATGGCGATGAGATCGAAGTCATCGTCGGCGCGTCTGAAAGCAACGCGCTTCGCATGGCGGAAAGCGCGCCCAGCGAGCAGAACGCGAGCACCCGCGTGCGCTGTTCGATCCGAGTCGTGCGCGACGGTCGCCACGGGCGCGCCGAGGTAGAGTCGCTCGGCGATGCGGCCATCGATCGCACGATCGCGGCCGCGCGCGCGGCCGCGGCCGCGACACCGGTGTCGAGCTTGCCGCCGTTCGCCGGTGCGTCGACTGGCGACGACGGTGGGCAGCCCGAGGATGCGGTGCGCGCCGTTGCTGGCCATGCGCCCGCCGCCAAGGTGGCCCAAGTGCGGGGCTACCTCGATCGCGTGCGTGCGAGCGGCGCCGTGGCGACCGGTTTCTACGAGACGAAGGGCGAGTCCGTCACGTATGCGAACACGGCCGGCTGCTTCCGGCATGCCTTCCAGGGTCGCTCGTGGTTTTCGTCGACTGTCCTCGCTGACGACGGTGCCGGTGTCGCACACGCAGGCGCGACCGGTGAGAATCTCGCGCCCGACCGGATCGATGCTGCTGGCCAACGCGCGCTCGACAAGGCGCTCTCTTCGCGCGCGCCGCGCAATATCGATCCCGGCGACTACCGAGTCCTGCTCGAACCGATCGCCGTTGCCGAGCTCGTCATGTTCGTGTCGTGGACGGGGATGAGCGGGCGACGGCTGCTCGATGGTGCATCGTTCCTCTCGGGCAAGATCGGCGAGCGAGTGCTGTCGGAGCAGCTGAAGATCAGGGACGACGCCGGCGACGCGCGCTTCCGTTCGCCGCGCTTCGACTTGGAAGGGCAAGATCGGCGCGCTGTCACGATCGTCGATGCTGGCATCGGCAAGGGCGTCGTCTGGGACCGCGCGACGGCGCTCGAGGGCCAAACCGAAACCACTGGCCATGCGATGCCGCAGCCATGTGCGAGCGGCCCCGAGCCGGACAACGTGATCATGGAAGCGGCGAACGGTGTCGAGTCCGACATGCTGGCGCGACTCGGCAACGGCCTCCTGGTCACCCAGTTTCACTACACGAACGTGATCGATCCGGTTCCCGTCACGGTGACCGGTATGACACGCAACGGTACGTTCCTGGTCGAGAACGGCGAGATCGTTGGGCCGGTCAAGAACATGCGCTTCACCCAGAGCATCATTGCGGCGCTGACCAACGTGGATGCCGTGGGCGATGACTCGTCGCTTGTCGATGTCTTCTTTGGCGGCACATGCCTTGTTCCGTCGCTGTTGTTGCCCGCGTTCCGCTTCACGAGCGCGACGGAGTTTTGAGCATGCTCGCCGACCACGAAGCCATGGCCGCACCGGCGCTGGAATGTGCTGAGAACGCGGGAGCCAGCTACGCCGACGTGCGCATCGTCGAGGAACGGGAGCGAACGATCGGCGTTCGCCTCGGTGAGGTCGGTCAGATCCGCCAGAGCGAGAGCCTCGGCACCGGCGTGCGGGTGCTCGTCGATGGCGCCTGGGGCTACGCCGCTGCGCCCGACCCGACGAGTGACAACGTGCTCGCGTTGTGTCAGCGGGCGCTCGCGCAGGCCCGAGCCAGCGCCACCGCGCGTCCAGAGCCGGTCGTACTGGCACCAAACGTTGCCGCACGCGGCTCCTGGCAGTCGCCGTTCAAAGAAGACCCGTTCGAGATGTCGCTCGACCAGCAGTTCGCGACGTTGTTCGAAGCTGATGCGGTCCTGCGCAGGGCGCCCGAGATTCGTTCGACGAGCGGGCAGATGAGCTTCATCCGCGAACGCCAATGCCTGTTCACGAGCGACGGCACGGCCGTCGAGCAGGATGCGCTGCGTTCCGGCGCAGGCATTGCCGCGACTGCGGTCGGGGCGGGCGAGGTGCAGACCCGCAGCTACCCCGCGGCGTTCGGTGGGCAGTACCTGCAAGGCGGCTACGAGGTCGTGCGCTCGTTCGATCTCGTCGGCAATGCGGAGCGCGTGCGCGAGGAGGCGGTCGAGCTGCTCGCGGCACCGCAGTGCCCGGCCGGAGTCCATGACCTCGTGCTGGGCGGTAGTCAACTCGCGCTACAGATTCACGAGAGCGTCGGCCATCCAAACGAGTTCGACCGCGTGCTCGGCTTTGAGGCCGACATGGCGGGGCGCAGCTTCGTCACTCCGGAGAAGCGCAACACGTTCGTCTACGGTTCACCGATCGTCAACCTCGTCGCCGACTGCACCTTGCCAGGCGGGTTGTCGACGTTCGGCTGGGACGATGACGGCGTCGCAGCGCAGCGCTGGCACGTCGTCGAGGATGGTGTGCATCGAAACTACCTGACCAACCGCGAGTTCGCGACGCGACTCGGCGACGCTGCCAGCTTTGGCGCCAACCGGGCCCAGGGTTGGGCCTATCCACCGCAGATTCGTATTCCGAACCTGTCACTCATGCCGGGCTCGGGTGCCCCGGAGGATCTCGTTGCCGGCATCGCCCACGGATTCTTCCTCGACACGGTCAAGACCTGGTCGATCGATCAGATGCGCCTCAACTTCCAGTTCACTTGCGAGATCGCGCACGAGATCAAGGACGGTGAGCTCGGCGCGATCTACAAGAACCCGACCTACCAAGGCATTACCCCGGCCTTCTGGGGTTCCTGTGACGGGATCGCGGGTCCCGAGCACTGGGTTCCATGGGGAGTCCCCAACTGCGGCAAGGGTCAGCCCATGCAGGTCGCGGAGATGAGTCACGGTTGTGCGCCGGCGCGGTTTCGCGCCGTGACGTTCGTGGCTTGAAGTCGCGCTAACCGCCTGCAGCGCCCCGGCGTCGGCCCCAAAGGCTCGGATTACGGCTTCAGAGCGCCGAGTGCTTGAACAGTCTCCCTCGTTTGCACGCTCCGTGCCATTGCGGCTTCCCTGCACCTTCAAGGAAGTGCTTTGCGGTCGGCCGAAAGAGACTCCGTCGGAACGGTTAGAGACACAGCGTAGATGGCCAAGGAGCACACAAACGGCCGGAATGTCCGCGCTCGGCAGCGCGGCTTCACGATGATCGAAATGCTGATCGTTGTCAGCGTCATCGTGATCATCGCGACGATTGCTGTGCCGAACTACTTGAGTAGCAAGGTCGTCGCCAACGAGGCGGCCGTCGTTGCGACTCTCAGGAAGGTCTCGACTGCCGAGGAGTTGTTCCGGAACGGCCGGTACGTCGACCAGGACGGCAACAGCTGGGGCGAGTTCGGATACCTCGGCGAGCTGTCGGGGATCACGGCGCTGCGCAGCAACGGGAACTACCTGAAACCCGCGGTGCTGAGCCCGTCGTTCGGCTTCATCGACGCCGAGGGTTTCGGCATGCGTCACGGCTACACGTTCCGTCTCTACCTGCCCAACGCTGCTGGCCTCGGCGTGCCCGAGAAGCCATCGACCATCGGCACGGTCGATCCGGCGAACGCAGCTCAGTACTTCAGCTGCATCGCGTGGCCGCGTGTCTACGGCAAGAGCGGCTACCACACGTACTTCATCAACCAGCAGGGTGAGATCGTCAAGACGATCGACACTCACTACAGCGGAACAACAGGCGCGCCGATTGCTAACTGCGCGCTGATCGGCGTTCCGGTCGGGGTCATCGCGGGCAACTCGCTTGCGACCGGCGGAACGATCGGCGTGGATGGCAACAGGTGGATTTCTGTGCAATGAGCCTGCACGAGGACATGAAACAAGGACTACTGACACCGCCTTCTTCGGAGGGTAGGCGTCGCCCGGTGGCAACCGGGGTAGACGAAGGTCGCGCGGGGAAGGGAGCCTTCGTCGACTACCCGCTTGAGGTTTGGGGAAACCTTAGCGTGGTAGATTCAGATCGATGCGTTGTCGGGGGGCTCCGCGCGATCTAGGGGGGGCGACGGTTCACGCGCGGCCGTCGCTCGCATCCCTTTCCTGCAGAGGCAGCACAGAGGGTAACTCTCGTAATCCTTTGCTCTGCGGTGTTGCCTCTGGCGGACCCAATGGTAGCTCTTTGCGCGCCGACCGGGTCTGCTATCGGGCATGGCCTACCGAGACCTCCGTGACTTCATCGAGCACCTCGAACGTGAGGGCGAGCTGAAGCGCATCAGTGTCGAAGTCGATCCCGAACTGGAGCTGTGCGAGATCGCCGACCGCGTCAGCAAGGACATCGGGCCGGCGCTCTTGTTCGAGCAGGTCAAGGGGTCCGCGATGCCCGTGCTCGTCAACGCTGTCGGCAGCATGCGACGGGTGTGCATGGCGCTCGGGGTCGAGGACATCGAGGAGGTTGCGGCGCGGTTGTCGTCAATCCTCGACCAGAAGACCCCAGAAGGGTTCCTCGAGAAGGTCAAGCAGCTGCCGAAGTTGCTCGATCTCGCGAAGATGTTCCCCAAGCTCGTGAAGGCTGGGCCGTGCAAGGACGTGATTCTGCGCGGCGACGACATCGACCTGAATGCGTTGCCGATCCTCAGGACCTGGCCACAGGACGCCGGGCGCTTCATCACGATGCCGATGGTGTTCACCAAGAGCTCCAGCGGCGTGCGCAACTGCGGCATGTATCGACTGCAGGTCGTCGACGAGCGGCGCACGATGTTCCACACCCATGTGCACCACGATGGAGCCAAGAATGCCGAACAAGATGGACGGCGACGCGTGCCTGCCGCGGTGGCGATCGGCTGCGATCCGACGACGGTGATGGCGGCGGTGTTGCCGGCGCCGCCGGATCTCGACGAGATGCTGCTGTCCGGGTTCTTGCGCAACAAACCCGTGCCGATGGTCAAGTGCGAGACGCATGACCTGGACGTTCCGGCCGAGTCCGAGATCGTGCTCGAGGGTTGGGTCGATCTCGACGACGTGCGCGTCGAGGGACCGTTCGGCGACCACACTGGCTTCTACTCGCTGCAGGATCGCTTCCCGGTGTTCGAGGTCGAGTGTGTGACCATGCGCGAGAACCCGATCTACATGACGACGATTGTCGGGCAGCCGCCGATGGAGGACTGCTGGATCGGCAAGGCAATCGAACGCATCTTCCTGCCGCTGATGCGCAAGCAACTGCCGGAGATCGTCGACGTCTGCATGCCGTTCGAGGGCGTGTTCCACAACCTGATGCTGGTGTCGATCGACAAGCGCTACCCAGGCCATGCGCGCAAGGTCATGAACGCGATCTGGAGCCTCGGGCAGGCGATGTTCACGAAGGTTGTTGTCGTCGTCGACAAGGACGTTGACGTCCAGAAGCCGGCCGAGGTCGTGTTTCACGCGCTGGCCAACATCGATCCGGAGCGTGACCTTCAGTTCACGATGGGGCCTGCCGAACTGCTCGACCACGCGAGCCGGCTCAAGTGCTACGGCAGCAAGGTCGGCGTGGACGCGACGCGCAAGTGGAAGGACGAGGGCTTCGATCGGTCGTGGCCGGACCTGATTCGCATGGATCCAGGCACGCGGGCTCTGGTCGATCAGCGTTGGGATTCCTATGGTCTAGGCCGCTTCCTGCGGTCCCCCAGCGCCAGAGGTTGAACCATGTCTGAGACGGAAAGCCCGAGCACGGATGGTGCGCAGCCACCTGCGCCTGAGGCCCCATCGACGCCGGCTCCCGAGCCGACAACAACGCCGGCCCCAGGATCCGCTCCCGAGTCGGTCCCCGCGCCGGCAGCCCTGGAAGAAGTCGCCAGTCCGGCCGATGCATCGACGCCAACGAGCGAGTCAGCGGCCAGTGCTGGCGAGCCCCGCCCCGGTCGCGACCGAGGCGGCCGTGCGCAGGGAGACCATCCACCCAAGCAGCGCCGCAAGCGGACCAAGAAGCCCAGTGGTGAGGGTGGCTCCGATGGACCTCGTCGTTCACCGACTGAACTCCTGACCGAGGCCCTGCAGCGCTTTCGCAACGCCTACCTCGACATTCGTTCGCGCGCGGGTGGCGGCCGGCTGACGGAATCGGGCAACACGGACTCGGTCGAGCTGGTGTTGTCTGTGCCGTTGGTCACGTCGAACATCGGCGCCGCGGCGGACAAGCTCGTACGGGACTTGCGCGGCGGCCTCGAGAAGCGTGTGCTCGAAGCGGGCATGCTCGTCCCGGGACGAGCGTGGTGTTTCAGTACGGCCAGTTTCGACAGCGACTACTCGCGCCCCGAAGATCCGCGCCAGGTACTCGTCGGCTACGGCCTCGAGGGTCGGCCGCGTTACGCCGACCTGGTCACGCTCGCGATCGAGCGCAAGCACGAGTCAGTCGACGAGTTGCTGGCCGGCAAGGAGGGCGCAGTCAGCTTCGTCGAGGCGGGTGCCGCGGTCACCGAAGG
>PVBE011833928.1_pt1 | contig 19905 bp, 14 predicted proteins | sample 1631181 | NCBI WGS metagenome assembly PVBE01 (sample SAMN08397723, study PRJNA350692) | Marine metagenome, whole genome shotgun sequencing project. | isolation source: water | place: Pacific Ocean | collected 2012-04 | reverse complement strand
TGATATTGAATTTTATTGGTGAATAAAAAAATCGGGGCCGACTCAGTATTCACTGATGCCACAAATATCGGTTATTCGATTTGACTTTTCTTTGACAAATACGAGTGCTTGTAGAGCGACACGGCCAAGATGATCTGCGTGGCGCGCGCCAACCTTTTATCACATAGGCAGCCAATGAAGAATGCATTCGGCAGAATTGGCGATTTGTAGAAATCGTATTGACTCAGCCAGAACTTTATCATACTATTTCCACCGTTTGATGGAAGGCGCTACCAAACTGGCTTGTTCAACATTTGGAAGTGAGATCATTGAAAACATGATTATGGTGCAGGCATAAGCCGAACCAAACTTTCAGACATTACAAAGGCCAACCGTACGGTTGGCCTTTTCTATGTTTTGCCATTGAGCGTTACCCCACAACAACCCGCCAGGCACCAGCCAGTTCACTCTGGTTGCGAACCAACAGGATGGTGTGTGTGGATGAAAAACCCAGCTCCGAAGCTGCTTTATCTATCGTTTCATTGGGGCCGGTTTCTACGGCCAGTTCAGAAGGTTCTTCATCGGGTGATTCGGCAAACCACCAAACCAGGCTGATGACCGATGAATTGGTTTGCAGGTTCAGCGATGTGTTGGCTTCCACATCCGATGGTAAATCCACTTCGGCTGTTTCGTTACCATCAATGGGGTCTTCAATAGTATCGGTGGCTGAACTGCCTTTTTCGCGCAACAGGCTTTCATCATAATATACACCGGCCTTGTCTTCTTCCCCCGGAAATTGCAGTGCCACATCATGTACGGAAAGGCTCAATTCCAGTTGTAATTCTTTACGGGCCACATTATAAGCATCGCGCCCTCCGGCTATTTCGCCTTTTTCGGCTTGTTGTTCCAGACGTGCAGTGTTCCAATCATCGCGTGCATCTTGTAGATCCAAAATATCCTGTGCCACAAAGTCGGCTGCGTTGTTATTCAATTTGGTTAACAACACGTACATATTGTCGAGCCACTGGAACAAAGAGGCAGAAAGATTAGGCAAACATATAGAATGGTCGGCCATGCGAAATACATACTTTCAAAATTACAACGAGTTTGTGCAAGCCATACTAACCCCCTTTTTATAGCCCCATGTAGCGCGGTAAATAAATGAAGATACCGTCATTCCGGTTTTACATCGGAATCTCCGCCCTGTCAGCCCACGTAGTACGGAGATACCGAATCATCCCGATAGCCATCGGGATCGGCATGACGGGCTGGGGAGTGGTTTTCAACCAATCACAGCAATTGTAGGAAATTCGAAACCGCGCATCTGCCCTGGCTTGCGTTTGCCCTCCGAGTTTCCCCTTCACAAACCTTAACACCTCCAACTTCCCCATACGCAACTAAACCACCAGTTTTGCGTTAAATCAGATTAGAACTGCCCTTCATTATCTTTGTCCAAAATTGAGTTTATGAACCTGTTCAGGAAACTGTTTTTTGCCCTATGTCTTATGTGTTTCACCCATGGTGTTTATGCGGCTCATATATTGGTGCCCATGGATGCTGATGGTCAGTCGAATCATCTGAAAGCTTATGGTATCGCTTATTGGATCCTCGATAGTGACATAGAGGCTTATTGGTTGCTCAATTATCGGGGCGGTAGTTTCGTTTTTCCTTATCACAAGACTTTTGAAAACGAGTGCCTGATTCGTGGTGTTTCTTACGAGATCATTCCAGATGCTCGTTGGACATCCATCCTTTCAGAAATTGCCAATCCTGAAGTGAACATGGATGCGGTGAAATTGGAGAAACCACCGAAAGTTGCAGTCTATTCACCCAAAACCAAACAACCGTGGGACGATGCTGTAACGCTTGTCCTCACTTATGCCGAGATTCCCTACGATGTGATTTATGATGATGAAGTGCTGGAAGGTAAACTGCCGACTTATGATTGGTTGCATCTGCATCATGAGGATTTTACCGGGCAATATGGAAAGTTCTATGCCATGTATCGCAATGCCGCATGGTATAAAAACCAGGTAAAGGAATTTGAAGAAATGGCTGCACGACATGGATTTGCTACCGTTTCGCAGCATAAATTGGCCGTGGCGCACAAGATTCGCGATTATGTTTCAGGAGGTGGCTTTTTGTTTGCCATGTGTTCTGCTACCGATTCTTACGACATTGCTCTGGCAGCTGAAGGAGTTGATATTTGTGATGCCATGTTTGATGGCGATCCACCAGAACCGGGCGCACAAAACAAGCTTGACTACCACAAGTGTTTTGCTTTTGAAGATTTCAAATTGCGCATGAATCCTTATGAATATGAGTATTCAGATATTGATGCCACCATGGGTAGAAACGTTCCGAAACCGTTGGATTACTTCACTTTGTTTGAGTTTTCGGCTAAATGGGATCCTGTGCCAACTATGTTAAACCAATGCCATACACAAACGGTGAAAGGTTTCATGGGACAAACCACATCATTTAAAAATCACACGATCAAATCAAGCACCTTGATTTTAGGGGAAAACAAATCAGCCAATGAAGCCAAATATGTGCATGGTGAATTCGGTTTTGGAACCTGGACTTTTTATGGAGGACACGATCCGGAAGATTATCAGCACTTTGTAGGCGATCCTAAAACGGATTTGAATCTACACCCTACTTCACCAGGTTATCGGTTGATTTTGAATAACGTGCTGTTTCCTGCTGCCAAGAAGAAAAAGCAGAAGACCTGATCGAGTCTTAATCCACAAACTTCCAGCTCACCCCGGCCTTGAAAGCACGATCGGCCATGGGGTAGTTTAATGCGCCATAATAGCCTCCTGAGAACAGTCCTTGACTGAGGTGTTCGTATTTCGCGAAGATTCTGGTTCGCTTCACCTTCACACTTAGAAAAACATCAATGACCGGATAGTAGTGCAATTCTCTTTCCTGCTGTCGGTGCATAACCCCATAGAGTGGAGAATAAGCAGGTGCGGAGTAATCTGTGTTGTAAATGATGTCGAAGCCAATCCTGGCCATCAATGCGCCTTTGAAAAGCACATTCTCGTAGTACATCGTGTGTTGAGTAACCAGTTTGGGTTTCATCAATTCCCAGGGATGAGAGCTGATGTGCAATGCCATAAAATTGTCGAGATGAAACTGTTTGATCTGGAACAGCTTTTCGAAGTAGAGTGTGAAGAGGGTTACATTTTCCGAAAGCTGTACAGGTTCTAAATCGGTATTCCAGTAAACATGATTTTCGATGAGGTGAAGCTCTGGCCGAATCTTCAGGTTCCACTTTTTGTGTTGGAACAACAAACCGATGTTGGTTGTGCTCACTTTTTCGAAAGTTGCTGAACGGGTGTTGCCCTCAATCCAACCCATGGTCATGTTCCACGGAACTGATTTGGCCGTGCGTTTCAGCGCCACGGATAATTTCATATGATCATTCAGTCGAATTCCTGCCAGCCCTTTTGCTCCGTAGTCGTTTTGGTTTCCACCGCTAAAAATGTACTTCCCTTTCATGGCGAAAAAGAATTTGTCTTTTCGTTGAGTGTGGCTCCGCCAAAGTGCCGACCCTGCATAATTCACAAACTGGGACCTAAGGATTCCTTGTTCAGCCATTACCCAATCTGCATGTGCCGCCACCTGGAAAAATGTTTTCGGTGCTGTGCCTGAAGAATCAATCATCTTTGAACAAAACCCCAACGCATTGCTCCACTTTCTTACGTGTGTGCCGGTTTTAAGACTATCACTGTAAAGAGGCAGGAACCCATATAAACTGCTGTCGGGTGTTGGGTCCATAAATCGAAAATGTTGATCCAGGAATCCGGCTTCGTGAAAAATGCTTCCCGCTTCATCAAACTTTTCGCGAGTAGTGCTATCATTCACCTGGATTGTAGATTTTTTTCCCAGTAAAATCGAATGCCTGAAAAGAGCTTGTTTGTGATTCCAATGCGTCTCGGCATTTTCGAGAGTCACATCCACCAGGTTTTTGGTGATCAGGTTTTGGTTTTCGAAAATGGTGGTGTCCGTCACACCCCCGTTTTCACCAGACTTCAGGCTGTTTGCCGAAAAAGCAGTTTGAGCCTGGTAGCGTTTAAATCCTCCACTCTCATATTTCGATGCTATCCTCACAGCATTGCTCGATGTAGTTTGATTGTTGTAAATGCCCTCCGAATTGTGACGCGCATATTCAGCTGACATGTAGAAATTCTCGCGCAGATTTTGAGCATGTGCCGCTTGAGTCATCACCTCTTTTTGGGTTCCAATAAGTAGGAAGAGGTCGGTGAAAGGCACGTTTGTGTTGTAAAATGGTGTGGAATCAGCGCGGATCAGGTAGCTGTCGAATTGATGAAATCCTGCATCGAAATCGATGGATTTGTTGGGTTGGTAAACCAAAGGAAAGTGGGCCATGCCCAGGTTTCCCAGGAATTGATTCTGGATACGAATGGGTTGATGGGACGGCTGGTAATTCTGAAAATGTTGCAGGTTGGTGTCAACCGGGACAACCTTGTTCGGTTGATGCCAGGTTTGAAAGGTCGTTTCAGGTAGAGATACAGGTACAACCTTTTTTATGCTATCTGTTTGAGCGACCAGGGTAGAGGAAAAAATGTAAAAAAGAAATAACAGGAATCGGCCTGGCTTCAAGATTATGGCTCTTTAATGAAGTTGATCGTTTGTGAGGTGTTTCCGGATTTCAGCAAAACGTAGATCAAACCGGTATATTTCAAATCGCCCAATCCGATGGGAAATACATTTAATCCTGTTTGAAGTGAAATCTCCTCTTCACGCAAAAGTTTGCCTTGAATATCAAGAAAGAACAGAACAGCTCTCCGGTTTGCTGCCGAAGAAATTTGCAATTGAACCAGGTCGTTTACCGGATTGGGATAGGCTGTCAAGTGTAAATCTTTATACGGAAGTATTTGACCAATAAAAACGCCTGTGGTGTCTGATGTATCCGTGGTGTCAATTGTTCCCGAGGTGTCGATTGGCGTCACCACGAAAAAGGAATCAGGAAACTTCAAAACATACAGCCCGGTTTGCATATCGGAAACCAATAGTTTTCCCGAAGGCAGGTAACAATAAATACCCCAGGCACCTTCGTAGAATGAAATGGTTTCATCGGGGTAGGTATCGTACCAGGCAACACGTTGTGGCTGAGTTGGGTCAGCGATATTGAAAACCTGCAATCCTTCGTAGTAATAAGATATAAATGCTAAGGAGTCCTTGATCATCACATTATGCGGAATACTGTTCGAATCTGAAACCGCTTCGAAAGTGGAAATGACGGTTGGATCGGTAGGATCGCTCACATCAAGTATCTTAATCTTGTAACCATGCGTCTCATCGCACATGCTGTAGGTGTTTCCATCTTCTGTTAACCATCCGGAGTGGTTGTATCCCTGGTATGGATAAGTGTCTAACGAACCAATTGCTATGGGGGCAGCACCGGTAAAATCAACAACTAACAGACCTTCAGAGCCGGAATTTAAATAGGCCGTGTCATTTCTGACATAGATGTCGTGTACGTAGTTGGTGACATCATAATTCCAAAGAAAAACAGGATTTGTTGGGTTTGCAATGGAAAAAACCCGCAGGGCTGTTGGGGTTGCATCATTGTTTCTAACGCCACAAACATAAAGTCTGGCACTGGCCGTGTCTATGAAAATGTTGTGAGCTGTTGAAAACAAAACATGGCTGTCGTAAACTAATTCCACTGAATCAGGCAGCGCACGAAGATCCATAATCTGTAATGTACTGGTTCCGTTTCCTTCATCACAAACAGCATATAGATAATCATCATAATCATCATAGTCGCGATGAACGATGTCACCGCCCTGAACTGGTGCCGGTACATAATCAACCATGTGCTCCTGAGCAGAATCGGTTACGTCAAAAACGTGCGTGCCGTCAGTGCTGCCTATAATGGCATATTCACGGCCGTTTTTCCAATAGCCCCAAACTTCATTGTAAGGATTTCCAAAAAACGAGGAGGGAACAATAGTTGTGTCTTCCCAGTGATAGACCAATTCAAGATCGTGGGCTTGTTGAGCTTCAACATTTTGTAACATTCCCAACATCGTAATAGCCACAATAACCGATAGCTTCTGCATTGTTTCAAATTTTCGGATTCAAAATTAGGGATAATCGTGGGGAGGACATGATGGTAAATGGAGCTGCCAATTCCATTGGGTAACCGTTTTACATCTCAGCAATGAGATGCTTCACAATTGCTGACATCTGGGGCTCAATTTTTTGTGCCATCGCAATGACTTTCGCTTCGGTAATCTCTTCATTTTTTTCTGGGGGAAAACCCATGTTGCTGATAGCTGAAATGGCAAACACCTTTAGTCCACAATGCCGTGCTACTATCACTTCTGGCACAGTTGACATCCCAACGGCATCGGCACCGATTGTATGAAGAAACCGGAATTCTGCTGGTGTTTCCAGCGATGGACCCTGAACGACAATATAAACTCCGGAATGACACCTGATTTTTTCATCTCGTGCAAATTTCAATGAAGTTTCAATCCAGGGTTGATGGTAAACAGATTTCATGTCAGGATACCTTGGGCCGATCTCATCATGGTTTTTACCCCGCAACGGGTGTTCAGGCATAAGGTTGATGTGGTCGCGGATGATCATTAAATCTCCCGTTTCAAATGCTGGATTCAGGCCTCCAGCGGCATTTGAAATGATAAGGTTCTCGACTCCAAGTTTTTGAAGTACCCTAATTGGGTAGGTCACTTCCGACATACTGTAACCTTCATAAAAATGAAAACGTCCTGATAAGGCCAAAACAGGAGCTCCGTCCATTTGTCCGGTTATCAGTTTTCCGTTGTGCGCTTTTAATGTAGTGGTCGGGAAGTGCGGAATTTCTTGATAAACAATTTCTTTAGGATTAGAAATGTGCTGACCAAATGCGCCTAATCCAGTTCCCAAAATGATGGCTGTTTTCGGGCCGGAAAACCCTCTTGATTTCAGTAAGTCTGCGGTTTCATTCAGTTGGTCCAGGTAATCAACAGCCATAGTTAGTAATCCATTTTTTCCATGAAATCCAGGATGTGTTGGTTGAACTTTTCACCATCATTTCCCGAGAATCTCACATCAATGGGGAGGACAAAAATGGGCAGTTTGTATTCAATAATCCATTCCCGGAATTTGGACAACCGTACTGCGTCTTTTTCCGTGGTTACAATAATCTTGTTGTCACTTTCAAGATTTTGATACGATTCGGTAATGGCTTCCAGGTCTGCCCGGTCAAAATCATGATGATCCTGGTATTCCCTGAAAAAAGCACGATTGGCATTTGCGGTTACATATTCCTTAAAAGCCTCAGGTCGGGCGATGCCGCTGATTCCCAATACATCCATTTGCTTGTTGAGGGTAATTCTTTGGTTGCCATTGTAGATGTAGTATGGGTTGTAATAAACCAGCGTAGAAAAGTAAACCTGTTGATGCTGAAGTGGTTCTATTTCGTTCAATATTTTCTGACGCTGCTCATTAGAAAGATCAACCGGGCATTTGGTGACAATAATGATATCAGCCCTTTTATAGGAAGAACGACTTTCCCTCAAACGACCAACTGGAAGAATGAAATCTCGTGTGAAGAGGTTGTCATATTCTGTGAGCATAATGTTCATGCCTGGAATAACGGTGCGATGTTGCATGGCATCGTCCAATAAAACCACCCTGGTTTTAGGTGCATCAAACAAAAGTTGCGGAATTGCCAAAGCTCTGCTTTCAGCAACTGCCACCGAAAGTTGTGGATATTTCAATTTGAATTGCGTTGGCTCATCCCCAATTTGTTCTGCAGTTGGAATGCCTTTCGAAAAAACGTAGCCCTTAGTTTTTCTCTTGTATCCGCGGCTTAGGATGGCCGGTTGAAATTCATTGAGCAGACGAATGAGATATTCTATATGGGGTGATTTACCGGTTCCTCCAACGGATAGGTTTCCGACCGAAACTACCGGAATACTAAACTCAACCGCCTTGATTGCCTCCGTGTCGTAAAGGAAATTCCTGATTCCCACCACTAATCCGTAAAGCAGGGCAATAGGCAGCAATAAAAATCTCAGGGGTTCCAAATCTGTTTCGCGGTTTGAGTGAACGGCAGCCAGGCGACTTTCATTTCATATTTTCGGCCTGTAGTGCGCGCTAAGATACATCTTTGGCGTGCTCAGCTAATTTCTTACCAAAAGCAAAAAAGAGCCAAAATGACTGCTATTCGTGACATCATTGCTCACCTCGAAACCATCGCACCACCCAGTTACCAGGAAAACTATGACAACGCAGGGTTGATTGTTGGCGATGCTGAACGACCTTTCGAAAAGGCGCTGCTCTGCCTCGACAGTACCGAGGAAGTTGTGGATGAGGCCATTGAAAAAGGTTGCAACCTGGTGATTGCACATCATCCCATCGTTTTTAAAGGGTTAAAGAAGTTCAATGGGAAAAACTATATAGAGCGAACAGTGATGAAGGCGATTAAACATGACATCGCCATTTACGCCTGCCATACCAATCTTGATAATGTACACAATGGGGTTAGCGCTAAAATCTGTGAGGCAATTGGTTTGGTGAATTGTGAGATTCTTAAACCAAAAACCGGATTGCTTAAGAAACTGTTCACCTACATTCCCCTGGAAAGTGTGGAATCAGTTCGGGGAGCCATCTTTGATGCCGGGGCTGGAGTGATCGGTGAATATGATCGGTGCAGTTTCAATGTGGAAGGTTATGGCACTTTCAGAGGTAGCGATGCCAGCAATCCAACGGTTGGGGAAATAGGCTCCTTGCACAAAGAACCTGAGGTGAAAGTTGAGATGGTTTTTCCGTCTATCATTCAATCCAGGGTCATTGCAGCATTGACCAAGGCGCACCCTTATGAGGAAGTGGCCTATGATGTGGTTTCGCTCGACAACGCTTTTGCCCGGGTGGGCGCTGGTATGGTCGGGGAATTGGAAAGTGAAATGGACGAATTGGAATTTCTGCAAATGATTAAATCTAAAATGCAGACTGATTGTGTGCGATACACCGGGTTGTTGGAGCGAGAAGTTAAGCGCGTAGCGGTTTGTGGTGGTTCTGGAAGTTTCTTGTTACGCGATGCCATTCGTGCTGGTGCAGATGTTTTCATCACTGCCGATTTCAAGTATCATCAATTCTTCGATGCAGATGGAAAAATTGTGATTGCAGATATTGGCCATTTTGAGTCGGAACAGTTTACCATCAACCTTTTTCACGAAATCCTGACCCAAAAATTTCATACTTTTGCGTTTCTTTTTTCAAAAACGAATACAAATCCTATTAAATATCTGTAAATGGCGGCTACAAAGGAACTTACCGTAGAAGATCAATTGCGAAACCTCTTCAAACTTCAACAAATACATTCTGAAATTGACCAAATCCACACTTTGAAAGGTGAATTGCCAATGGAAGTACAGGATTTGGAAGACGAGATTGCCGGATTGGAAACGCGCGTTGGAAAACTGACCAAGGAACAAGACGATATGAACGATCATATTGGTCAATTGAAAGTAGCCAAGAAAGAGGCCGATGCTTTGGTTAAAAAATACGAGAAACAGCAGAATAACGTAAAGAACAATCGTGAATACGATGCGCTCACGAAGGAAATTGAATTGCAAAGCCTTGAAATGCAATTGTGCGATAAGAAGATGAAAGATACTGAAGCTGAAATTGGAATGAAGGCATCCTATATGGAGGAATCTACAAAGGCGGTTGAAGAAAAGAAGAAAGATCTGGAGGTTAAGAAAGTAGAGTTGGAAAAGATCATAGGCGAGACTGATGACAAAGAAAAGAAGTTGGGCAACAAGGCCAAAAGATCTTCAAAAGACATTGAAGACCGGTTCCTGGCAGCTTTTGATAGAATCAGAACTACTTATAAGAACAAATTGGCGGTTGCCACTATTGAGCGTGATTCTTGCGGTGGATGTTTTGCAGTGATTCCCCCTCAGCGACAGTTGGAAATCAGGCAACGAAAAAAAGTATTGGTTTGCGAACACTGTGGTAGAATTCTGGTTGATCCGAAAATCGAATCGCCTAACGAGTTGGACAACTAAGGGGTCAACCGACCTGCCTATTGTTCCCTCAAACAATCTGTCAAGGCGGCTTTGTTATCTTTACATAGCATGCAAAAGTCCATCACTTCATTACTTCTGGTTTATTTCTTTTCGGTTGTAACTTGCTTTGCCGGACATTTTAATTTCAGTCCTACTTGCGAAGCAGCTTACCAGGCAACTATTAGCCTGAAGTTTGACGAGGCCCGGCAACTCATTGCCCAGGAAAGACTTCAGGATCCCGGAAACGACCTTCCCATTTTTATCGAGAATTACATCGATTTTCTGAGTGTGTTCACCACTGAGGATAAAGTGCTTTTTGAAGAATTAAAGTCGAACAAAGACAAACGGTTAAAACAACTTCGGAAGAGCGATAAATCTTCACCTTATTATCTCTACACGCAGGCTGAAATTACACTTCAATGGGGTTTTACCAGGATTCGGTTCAGTGAGTATTTTACTGCCGTGATGGAAATGAGGAAGGCATACAAACTGCTGGAAGAAAATGAGCGAAAATTCCCAGGCTTCATTGCGAATAAAAAAACATTAGGAATGTTGCACGTGCTTTTTAGCACCGTGCCCGACAAGTATCGTTGGGGTTTGAAAATGTTTGGATTGGAAGCCAATCTTGAAAAAGGGAAATCTCAATTGCAGGAAATTCTTGCTTATGCTGCGCGAAACGAATTTGTCTTTCACCAGGAAACGGTGATGCTCTATTCGGCTATGCTTTTGTTGGTAGAAAAACGTGAGAAAGAAGCGTGGCATGCCATCAAGTTGGCTGGATTTCCTAAAGAGGGGCATGGCGTTTCGTATTATGCAGCGGCCAACATTGCCATTTTCAGTGGACGAAATGATGAAGCCATTGAAATTTTGGAGAACCGCCCCACCACTGATGAATTTCAGCCATTTCCCTATCTGGATTTTTTATTAGGCCTGGCAAAACTCAGGCGAGGAGACGATGATGCTGATGTTTTGATAAGCAAGTTTCTAAACGAGTATCCTGGACAAAACCATTTAAAAAATGCACATCAAAAGTTGGCCTGGTATTATTTGTTGAATGATGATGTGGCCTCCTATCACGAACACATGAAATGGGTAATCAAGAAAGGTGTTGAAGTGGTGGATGCTGATAAACAGGCTCAGAAGGAAGCGCTTTCAGGGGAAATGCCGAACAAGGAATTACTAAGAGTCAGGCTGCTTACTGATGGTCGATACTTTAAGGAAGCACACCAACTTGTGAAAGGATTGCATGCATCCGATTTTGAGAAGCCTCGATTTCAAATTGAGTGTGATTACAGAAAAGGGCGGCTTTTGCACGAATCCGGTTCAATTGACCAAGCCATTCCTTTTTACGAACAAACCATTGAAACTGGTTTCGAAAAGCCCTATTATTATGCAGCCAATTCAGCACTAAACCTGGCATACATCTATGAAAACCTGGGTGACTACAGCAAGGCTCGTCATTACTTTGAAAAGTGTTTGCAGACTGCCGATCATGAATACAAGGGCAGTCTCGATCAAAAAGCCAAGGCCGGAATCAATCGGCTGAAAGGAAAAATTTAATATTTCAAAATTCTTTTTACCCCGAAGATTGACCCACTTTCAGAGTTGACCTTCACAAAGTAAATTCCGCCAGGTTGCGCTGATAGATCAACCTGAATTTCCTCGCTTTTGGAACTCGAGGTAATACTTTGAATAACCATTGAATTGCAATTCAAGAGTTGTATTCTTAATTGTTCACCAATGGTTTCTTTAGAAAGAAATAGCGTTACCAATCCCGAAGTTGGGTTTGGAAAGACCTTTATGGAGTTAGGAATTTGGCCGACTTCCTCCACCGGTAATAAGTAAGAAAAAATGATTGGATCGCCCCATTCCTGCAAGCCCTTTTGGAAATAGATTAGTTCACGTTCAAGAGAATTGTATTCAGGATTGGCGTATTCTTCAAAAAAAGAGGTTTGGCCTAAACCCACAGCATAGTGGTGGCGTGGATCTTGCGTGGTTGAGCTTTTTGGTGAAAGGCAATTGTTGGTCGCATCGTAGTTGAAAAAATCTTCAGGATTTTTTTGAGTTCTACCGGCATACCTGTCTTCTCGAAACATATCCATGAATCCGGCGCCAAACAGGCTGTTTACAATGAAACCATTTGGTTGAGTTTCAAGCCATGGATAATCTGAAAGTTGAATGGTCTCACCAATCGTATCAATAACAAAGGTTGTGTCAATAACTCCAGCAGAAGTTGTAAAAGTCGTTTTCACCCGAAACCAATTTAGTGATAAGGTATCACCGGTCTGTGAGGCGGTATGTGATAAAAGCATTATTCTTAGAAATGTCTTCTGTTCTGTATTCTGAGATGCATCACCTGAGCGTTCGGTGATTTCGTAATGAAATTCATCGCCCAGCTTGAAATCGAAAATGTGCTTGGTTTTGATGTTCAGAGTATCCAGAAAATCCCACCCTGGTGGTAAGGAACGAGTGAGACCAGCCTGAATGTATTTTGAAGTGTCAAAAGGAAAACGTTGAAAATTCAATGCCAGAAAGTAACCCAAATTCCAGGTAATAACATTTTGGTGTCCGTTAATGATATGGGGCTGTTCTATTCGATTACTGTCGAAATAATGAAAAACGTGAGGCCTGGCAGCTTCCGAAAACCCAAATGCATTGATTTGTGGGAATTGATACTCCCGTACGAGATCGATTTTACTTCCATCAGGAAATTCTATGACATTTAGTGTATCGTACAAAGAATAGTGATGGCCAGCCCAGAAACGCATGGAATCACCAGCAGCATTGGTGTAAATGTTAGCATAATTTGTTTGGAAAACATGTTCAATTCTCATCATGCGCCCAACCCAGTTGTTGGCAACAGTTGAATGTGTACAATCACCGGGCAGCCCGGATTGTGGGCGAACAATGAAGTCGAAAACAATTACAGTATCATTGCCATCTGTAAAAAACGAATCGGTTCTGTATGACACAAAACATTCTCGATCGGGGCAGTTGATTGGGTCGAAGTAGGAGTGTAGTACTTCCGAATTGACAGGAACAGTTCTAAACTTCTGCGCCTTTACCGGGATGTTCAGTAACAGGATGAACAAAACAAAAAACAGGTATTGGCTGATATTGTAATTGCCGATATGGTTCATAAAAACGCGATTGTAAAACAAGCGGGAGGAAAGTGCTCTGCGGGCAAATTTAACCAAGTTACTCTTATACCAATTCCTCGTTTAACCCGCGTCTAAAATATAGTTGAGTCATTTATTGAACAGGTTGCATGGTTGAGGGCAATCAAAGACCAAAACTGAAGTTAAGTGGCTGACAGATTTGTTTTAAAATTGTGCTTACATGTTAGGGAATATCCACAAGAATTTTTCGCTCCACGCTTACAATACTTTCGGAATTGCTGCCAGGTGTCGATACTTCATTTCTGTTGAAGGTGTGGATCAACTGGCCGATGTCCTTCGGGATACTGGCTTGAAGAACACTGCAATAATGATATTGGGCGGTGGCAGTAATGTGCTTTTTACCAAGGATTACGATGGCCTTGTGATTAAGAATTCCATTGAAGGAATCGAAGTTTTGGATGAGGATAACACCAAAGTTTTATTGAAAGTTGGTTCTGGAGTGGTTTGGCATCATTTAGTAATGCATTGCGTAGAAAATGGATGGGGTGGAATTGAGAATTTGAGCCTGATACCTGGCCTGGTAGGGGCTGCACCTATGCAGAACATCGGGGCATATGGTGTTGAATTTGAGTCTGTTTTTCAATCCCTTGAAGCCATGCATTTGCAAACAAGGGAAGTTACCAGCTTTTCCAAATCAGATTGTGAATTCGGTTATCGAACGAGCATATTTAAAACCAAACTGAAGAATCAGTTTGTCATCACATCTGTCACTCTCAGTCTTGCGAAACGGCACAAATTCAAGATTGAATATGGGGCTATCCAGGAAACGTTGGAGAAACATGGAGTATCCAAATTGTCGATAAAAGCTGTAAGCGATGCAGTGATTGAAATACGCAGTGGCAAACTCCCCGATCCTAAAGAAATCGGAAACGCTGGAAGTTTCTTCAAAAATCCGGTTGTTGCTAATGAACATTATCAACGAATTCGAAAAGCATTTCCTCAAATGCCCCACTTTTCTGCTTTGAACAACATGGAAAAGATACCGGCAGGGTGGTTGATTGAGCAGTGTGGGTGGAAGGGGAAGAGATTTGGAGATGCGGGGTGTCATGCTAACCAGGCTCTGGTGTTGGTGAATCATGGGGCAGCCCGTGGTGATGAAATTTTCAACCTTTCAGAAGAAATCAAACAGTCTGTAAATGAAAAATTCGGAATTGAGTTGGAGCGTGAGGTGAACGTAATTTAGAGAATTACCAAACCACCAGTTTTTTCGGTTGAAGATTTTCACCTTCCAGATGGGCAAAGTACAAACCTGGTTTGAGATGACCGACCTGTAATTTCAGCCCATCCTGAATTTGTTCACGGAGCATGAGTTTTCCTGCTTGATCGAAAATGACGAGAATCGATGGGCCAGTTTCCAAAGTATTTATCCTGATTTCCGCAAAGTCTTTTGCAGGGTTCGGGTAAATTGAAAAGACTTGAATAGCAGCGGTTTCTTCTTCTTGGATTTGACCGATCCGTTGTGGCGATAATGTGGTAAAGGTGTCGAAGGCTGCATAGCCGGATTGAAAGCTCCCTACTGCATCGCACCAGGTTCTGATGGTCCATTCGTATTCAGTATCAGGATGTAATCCACTTACCTGTCTTGAAGATATTCCTGACGGTACTTGTAAGTGCGACCAGCTTTGTGATCCTAATCTTCTTCCAATAATCTGGTAGGCATAAACGCCTGGTACGTTTTGCCAGTCCAGAATTGCCACGTTACTTCCGGTGTGTGAAACCCAAATACTGTCGGGACTTGTGCAGGTGGTAGTGAATTGGTTGATTTGCGACCAGCCTGAACTGTCTATTCCGCCAATACTGCAAACGGTGTTGATTTGCCACTCATAGGTGGTGTTGGGCAACAGATTGTAAACGTTTTGTGTGGTACCGTTAATCGGAGGAACATGCAGGTATAACCAATTTGATGAGCCTGTTCTGCGACCACGTAGTAAATAATAGTCTGCCCCGTTGGCGGGTGCCCAGTTTAAAGTGGCGGCTGAAATGATGACGGGATTCGCCCAAAGTGCATTTGGCGGTTTGCAACTGAAATAGTCCACATCGGCATGGGCTGTTGCAATGCAGCCGTTTGCATCGGTGACAGTGATATGATAAATTCCTGCTCCCAAACTATAAAGGTCTTCGGAAAGCGCCCCATTGTTCCAACTGTAGTTATAAGGTGGAACCCCACCCATTATTGTCATGTCCACAGAACCATCCCAACAATTTTGACAAGTGGCATCATTCACCACAAAGGTAAAATCCATTGGTTGTGGCTGCCCAATTGAAATGGATTGGGCCAGGGCACAGTTTTGCGCATCCACCATTGTGATGCTGTAATTACCCGGGCAAAGATTTTGAAAATTTCCCTGGGCCTGGTAAACTATGCCATCAATTGAGAAACTGTATGGTGATGTTCCGCCAGTTACATGCAAATCTACTCTTCCATCACATGTGAAGACGCAAGATGCATCAGTGGTGGTTGCTGTTGATAAAACAGCCGCTGGTTCAGTCACGTTGAAGATTTGAACTTGTGTTTCGAAGTGATTGTCAGTGACCGTTACAATGTATTGACCCATGCATAGATTCGTGAGTTGAACGGTTGATGCACCATGTGCCCAGTTGAAATAAAATGGAGCTACTCCATCCAAAAGATTAATATTTACTGATCCGTTGCACCATGCATAGCATTGTGGTGGATCAATGGATTGGCTGGTGCTGAGGTGTTTGTCTCGGGAAGATCCGCTGTTCAACACCTCTTGTGTTGCCCCTTCCTGGATGAATGCAATCGAATAAACCTCCTGAAAATCCCAATTTGGATCAAGATTATAGACATAGCTCAACTGAAGAGAATCTCCATTTCCCGGAAGCGTGACATAGTCTCCATTCTCAGCTGATGCAAATAGGCGAAATACATTTCTGAAATGCGTTTCACCATTATTACCGGGTGCTTGTGCAAATTGAATATTGTCTTCAACAATCACCACATTGAGGTAATAATTTCCTGGTGGTGGGGAGGCAGTGGCTTTCAAGGTTACGCGTACTTTACGAGCCTGTCCAATTGTCACTTCTGATACAAGAATTTTCATTGGACTATTGTAGGCGTGAATTCCATGAATAGTCAATTGAGAAAAATTCTGTGGATGAGAGGCGTGGTAACTGCCGTTTAAAAAATCATGAGGAACTGCCCCTACGTTGTAGTATGAACTCCTGGCAGAGTTTCCTGAGGGATTGTAATTGTAAAATGTGTCTGGCGCAAATGCTGTGCTGTAAGTGATCCAATGTACATCTTCCACATTTTGGTCGAGCAGATAGTAATGTCCTGGATTGTATTGCGCGCAGGCTGCAGAGTTGGAACTTGTAAAATGTTCCACCAACCCATAGCGATACGTCCATTGTCCAGCCGCGCTTTGGCAAATCAACAGGAGTACTACCAAAGGTAGCAGAAGGGTAGATGATATATGAGTCAACAACCGTGACACTGCCAAGTTTGTGAAGGGTAAATTGAACCTGAGGCTCGTGCTAATTTAAGGATGATTTCCCGGATTAGCGAACCATCAATTTTCTGATACCCAATTGCCCGTTTTCTGAAGAGCAACGCACTAAATAGATTCCACTATTGAATGCGGAGATATCTATTGTCACGGTAGTGTTACCCGACCAAACTTCTTCCTTCACTTTTTGCCCGTCAACGGAGAAAATGCTAACCTGCAATTCGTGGAATTCAGCAAATCCAAAATGTAACGAAAACTTGTAGGATGCCGGGTTTGGAAACAAGCTGAAGTTTAAGGACCCTGGCTCGTTTTCTTCAGCAGCATATTTATTAGAACTGGCGGTCATAAAGGTATCCAGTTGAGCAAAGTCGGATCTGTTATTTCCAGGCTGGTCGCACCACGTTCTGATAGTCCATTCGTACGATGAATTGGCTGCCAATCCATAAACATCCTTAAAGCTGGTGGCATTTGAAACTAATATTGATGACCACGGCACGACACCAACTTTTCTTCCTGAAATTTCATAGGCGGCAGCTCCTGTAACAGGAGTCCAGTTCAATCTTGCTGCATTGCTCAATACCGGGTTTGTCCATGTTGTGTCAGGTGTGTAGCAGTCTGTTGTAAAAGTGTCCATCACCGACCAGCCGGAAGAATCGGTTTCGGCAACATCGCACCAGGCCATGATTTGCCATTCGTAACTAAACCCATCCGATAGACCATAAACGTCTTTGTAGCTGGGCGAACCATTTGGAATCTGAACATGAGTGAACGCTGAAACGCCCAATCTTCTTCCCCTGATGATATAGTGATCTCCAAAGGTAACCGGTGACCAATTGAGTCTTGCTGAGTGTGGCGTTACCGGATCGGCCCAAACCTGCCCGATTTCTGAACATTCGGCCGGCAGCACAAGTAAAGAATCCTGTGTGTAGAAATTCATTCCTCCCCGATAGTTTCCAATGAGCAATTCCACCAATCCATCGGAATTTATGTCTTTCGCAAATGGGGAAATCCTTCCTCCTTCGTCAATTCCTGAAAACTGATCTGAAACTTTTATAAAGGTTCCGGAATACAAACTATCCTGGTTTACCACGTACAATTGAAGTTTTCCAGTTTCTGTTCCGCATAAAACGTATTGGGTTCCCGTGGTGTCAAGTGAAGTCAGGAAAGGTGCTGCAAAACCTGTAAGCAAGCCCGGCTTTCGGGCATCTATCTTACCGAATTGAGAGTTGTCAGGCGTGCTTGAAAAAGTATCTTGATTGATTGTTCCGATATTCCTGTAAAAATTAACTCGTCCATCTCTTTCTCCAATCAGCAAGTCCAGCACCCCATCTCCATCCACATCTACAATTTGAGGCGTGCTCACCAGCCCAACATCAATTCCATGATATTGCGGAAAAGCCAGCACGAAATTATCGATTCCGCCTATTGGGTTGTTTTGAAAAAAGTGCACGTAACCTTGCTCTTCTCCTATCAGCATGTCCAAATCTCCATCGCCATCCAAATCACCAAATGCGGGTGTTAGGTTGTTCAAACCGAGAGTAGCAGTATTCGCAAAATTGTTTGTAGAAAGTTGAAAAACGGGTTGATCGTTGGTGCCAACATTTTCGTATAAGGTCAGCGAGGCATCGTGTCCGCCAAGGGTATTGTAATAACCATAATTTCCAACCACCAGGTCGTAAATGCTGTCGTTGTTATAGTCATGAAAAACAGGGTACGCTCCTTCTCCAAGGTCAACCATATCTTCAACCAAAAAATCGTCTTGCTGAAAACTGAACTTCACATTTCCTGGGTTTTGCAGATTTCGGTAATACCAGGCGTTAGTATGATTTTCTGAAATCAAAGGGGCATTGGTTGAAGCGATGAAATCGTTGTGATTGTCGTTATTGATATCCACAAAAAAACTTGAAGCGAACAGTGGAATATCCACTGACACATCATAGCTTGGAAAGAAAGTATCCTGGTGTGTAATATAGGCAGAACTGGTATCTCCGCCATTCAATAAGCGGTTGAGTGAGCTGAAGAGAATGTTTCCCATTACTAATTCCTTGTCGCCATCATCATCTTCATCAAACAACGAAAGTGTGCTTCCTGCATGTGCACTTCTATGATTTCCGCCACCGCCAGTTAGCAACGTACCGCAGTTGCTGTCTATGGATACTTCCCGACTCAAACCAAACTCCACGATCTTCCCCCAACAATCGTAAGCATGCATGAAAATGAGTGTATCACCACAAGTTCCGGTGTATTCCATCGACATGTTTTCGTAGTAGTCAATCTTCACTCCAGTCACAAAATCGAAGGTCAGGATGTCGAGGTCTCCATCTCCATTAACGTCATCGATAGCAGGGATGTCTGAAGCGGAAACGAAGATGTTGGGCGTACCCGAGAAACCGATATATTTCAAAAACTCCTGGAATTCAAATTCAAGGATATCATCGCTGTTGTAATAACCAAGGTATAAATTGACCTTTCCGGGAAATCCATTCAGCAAGTCTGGCACGCCATCGCAATTGTAGTCGCGCAATAAGGTCCAGTGCTCAATGTCTGCTGGAAAGTAATCTTCAAACTGTGGTGAGTAGTGATAGTCAACCATATTGGGAGTTCCGCCATTCAAGTAGGTCATGATCTTTCCACCGCTTCGGTCAAAAATCACAAGGTCGTCAATGCCGTCATTGTTAAGATCAGCGGCCGAAAATTGAGGGTTGTTAAACCCACCCACCCATGGCGAAAGTAGAGTGTCGCCACTTTCTATGATCGGAACATCCTGGTATTTGTAAAACTCTCCCTGGGCATAGCATTCTGTTATAAGCAAGGCTGCCACCATGGCAAGCGAAATTTTGTTTCTAAGCATGTATCTAAATTGTGCCGGAAAGGTAATACCGATCTTGGTATCTACCCCCCTCTGTTTTTCAACTTTATTCAACCGCTAACCTGGAAGTGAAAGTTTCCTTGTTGGTGATACATTCGAGAAAATGCAAACTGGGGGTAAGATGTTCGACACTGAAGAATTGTGGTTGTTTGCTATCTGGCTCGAGTTACAGAACCAAGTTACCCAAAACAGAGAAGACTTGCACATTTTTGATTTCCTGGCACAACTATCCGAAAGTTTAAATTCTGAAAAGCCCCTTATTTTTGAATTGCACCTCAAAAATAATTTATGGGACTTTTCAGACGCACTAAAAATAACAGTAAGCCTTTAATTCGGGTTTGCTGATATTC